>Ga0105248_10007120_pt1 | contig 12257 bp, 17 predicted proteins | sample KBSS34metaG_FD_81524 | JGI IMG/M metagenome (GOLD analysis project Ga0105248, IMG submission 81524) | Switchgrass rhizosphere microbial communities from Kellogg Biological Station, Michigan, USA - KBS S3-4 metaG | ecosystem: Host-associated > Plants > Roots > Rhizosphere > Soil | place... | reverse complement strand
GGCGAACCTTGACGCGAAGATTGGCTGCGCGATGTCGCACTTTTTGCTTTGGAACCGTTGTGTTGAGGCCGGCGAGCCGATCCTGATCTTGGAACACGACGCGGTCTTCATCCGCGAGTTCCCCTTCTTTGAGTTCAGAGGAATCTGTCAGATCAATGATCCTCGGGGCGCGACGCGCTCGGGCGATTGGTGGAGTGATGTGATGCAGGCCCGGGCCGGTTGCGGGGTCTTCCCGAAGACGGTGGTTTTCGAAAGCCGTAGGCCGGACGGGCTTGCGGGAAACTCGGCCTACGTGGTCCAGCCGGCGGCGGCTCTGCAGCTGATCGAGGCGTATCGCGAGCTGGGAGTCTGGCCGAACGACGCGACGATGTGTCGGCAGTTGTTCCCATGCCTCGAAGAGTATTTCCCCTTCATCACGCGGGTCGAGCAAATGCAATCGACATCCTCCCAATGATGCTGGGCAAGAATCTCGGCGTAGATGAGACGGTGCCGCGCATTCCCCTGGGCTCGGTCGGTGTGGAGATCGGCGTATGGCGGGGCGATTCGAGCACGAAGTTCCTAACCCGCGCGCGGTACTTACATCTGGTCGATCCGTGGTCCGCAGCAGCCTATGAGCAGGGCGGCGAGTTCACAGACTATGCGAGTTATTTAGCGTACTACTCGGCGCAAGTGGGTTCCGCAGATCCCCGGCGCTTCGAGGCGTTCTACGACGAAGTCTTTCACGGTGTGGTGCGCCGGTTTCATAACAAGCCAGTCACGGTCCATCGGTGCACGTCGGCGGAATTCTTTGCCGCGTTCAAGGAGCGGGTGGATTGGGTGTATATCGATGGGCAGCACGGCTTTGTGGGCTGCCTGCAAGACCTGCGCGGCGCCAAGCGCATCATCAGGCCGGGCGGCTGCATCTTCGGTGACGATTACGGAATGCCTAACCATCGGCGATTGGGCGGAGTGACCGCTGCGGTCGATGCGTTCATTGCAGAGTGTGACTTGCCACTGCGGCTACTGGGACGCCATCAGTACGCCATCCAGCTATGAACGGGATCATCCTGCAGCATTGGAGCGGGGATCTAACGGAGTTGTGCTCGCTGTCCAGCGCAAACATCGCCGCTTACGCGCGCGCCGTAGGCGCGGACTATCAACTGCTACGCGGCTCTCCGTTCCGCGACAATTTGAGCAGCCCCTGTCAAAAGCTACATATGTTGGACGCCTCGTTCGACGGCTACGACTGGGTCGTCATGTTGGATGCAGATATTTTTTCCGTCCGGGGGCTCACTGAGAGTGTTTTCACGGATGTTCAGGGGACGGGCCTATTCTCGGATTACACCGCCCTGGTGTTCGCTAAGTGCCGGCTGCGGCATCCGGGGTTATGCGATGTGCGCTATGCGTACTGGGGCGGCGCCATCTACAGACTATCCCGAGATATACGGTGTCGCCTCCGCGCCAACCTCGACGCGGTTGATCTGGGGCGGTTCAGTCCTGACGGTGCCTTCCGCGATGAAGGAATCATGCATCGGCTTGCGGTGTTGGCACGGGTTCCGCCGGACGCGCTTCCAGAGCGGTGGTGTCAGAGTAGCTATCTCCCCGAGCCTCACAAGGCGGCCTTTATCCACATGCGGGCGACGGATGCGCCGCCGCCGCGCAGTAGCAAGAGTTCGAAGATGGACAATTACAGGCGGCTCAAGGCCCTCCGTGTGCTCGTCTGAATCCAAACAGTCCTTAACGCCGAGTCATGCACTATGAAAACGCTTATTGCCTTAGTACTACTGCCGCTGACCGCGTTCGCGCAAAGCATCACGATTCCGGCGCAGACCGCTTGCACCCTCATTCCTTCGCACACGGTTTGCGTGTCACTGCCCGCGCGCACGGTCTCCGTTGTGGGCGGTACTACCCCCCCTCCACCCATGACCTGCACGCTACCCGAGGTGCTCACCAACGGCGTGTGTGGGCCGCCCGCTATAACGCCGCCGCCGCCCACAGGGGTTACGTGGGGCTATACGAACGGCAAACTGTCTTACGCCGGGGACTTCACGCTGGGAGGCACAAGCGTTGACTATCACCATGCGACCGACAGCGGCTTGAATGGTCACACGCAGGATATCGCGTTTGCATCGAGCGGCAACTGGGGGCTGTTCCTCCCGCACTTCGCCGATGGCAATGTTGGCTATCGCTACCCGAATCCCGGCTACACGAAGCTTTTGATATCGGTAAAACCGAGCGTCACTGGTGACACGTTTGGCCTCTACTTCGTGCGCGAGGGAGATATTGACACTGCGCAGAATTGCCACGTTGAGCTGCTCAAGTACGGCCCGCCCACAGTCGCGGGAAAGTGGGGCTCCTACGTCATTCCTTTGGCAGACATGTGCGTGCTGGGAGATAAAACCCTCTACAAATTTGGTCTTCAAAACCACGCAGGAAGGGCCACGGCGTGGGAGATGGACGACATTGGCTTCCAATGAAGCGGCGGGCCAAGTAATGAGGCGCTGCGCGCATGAAGACACTCATCTATCAGTGTTGGACAGGGCGGATTCGCCCCGGGTGCCTTGCTAGCCAAGCCAACATCAGTCAGTACGCGCAACGGATCGGAGCGCAGTACTGGTTCTCGAAGGACCCGAACATCGCGGGGCGCCTGTGTGATGTGCCGATTTACTTCGAGTGGCTAAACCCGCTCCTCGATGAGTCGTTCCTAGACTTCGATGCGGTGCTGTCGGTGGACATGGATGTGTTTGCGGTCGATGGGCTGCAGCAGAGCATCTTCACGGAGGCGATCGGCGATGTTGCGTTGTGCACCGAACCCTTCCAACCGGAGTATCGGGCCACGGGGACCGGACCAATCTGTGCAGAGCAGGACGAAAAATGGGCGCGAGCGGTCGCGAAAGAGTGGCACGTTGAGATGCCCCGAGACGAGCGGGGGCGGTTGAAGGTCTACAACGCCGGTGTCGTGGTCTTCTCGAAAGGCGGCCTGCTCAAATGTCGCGAGCGGTTCGTTCCGTTCCAACAGTATATTGACCTCATGCGAGCGGCAGGCCTGCCTCGATTCTATTCGCTGGATCAGAACTACTTTCACGCCATGCTGAAGGTCGCGGCGCTGGATTACGTTGAACTGGCGAATAGCTGGAACAGCTACATCCACTACACCGGCTCGCCGGATATTCAGCCGCGCCCGGTCCACGATTCTCGCCGGCCCGACTCGCGATTCGTCCATATCCAGTTGCGCGGGGCCGATGACTTTGACGCCGCCAAACTGGGGCGAATTACCAATTTGGATCAGGCGAATTGGGGTTAAAGATACCGGTACGAGAAGGAGTGAATTTATGGGTCTCATAGAAGTCGTCGTCATTCTGTTCGTCATCGGCTTCCTACTGTGGTTGTTCAACACCTACGGTGCGAAGTACGTTGACCCCAAGTTCAAAACGCTCATCAATGTGGTCGTCATTATCGCCGCTGTGCTCTGGCTCCTCGCCATGTTCTTCCCGGGCGTGTGGAGACATGACATTCCCATCAACTCACTAGGCCGTTGAACCGTTGAAATAGACCATGTTGAACGACGAGGAAATGCATGCGCGCATGGCGAAGGGCTGGCGCATGGGAAGACCGTTCACTGTATGCGGCAATGGATCGACGCTCGCCAGTACCGCCAATGTCAGGGGTTGGTTACCGGGTGTTTGCGTGCGCCACGGCATTCGATCGGTCTGCGACGCGGGCGCAGGAGATCTGTCGTGGATCAGGCACATGGTGTGGGATGTGCAGTATCGGCCATTCGACCTCATCCGATGGAAAGAGGGCGTCACGCAAATCGACTTCACGCGCGAAGCGCTGCCACCGTGTGATTTGATTTTATGCCGGATGGTGTTGAATCACCTAGACGACGAGCGAATCGCAATGGCGCTCAGGTTGTTCCGGCAGTCCGGCAAGTACCTTGCCGCGACCCAATTCCATCGGGAGCATTTCAGCGGTCCTTTCTCGCGCCTGGATCTGCGTGAAGGTCCGTATGACTTGGGCAATCCCCTCGAATGGGTGGCGGATTCGGCGGGCCCGTCCGCACACGGATGCAAGCTTGCGCTCTGGAGGTTGTAACGGTGGAAGATCGCGGCGTCTTCAATACCCGCTCCTGGGAGTGGGAGCTTCTGGACCCCCTGGTGGGTTGCTCGATGTTGGAACTTGGCAATAAGGTCAAGGGCGGACAGACCTACAAGGAATTCTTTATCTCGCGCGGGTTTCGGCATGTCAGCGTAGATACGAACGGACTCAATGGCGCGCTCCCGCTGGATCTGACGAGGCCCCTTCACCTCGGGTGCTTCGACATGGTTACCAACATTGGAACCAGCGAGCATGTCTCGGAGGATGACTATGCCGGACAAATTGAGTGCTGGCGAAACATGCTCGAAGCGCTGGACATTGGCTCGGTATTGATCTGCTGCACGCCGAAGCCCGGCTCATGGCCCCGACACGGCACGTGGTATCCAACCGAAGCGTTCTACGATTCGCTGTCACGAGTCAACGGACTTGAGCTGGAGCGCCTGTACGATTCTGATCAACGCAAACCGAACTGCCCGCCCCAGTTGCGGTTGATCTTCGCGCGCATGACGCGGCGCGAGTATGCGCCGTTCGTCATGCCTCCGAGCGGAATGTTTCATAACATTAAGTAGCGGACAACATGACACTCAAGCACTGGTGGCAGTCGGTTAAGGAGTTGTGGGAAAAGCCGCGTGAACCTGACAAACCGCCTTTCATCCCGCCGCATTCCTGGCCGTCGGACAAACCTCCGCCCGAGTGGCCAAAGAAAGGTGACCGCCACCAATGAGAGTGTTGTGCGTTAAGGCCGGCGCGAAGTACGGTCCGGAGTATGTCACGCGCCTGCAGCGTGCCTGTGATCGTCACCTGCCTGCCCACGAGTTCGTCTGTCTGACAGACGATCCGCTCCCCCATGTGGACTGCCGCCCTTTGAAGCGGGATCTGCCGAGTTGGTGGTCCAAATTGAATCTGTTCGAACCCGGGGCGTTCCCCGGCGAGAATTTGTACTTCGATCTGGACGTCGTGGTGCTCGATGACCTGTCAGTATTCCGTGTGGCTGACCACCGCGGAAAACTGTGGGCACTGGATGACTTCAGTTATGGCTATCGCCGCCCGCGCCGGTCGCTGGATGCCCCGAGCCTGCAGCTGTTGGGTGGCGACTGGACCTGCAACTCCTCCGTGTTGTACTGGCACGGCGACGCCGGCTTGCGGGCGTGGTGTCAGTTGCAGCCCGACGTATTGAAACGCCTGCACGGCGATCAGAACTATCTCACGCAAACGCTGTGGCCCGACAAGTTGGGCCTGTTCCCCGATGGCCTCGCGTGTTCGTACAAGTACCATGTTCAACATGGGGAGCCCTTTGGACGGGTTTGTGTATTTCATGGTCATCCGAAGCCTCCGCAGTTGCCACGCACCGATCGGATGAGGGTGCTGTGGGACGCCGCCTAGCAGTCATTCATTGCCAGCCGGCTGTGAGTTGGCAGGGGCCCTTTGCTTCGAAGCTCGTGCAGGGATTGCACGCGCGCGGGTTGGACACGCGCGTAACTGAGGATCGGATGCGCCATGACGAGGGGTTCCCCATTCTGCTGGGAACGACATTTTGGCGGGGAATAGAGGCTGACGGCGGCCCGTATCTATTGGTTGACCGGTGCTCGTTCGGCGATACCAATCGCTTTGTTTCGCTCGTGTGGAATGGGCACGGGCGACGCGGGCAGCACTATGAGCCGGAGAATCCGGGCCCGGCTCGCTGGGCTCAGATTGGCGTGCCGATCCGCTCGTGGAAGCCCGCCGGCTCGCGGGTCGTGCTCTGCGGCCAGACAGAGAGTTACTCCCCGAATTATCCGAATCTGCACGACTGGTATCGAGGCGTGCACGCGACACACTTCCGGCGCCATCCGGCGGGCACCAATCCGACCGGGCTACCCGAGGCGGGAGACTTTGCGGATGCCATTGCCGTCACCTTGAATTCGTCCATCGGCGTGCAGTGCGTGTTGGACGGTATCCCGACGATCACGATGGATGAGGGATCGATGGCCTGGGAGGTAACGGGGCACGCGCTGCAGGAGGTTAAGAAGGTAGAGCGCGAGCCGTGGGCATGGCGCCTCGCCTGGACGCAGTGGTCGCATCAAGAGATTCAGGAGGGCACCCCTTGGGCGTATCTGTTGTAGAGCCTCCAACCTCAGAGCCAGTCAGCCTTGATCTCGCGAAGGATCAGTGTAGGGAAACCGGGGATGCTCAAGATGGGCTGATTGCGACCTATATCATGGCCGCGCGTAAGTTCGCAGAAGGATTCACTCGCCGAACCTTCGCGACCCAAACACTCGACTGTACGTTTGACGTATGCACGGGGTGGCCCGGTCGCGTGACCGAAGGTCGATACTGGAGATCACGAATCGAGTTGCCGGTGTCCCCGGTGCAGTCCGTGGTGTCGGTCAAATACCTTGATGTGGACGGCGTGGAGCGAGTGCTCGCCGCCGATCAATACATCGTCAAGCTTGATGAGACGGTTCCATACATTGAGCCTGGATACAACATTGTGTGGCCGGCGCTGCGCTCGCAGAGTTCGGGCATTACGGTGCGGGTGATCGCAGGTTGGCCGGAGGATGACTTCCCCGAGGACTTGCGGCTCGCCGTGTTGTACTTGGTTGCCCATTACTTCGATAACCGGTTGCCGGTGGTGTCAAGCGGAATGGTTGAAGTGCCGCTGGCAGTAGAGGCCATCCTGTCGGGCTATCGCATATCGAGAATTCTCTCGTGAGACCGGCGGTCAACGCCTCCGAATTGGACAATCTAATTGAGCTACGGCACCGGGCGTTGGCAACGCCGAATGCGCACGGTGAAAAATTTGAGTCCTGGCCAACTTCGTACGCGCAGGTATGGGCAAAAAAAACCGATCTCACGGGCCAGAAGCGTTATCTGGCCCAGCAATTCTCCGCCGAACAGATGACGGAGTTTCGGCTGCGCTGGCGCGATGACATTGCCCAGACCGACCACCTCGTGAATCTCGATAGCGAAGAGACCTACGAATTATTGCAGATCGCGGAGATAGGTCGGCGGGAAGGGCTTGATCTGTTGTGTCGGAGGCTTGTCAAGTGAGCGTTCAGGCGGTGCGCCAGATCCTGGCTGACGATGCTGCGGTGAGCGCACTGGCCGGTGACCGCATCGCGCCGCTAGAGCGCAAAAACTTCGAATATCCGGCCATTGTGCTGGATGCGCGTCTGGAACCCATGAACATGCTCCGCGACCCCGCCGATCGGGACAATGTGACGGTTGTGGTCGCCTACTGGGATACAACCTACGCCGGGGCCCATACGCTGGCCGACGCAGGGCGCAGCGCTCTACAGGGCGGCGGCATGTTGATCACGAACGAGGAAGATTCCTTCGAGCAGCTCGCATCCCTTGCCGGGCTGGTCTGCGTCACACAGACGGTGGAGTTCGTCTCCTAGAGAGCCGCTCGGCTCTTTCGGTTCCCCTTTCTGAGTATCTTTTCCCGCCATTTCGGGCGGCCTCATCCTTTTGACGAGGTAGTTAGGCAAACATGTCAATCAAAACACAGGGCACGGCGGTCGCCATTGAAACCGCGTTGGCTGCGACCAAAACCATCACGGCGATCACCGCCGCGAGCCCTCCGGTCGTGACTTCTACGTCCCACGGTTACGCCAATGGCGATATTGTGAAGATTACCGGCGTCGTTGGAATGGCGGAAGTGAACGATCGCGCGTTTGTTGTATCGGCTACGACGACAGACACCTATGCGCTCAAAGGCGTGGACTCCACCAACTACACAACCTACGTTTCGGGTGGCACCGCGGCCAAAGCTACGGTGACGCCGGTTGGGAAGGTGGAAGGCATCCCCACGCTGTTCGCCGGTCAAGCGCAAACCATCAATACCACGCATCTAAAGTCGTTGCGTCAGGAGACCATCCAAGGACTGGGTGTAGCCGGTACGCTCAGCTTGAACCTGCAACTGGAAGATGCCGATCCGGGTCAGCTGGCAATGCAGGATGCCAACGAACGGCAGGTCGAGAAGGTCTACACCTTCACGCGGTCCGATGCCAAGGTGGCCTGCTGCGTGGCCTTCTGTGACAGCTTCTCGATGGCGGCGGCGGCGAATGACATATATCGGGTGAGCGCTTCGCTGACCCTGCGGGCATCGCCAACGAGGTTCGCATGAGCCTAACACGCGAACAGATTCTGGCCACGAAGCAGCGGGATCGCGAACTCGTCTCGGTTCCCGAATGGGGCGGCGACGTGTGGGTGTCGGTGATGAGCGGTGAGGAACGCGACGCCTGGGAAATGCAACTCATTGAGGACCGCGATAAGGCGTTGGCCAACATGCGGGCGAAGTTGGTGTGGCAATGCGTGACCGATGAAAATGGTGTTCGCATTTTCTCTGAAAGTGACGTGCCCGCGCTAGGCCTGCACAGCTGGGTCGCCCTGGAGCGCGTGATGGAAGTCGCGCGGCGCTTGAACGCGCTGACAGCGAAGGATGTGGAGACCATCAAGGGAAACTCCGAGCCCAGCCGTACCGACGAGCCGTCATCGGGCTAGCGGTACGGCTGGGCAGAACGCCCCGCGAACTTCTGCAATCCGTCAACGCCCAGGAACTGTACGAGCTGATGGCCTACTTCATCGTACAGCATGAGTTGGAGCAGGAATGTCGCACGGAGACTATCGCGGCTCCCGACAACGCAGTGCGAAAGGAAATCACGGGGCCGACCGCCGAGAAGGCTTTAACCAATATCTTCGGAGAGTCGTAGATGGCCGACAAACTCACGATCCGACTGCATGGTCTGGAAGACGTGATCGCCGCTTTTCGCGATCTGCGTGCCTATATGCCGAAGAACACGTTACGCGCAGCCGTGCGCAAGGCGGCGAAATTTCTGCAGGAGCTAATACAGGGCGCAGCCCCCATTGCAACGGGACACAGTGCAACCGTGCGCGACCCCGGGAAGCTCGTGCGCAATATCACGGTAAAGGCATCCGCCAGCGGCACAGTGGTTCGCGCGAATGTCATCGTCAACACCCGCGGTGATGCCGACAACGAGCAGAACGCATTCTATTGGCGTTTTCTCGAAGAGGGCTTCCACACGCGGTCCGGGGAGGCGCGGATCTTCCCTTTCATCGCGGGCGTGGTCGAGCGCCAGGAACGGTATGCCGCACAAATGGTCATCGATGCCGTCGACGAGGCCATTCAACGCGCCGGACGCCGTGCTGTCAGTGCGGCCCAGGCAACACCGAGTTCGTCCCCCGGTTACATCAATCTTCCATCCTGGGACTGACCAGTGGCCCTCTTTAACATTCTCGTCAACGTTGCGGCGCGCACGGCAGAACTCGAAAGCGAACTGCGCCATGCGGAGGGCCGGTTAAACTCGTTCGGCGATGTTGCGAAGAAAGCATTGGGTGGCCTGTCACTGGGCGTTGTCATCCACGAGATCGGCGAATACACCGAGGCTACTTTGCGCTGGGGTGAGGAAACCCTCCGCTCCGCCAAGAAAGCCGGAGTGACGGCGGAGGCCTTCACACAACTGTCATTTGTCGCCAAGTTGAGTGGCCTATCGGCGGATGAATTGTCGGGCGCCTTTGTCCGCATGAATCGGTCGTTGTCACTGGCGCAGACAGGCGCATCCGGACCGGTGAGGGACGCCCTAAAGGCATTGGGTCTCACCCTCGATGACATTAAGGGAAAGGCGCCGGATCAGGTGTTCGAGTTGATCGCCGATCAATTGATCCAGCTGAAAAATCCGGGCGATCAGGCGCGTGCGGCGATGGCCTTATTTGGACGCTCCTTCACCGAGTTGTTGCCGCTTCTGGAGAAAGGGCGCGCCGGCATCGAGAAGGCGCGTCTGGAGGCCGTTCGCTTTCACCAATCCTTTAGTGCAGCTGAGCTGCAGCAGCTCGCGGAAGCCAAAGAAGAAATCGAGAAAATGGACGCGGCTTTCAGCGGTATGGCGAGGACCCTCGTTAGCAAGGTTGCCCCCGCTTTGACAGAGTTTTTTAAAGAAATGAATGAGATGGCGACCGGGGACAAGACCGCCGTCGCATCGAGGAAAATTCAAGCGCTAACCGAGACACTCGCGCAGGACAAGGGCACGTTCCTCGGCTCGACTTCCCTCGGCTCCATCCTCGGTACGCCCCAGGCGACCACCGACCGGCTACGGGCCGAACTCGTACAACTGTTGCAAGAGGAAGTAGCACGTAAAGCACCCGATATTGGGAGTGCGGCGTTCAACGCAGGGCCGCTGCTGCCCGGTCAAAACGCTCCGTTGTCGCGCCCTTCATGGGACTGGCAAGGAATTCGTGGGGCCTCCGGGAGTATTGCCGGTCATCAGACATTCACAGGCGATCCGACAATGGGGCGCCAGATGTATGAGCAAGGGGCGGGCACTGCTTCCATCGGTCAACCACCGGGGTACGTGAACAAGCCCTACTATGCGACAGTCACGCCTTTGGAAAAGGCTCGCGCGGCCTATGCCAAACAACTCCAAGAAATATCAAGCATGAAGGGCGCGGTTCCCGAGAGCGAAATGAAGGGGCGTACTACAGATGCATGGCGTGAGTACGTTCTCTTCTTCGACAAGGCGACGCGCACGCCGATCGAATCCGCCAAGGCGACCTTTGACGAGTCGATGAAGACGATCGCGGCGGGTGCGAGGGCGAACATCATCAAACCCGCGGATGTTGAGCCTCGGACGGACGCGGCGCGTAAAGCCTATCTGGCGTTCTTCGATAGCACCATGACGCCGCTGGAGGCCGTCCAAAAGAATTTCGCGAACAGCATCGAGAAGCTGAAGTCGGGCCTGGGCGGGGCGATTAAGCCCGAGCAGTTTGCCGCGCGCGCCGAAGAGGCGCGTCGCACGTTGATTGGCTTCTTCGATGATACGCGCACGCCCCTGGAGGCGGCCCGCGATACCTTCAATCGGGGCATCGAAAAATTGAAAGGGGGGCTCGGCAACGTCATCAAGCCCGAGGAATTCGCGGCGCGCGCCGAACAGTTGCGCAAGAGTTTTGCCGCCTTCTTCGATGCCACGCGAACACCCCTGGAGCAGGCGCAAGGGCAACTGCAGCTCGCGTTGGAGCAGATCCAACAGGCCAGGGGGCAAGGGTTGCCGTCCGAGCAGGCGGACAAACGCGAAGCCTTCGCCCGCCAACAGTATGTGGCGTCCATTGGGGGGCAGACCGATTACGAACAAGGGCGCGCAGCGACGCAGGCGCGCGTGGATGCGTTGAATGTCATGAGGGCACAAGGGGTGGAGGCGGGAAAACTGCGAGACCTCGAAACGGAGATTGCTGACAACTGGAAGACATTCACCGAGACGCATTTGACACGCAGTCAGAAGGCGATGCGCGCATTCGCCGACGACATGAGCCAAGCATTCAGGTCTCTCTTCGATGAAGGCGGTAATGCGGCCAAGAACTTCGCGCGCCAGTTGGTCACAGCGCTCCAGAATCGAATCATATTCAAGGCCATCGAGGAAATTGGAAAGGCGATCTACGACGCGCTCAATCAAAAGGCCGGCGAGGGCGGAAGTAGTTGGCTAGGCGCAATCGTTCAAGGCATTGGTTATCTGTGGGGCGGCGAAAGCGGATCGTTGGCGGGATTCAGCGGTGGTAGCAGCGGCGGCGCCGGTGGCGGTGGCAGTGGGCGTCCCATGATGGCAGCCGGTGGTCCGGTGTTAGGGGGCGGCAGCTATCTGGTCGGTGAGCAAGGCGCCGAGTTGTTTACGCCGGCTTCCAACGGAGTAATCAGCCCCGCCGGTTCGTTTGGCGGACACACCGTCGTCATCAACAACAGCGTTGACGCGCGGGGCGCTACCACCGACCTCGTGGCGGCACTGCCGACAATATTGAGGCGTAATAACGAAGGCCTGGAAAACAAGATCGTTGATGGCTTGCGCCGCCGCAGGTACGGCCTGTAGATGAGCGACTATCTAATTCCGCTGTACTCACGGATAGCGCGGTCAACTTTCAACTATATAGATTCAACCGGTATCTCGGTGGGTACGTACACGGGCGCCAAGCGCACGGCATCCCTCGGCGGTGATCGCCTGGGGGCGACACTGGAGTTGAACGCGCAGAAGGATGCGGATCGCGGAGCGATGATTGGCTTTCTGATGCAACTGCGCGGAAAACAGAATCGTGCGATCCTAATCGACCATGCGGCGAAGTTGCGCGGCTCCTTCCCAACCCGCGAGTTGATTTCCAATGGGCAGATGGGGCAGGGCGTCTCCGGATGGGCGAGCGGG
>Ga0105248_10007118_pt1 | contig 12258 bp, 9 predicted proteins | sample KBSS34metaG_FD_81524 | JGI IMG/M metagenome (GOLD analysis project Ga0105248, IMG submission 81524) | Switchgrass rhizosphere microbial communities from Kellogg Biological Station, Michigan, USA - KBS S3-4 metaG | ecosystem: Host-associated > Plants > Roots > Rhizosphere > Soil | place... | reverse complement strand
GACCGTGCTGATCGCCAATGTCCGGGTTTTTCGGTATTTCCATCTCGATCAGCAGCCGGCCGCGATCATGGGATCGGGCCTTTTGAAGGACAATTCGCTGGCCATCGATTTTGCGCGGCAACGGCTCTATATCGGCCCGGCCGTGACGCAATAGCCCGCAGGTTTTGAAAAAAATAGAGATATATCAATTACTTGTACAACATTGGACGACAGGGAAGGGCCGGCGGTCAAAATGCGTCTTCGACGAAAAGGCGTCTGACTTCGACCAGCGTCCGTGGGCATCGATCAATCGGTTGGGCAGATGGGCTATTGATAGAAGATGAGCAGTCTCGCGATCCCGATGAAATCCGCCGCCCCGGCCGCGCCACCCCATGTCGATCGCGCGGTGGCGCTGTGGTCGATCCTGGGATTTTGGGCCCTCTATTTTGTGCTCAATACGGCGCGCATGGCCATTGCCGGGGGCCAAGGCCAGCTGGGCATGCTGCCCCGGCGCGGCGCAGTGGTGCTGGTGGGTATCGTCCTGACGTTCATTATGTATGCCATCCTGCACCGCTGGGAAGCGAAATCCATGCGGTTCCTGCTGACGACCGCGGCGCTGGTTTCCATCCCGGCGTCGGTGGCGTACGCCATAATCAATTTTACCGCCTTCTATCTGGTCTACCCGTCGGATTCTGATCTCAAGGAGATCATGCAAGCCAAGACGATGCATGGCTCCGGAGTACTCTCCATCATCACGGAATCGGCGGTCAGCTGGTATTTCTTCATTGCCGCATGGGGGGTGCTCTATGTGGCGCTCTCCTATGCGGCAAAGGTGGGCCATGCCGAGCGCCAGGCGGCCGCTTACAGATCGGAAGCACAGGCGGCGCAACTGCGCGCCCTGCGCTATCAGATCAATCCGCACTTCCTGTTCAACACCCTCAATTCCCTCTCGACCTTGGTGTTGCGGCAACGCACCCTGGAAGCCGAGCGCATGATCATGAATCTCGCAACCTTCTTCCGCACCAGCCTGACTTGCGATCCGTTCGCGGAAGTGCCTTTAAGCGACGAAATCCGGATGCAGCGGCTTTATCTCGATATCGAACAGGTCCGCTTTCCCGAGCGCCTCTCCGTGGTGGTTGACGTTCCGCCGGAGTTGGAGAACGCCCTTGTTCCCAGCTTGATCCTCCAGCCCCTTGTCGAAAATGTGATAAAACACGGTGTGGCGCGCAGCACTGGCCCCATAGTCGTCACCATCCGGGCCCGCGCCGTCAACGGTTCGTTGCATCTGGCCGTCGAGGACGATGCCGACGGCGCCAAAGACGCCAGCCCCAGGGATGGAGTCGGCCTCAGCAATGTGCGGGGCCGCTTGACCGCGACCTTTGACGGCGACGCTCACTGCAGCTATGGACCGCGCGATGGCGGCGGTTTCCGTGTCGATCTTCAATTCCCGTTACGGTGCGATGAATAACCCTCTCAGAACCCTGATCGTCGATGACGAACCGCTCGCTATCGAGCGTCTGCAGATTTTGTGCGCACGGATAGCGGACGTCAGCCTTGTTGGGACGGCGGCGGACGGGGCGGCGGCGCTGCGGTTGATAGAGGCCTTGAAGCCGGATCTGCTGCTGTTGGACATTCAGATGGCGGGCATGAATGGCATCGCCCTGGCTCAGGCGCTGGAAGGCCGCCAGCCGCGCCCGGCGGTTATTTTCGTCACAGCGTTCGACCAATTCGCCATTGCGGCCTTTGACGTCGCGGCCGTCGATTATCTGCTGAAGCCTGTGGAAGCCACGCGGCTGGAGCGCGCTATTGCCCGTATTCGCACCCATATCGGCGCCGCCGGATCATCCGCTTCGGGCGGGGCCGCATGGACGAGGGAATTCTGGGTGCCACACCGAGCGGAAATGATACGGGTCCCGGTCGAGGATATCGACCTCATTGTCGCCGAGCGCGATTACATGCGTCTGCATGTCGGTCCCCGGTCCTTCCTGCTTCATCAGACCATCACCGAACTGGAGCGGCGGCTGGATCCAGCGGAATTCGTGCGTCTTCACCGTTCCACCTTGGCGCGGCGCGACCGGGTCGTCGGCTTCAAACACAATGGTTCGGGGGCCTGGGAAGCGCAATTGCGTGACGGACGCTGGCTGCGGATCGGGCGAACCTATCTGGCCAAAGCGCGCGAGATGGTCAGTCCTTCGTGACAAGCCGACATCGAACCGCATCTGGAAAATGAGCGAGAGGGGGGACACCCTCTCGCTCGGTGGCCGAAAAAGGGGGACCCTCTCTCGGCCGACAACCATCCGGGATACCAAACCGGATAGATCTACTGCGTGGATGTCGTCGTCTTGCCGTCGCTGGCCATTTTCGTGGCGGTCTGTGCCTTTGCGACCATGGCGTCAAACTGGGTCCTGGCGCTGGCTTGGGCCGCCTTGCTGCATGTCGCATAAGCTTGGACATCGGCGGTCGTTCGCGCATGATCCGGGCCGCAAATCCTGTCGACGGTATGGGCGATGCGCTGCTGAAGTGTGGCGCGATCAGCGCCTTTGGTGAGATTGAGGTCGCTGGAGTGCACCGCAATCTTCTGTGTCTCGGCCGCCGCGAGCGGATTGGCGGCAAACAGCAGGGCTGCTGACAATGAGGCCGTGGCGATTGACCTGGCGAGGGGATTAAGCATTTTGTTTTCCTTTCAACGGCTCGATGACGGTTTGGCGACATCGGTGATGCCGGTGCGTGACGTCATCTGGTGGCTTGTATCTATGCGCCGCCAAATCCGGCGTCACGGCGTATTCGACAGGCGCCGGAAGACCCTCGACCAGCGACCGCCGCGCCGACGAACAGCAGCCTGGATTCGATGAACGACAGCGGTGGGACCGTTCCGGTGATGGCGCGGATTGGATGGCCACTCTGGACGCGGCGCTGGGCGATTTGAGTCCAGGGGGTACGATTTCGTGCCATTAGCGACGCTAACGCCGTTAACACTGAGCCTTTTGCTTTTTTGCCAGCTTATGCCCAAGGTTTGCCCCGCGGGTGGCCTGTGGCCCTTCGCGAGGTGAAAGCGATTCCTGCAGTGCGGGTTCGCAAGGAATGGACTCGCGGTCGGGCAAGCTCCGGCCTTGGGCAAGGGAGTGGCATGAATATCTCCAGGCTGTTGGCGCATGCCAGTCTCGGCGTCCTCAAAAGCGTTTCGGACAAGCTCAGTCCAGGAGAGCGCAGCCATCTCGCGCGCCAGATCATGCAGGACCGTTTCCACTCCCGCACACGGGCGCTGGGGGATCTGTTCGGCAGGTCCGTACTGGCCTGGAAGAACAAGCAATATGATGTGGAAAGGAACGGCGAGGCGGCATTGTTGCGCCGCCTGGCGCCCTTCGGACCCAAGATCCTGTTCGATGTCGGCGCCAATATCGGGGACTGGTCCATCGCGGCGCTTCGGGGCATCCCCACCACGCATGTCCATGCGTTTGAAATCGCCCGCGCGACCGCCATGGACCTGGGGCGGAATCTGGCGGCCTATTCCGATCGCGCCATCGTCAACACCTGCGGCCTCGGGGCGCGCCAAGGCGAGGTGAAACTGTTCTATTCCCCGGAAAGCAGCACCGCGGCCAGCATGATACCAGGCGTGCTGGAGTTCAGCGCCCAGGAGCATCAGATCAGCACGATCCAGGAGATCTCCGCGGCGATCATGACCGGCGACCGGTATATGGCCGACGGGCGGATCGATCGCGTTGATTTTCTCAAGATCGATGTCGAGGGGGCGGAATGGGACGTGCTGGAAGGGTTCTCCGGCGCCTTCGCGGACAGGAAAATCCAGATGGTGCAGTTCGAATATGGCCCCTTGAATCTCAAGACGCGCAGGTTCCTGGGCGATTACTGGGCTTTCTTCGCCGACCGGGGATTCGTTCTGGGCAAGCTGTATCCCGAAGGCGTCGCCTTCAAGGATTTCGACATGTCCGACGAGGATTTCACCGGCCCGAACTTCATTGCCTGCCTCAGCACCAGAACAGACCTGATAGAGGGCCTGAAGTGCGAAGTCCTTTGAGGGGACGGTCCGTCGCGCGCTTGCCGCTATACGAAAAATCAAGCTGACTTGCGCAGGCTCGCGCGCTTGCATTCGCCAGGCGGTTGGTCGGACAATGGCGCCCGTTCGATTTTTGGTAGCTCCCGTGAAAATCCTGCTGGTTGAAGACGATCACGAAACCTCCGCGCATATCGTCTACGCCCTCAATGGCGAGGGCCATGAGGTCGCGGTTTGCCATGATGGCCAGAAGGGGCTTGAGACCGCCCGCGCCGGCGGCCATGCCGCGCTGATTGTGGACCGCATGCTGCCGGGCCTGGACGGTCTCTCCCTGGTCAGGCAACTGCGCGCCGAGGGCAATCCCATACCGGTCCTGTTTCTCACCACCATGAGCGGGTTGAACGACCGGGTGGAGGGGCTGCAGGCCGGCGGCGACGACTATCTGGTCAAGCCTTTCGCGTTTCCCGAACTCCTGGCGCGGGTGCATGCCATCTCCCGGCGCGGTGCCGCGCAGGACAGTGAGCCGGTGCGCCTGCGCGCCGCCGACCTGGAGATCGACCTGATCCGGCGTACGGTGCATCGCGGCGGCAGGCCGATCGAGCTGCAGGCCCAGGAATTCCGGCTGCTGGAATATCTGATGCGCAACATGGGCCGGGTGGTGACCCGCACCATGCTGCTGGAACATGTGTGGGACCTGCATTTCGATCCACGGACCAATATCGTGGAGACCCATATGAGCCGGCTGCGCGGCAAGGTGGATCGCGGCCATGGCGGCGAGCTGATCCATACCGTGCGCGGCGCTGGGTATACGTTGCGTGCGGATTAGATTTCTCCGCACCGAAGGCTTCCGGCTGTCGGCGCTTTATGCCGGGGTTTTCGCACTGTCGGTGGTGATCCTGGGCGCCTTTGTGCTGGTGATCACCAACCAGGCGCTGCGCGACCAGATCGTGACGTTTTCGTCGACCGACATCGCCGCCATCCGCAACGGCTATGGCAGCGAAGGCGACTTTGAGGCGATCGAAGTCGTCCATCAGTTGATGGCGGGTCCGGCCAATTCCGGCTTCTATCTGCTGCAGCGCGACGGGAAGGTTCTGGCGGGCAACCTGCCGGCCATGTCTCCCCGCACCGGGACGATCGAATTTTCCGATTCTGTCGCAGGGGGCAGCCGGGAGATGCTGGGTGTAGGGGAGTTTGTGGCGCCCGGCCTTTATGTCTTTTCGGGCAGCGACAAGGCGCGTCTGCGCGCGGTCGAGGCGCATATCCTGGATGTCATGCTGGTTCTGTTCGCAGTGGCGCTGCTGATCGCGGTGGCGGGCGGCACCTTGGTAAGCCGCAGTTTCCTGCGCCGCACCGACGCCATGGCCAAAGCGTGCCGCGACATCATGCAGGGCGACTTGAAACTACGCATCCCGGTGCGCGGCACGCGCGATGAGCTGGACCGACTGGCGGAGGCCATCAATGAAATGCTCTCCCGCATTTCGGCGTTGATGGAGAATCTGTCTCAGGTGAGCAACGACATCGCCCATGACCTGCGCACGCCGGTCACCCACTTGCGCCACCGGCTGGAGCGGGCCCGCGCCGACTGCAGGACGGCCGAGGATTACGGCGTCGCGCTGGAAGCGGCTATCGCCAAGGCGGATGAGATATTGGGCTTGTTCACCGCGCTGCTGCGTATTGCCCAGATCGAGGGCGGCGAGCGCCGGGCAGCCTTTGCGCCGTTGGAGCTCGGCGCCGTGCTGGCGCAGATGCGCGAATTGTTCGAGCCGGTGGCCGAGGAAGCCGGTGATACGTTGCAATTGACTGCTGCGGGTCAGACAATCATCCGCGGCGACCGCCAGCTTCTGGTTCAGCTTTTCTCCAACCTGATTGAGAATGCCATCGTGCATACCCCGCGCGGGACCCGCATTCTGCTTTCTCTGTCGCGTGCGGACGGACGCGCCGTGGCGCGGGTGAGCGATGACGGCCCCGGTGTACCGCGCGAGGAACATGAGCGGCTGTTCCGCCGTCTTTATCGTCGTGAAGCCAGCCGCGCCCAGCCAGGCTATGGTCTGGGACTGTCCCTGGTCGCTGCCATTGCGGAACTGCATGGCGCGGTTATCCGTCTGGTCGATGGCCCCGGCCTGGCGGTGGAAATCTCCTTTCCCCTGGCGGCGGAAGAGATGGAAAAAGCCTGAGGTTGGGAAAATTTATGGGTGGCGTTGTGGCGCTTGCCCAAGGGAGTTGGGATACTCCACCCTATGGGGAGCGCGCATGGCCTGTCACAAGAAAATCATATATCTGTCATCGTCGGCGATATCGGACGTCTGATGCGCAAGCTGGGTCTCATCGCGGCATCGCTGCTATTGCTGGCGGCATGCGGCAAGACAGAAGACAAGCCGGCGGAAGCCGAAAAGCCGGAAGGCCCCGGGCTGACCCTGAAGACCGAGGAAGTCAAAAGCCTAGGCATCACCGTCCAGGCAGCGACCCCAGCACAGTTCACCGGCCGCATCACGGGTTATGGCGTGGTGACGGCGCTGGATACCATCGCCCAAGCCGATTCCGAATTCCTCACCGCCCAGGCGGCCGCCGCCCAGAGCGCCGCCGCCGCTGCCCGCGCCCGCTCGCTTTCCACCGGCGAGGAAGCCGCGATCTCGCGCGAACAGTTGGAAGTGGCCCAAAGCAAGGCGGCTGCCGATGCTGCCGCTCTGGCGCTGGCGCGGCGCAAGACGGAAGCGGCCTTCGGGCTCAATTCGCCGTGGCACGATGCCGCCAGTCGCGGCGCCGTGATGCGCCGGTTGGCGTCTGGCGATGCCGTGCTGGTGCGTGTGACCTTTCCCGCCATCGGCGGAGCGGTCCCCAAGCGGGTGGAGATCAGCCGCATGGGGGCGGACAGAAAAAGTTGGGCCGCACGCACTCTATGGGATGCGCCCGCCGATGCGGCGGTCCCGGGACGAAGCTTTTATGCCCTGGTGGAGGGCAGCGACCTGGCCCAGAACGAACGGGTGACGGCCGCCATTCCCACCGGCAATGCGCAGGCGGGCGCGAAAATCCCCGCCCATGCGCTGGTCTATGGCGAAAGCGAAGCCTGGACCTATGTCCAGACCGCGCAGAACAGGTTCCTGCGCACCAAGGTCGATATCAGCCGGCCGCTGGATGACGGTTACTTCGTCACCACCGTCAAGCCCGGCGACAAGGTGGTGGTGGATGGCGCGGGCCTGCTTTTGGCGCGCGAGACCAATCCCAGCACCGAAGTCGAGGAATGACGCATGCGTTGGCTTGTCGGCCTGTGCGTGCGTTATGCGGGCACTCTCGCCAGCTTGACCCTGATCGCACTGCTCGCCGGGCTGTGGGCGACTCGCAGCGCGCCGCTGGACGTGTTTCCCGATTTCGTGCCTTCGACAGTGGACATCCAGACCGAAGCGCCGGGCTTCACCGCCCAGCAGGTCGAACAGCTGGTCACCAAACCGATCGAGAATGCCGTCAACGGGGCGCCGGGGCTGGCCACCCTGCGTTCGGAATCCATTCCCGGCCTGTCGCTCATCACCATCCAGTTCCGCGATAATATCGATCTGTACAATGCCCGGCAGGGCATTTCCGAGCGGTTGAGCGAATTGGGTAACGCCCTGCCGTCCAGTGTGGGCGCGCCGAGGTTGTCGCCGCTTACCTCCAGCACCATGGACCTGCTCAAGATCGGTCTGGTGTCGGACAGGCTCAATCCGTTTGAACTGCGGGACCAGGCGGAATGGGTGATGAAGCCGGCGCTGCTGGCCGTGCCCGGCGTGGCGCATGTCATCATTTTCGGCGGCGCGGTGCGCGAAATCCAGATCCAGCCCGATGTCACCAAGATGGCGTCTTATGGTTTCACCTTGACCGATCTGGCGGACGCGGCGCGGGGCGCGCTGGCCCTGCGCGGCGCCGGCTTCGTCGATCTCGCGCATCAACGTGTCCTGATCCAGTCCCCGATCCCGGCGCCCGACCCGGCGGCGATCAGCGGTGCCGTGCTGGCCGTACGCGGCAAGACGCCCGTCACCATTGGCGATGTCGCCACTGTGCGCGAAGCGCCTGCGCTGCGTTCGGGCGACGCGGTGGTGATGGGCCGGCCCGGCGTGCTGCTGTCGCTGGCGAGCCAATATGGCGCCAACACCTTGGAGACCACCCGCGCCCTGGAAGATGCCTTGGCCCAGCTGACGCCGGCCTTGAAAGCGCAAGGCATTACCATTTATCCGGCGTTGCACCGGCCCGCCAACTTCATCGAGCGCGCGCTGGGTTCGCTGGAACAATCGCTGGTGATTGCCGCCATCCTGATCCTGGCGGTGCTTTATCTGTTCCTGCGCGACTGGCGGTCCGCCTTGATCACGTTCCTGGCGATTCCACTTTCGCTATTGGCCGCTGTCGCTGTGTTGGAGCGCATGGGCCAGACCCTGAACACCATGACTCTGGGCGGCTTTGCGGTGGCGTTGGGCGTGCTGGTGGATGACGCGATTATTGGCGTCGAAAATATCCTGCGCCGCCTGGCCGAGAATGAGAAACGGACAAGTCCGTATTCACGCCTGGATGTCATACGCGAAGCGACCCTGGAAGTGCGCGGCCCCGTGGTCTATGCCACCTTGGTCGTCATCGCGATTTTCCTTCCCCAGCTTTTCTCCACCACGGTCCAGGGCAAGTTCGTCGGCCCCTTGGCGCTGGCTTTCATCCTGGCGGTGGTGGCGTCGTTGCTGGTGGCATTGACGGCCGCACCCGCCTTGTCGGCCCTGATGCTCAATCCGCGCGACGCGCATGGCGACCAGGGATGGATCGCCTGGCTGAAGGATCGCCAGCGCCGCGTCATCACCGCGGTCTATGAGCGCTTCCGCCTGGTCGGGGCGGTTCTGATCGTCGCCACGCTCGTTGCCGGAGCGGCGCTTCCTTTCATGGGCGGCAGCTTCATGCCGGATTTCCGCGAAGGCCATTTTGTGATGCAGGTCTCCGCCTCCACGCCGGGCGCGTCGCTGGAGGAGATGATGGCGATGGGCGAACGCATCAGCAAGGAGGTGCTGGCGCTGCCCTATGTGGGCACCATCGAGCAGCAGGTGGGGCGCGCGGCGCTGGGCGAGGATACCTGGGGGCCGCATCAGAGCGAGTTTCATATCGAGCTGAAGCCCGATGCGGATGTTGACCAGGATGACGCGGAAGAAGCGCTGCGGGACATCCTCTCGCACTATCCGGGCCTGCAGAGCGAGGTCGTGACCTTCCTGGGTGACCGCATCAGCGAGAGCCTGACGGGCGAGACCGCCGACATCGTGATCAAGGTGTTCGGCGACCAGCTCGATACCCTGGACGCCACCGGCCGGCGCATTGCCGATGCGTTGCGCGGCACACAAGGCATTGCCGACCTCCAGTTCAAGCCGCAAAGCGGCACGCCGACCTTTGCTCTGCAGATCCAGCCCGGGGCGCTGGTGGCCAACGGACTGAAGATGCAGGATGTGCTGGATGCGGTGCAGAGCGAATATGCCGGCGCCACGGTGGGCCAGACCTATGCCGGCACCCGCATCGTCAATGTCGATCTGTTGTTGCCGGCGGAGGCGCGGGGCCGGCCGGAACTGCTCTCCTCGCTGACCATCGCCAGTCCGTTCGGCCCGGTGCCCCTGTCCCAGGTGGCGCGCGTCGCCCCCACCGAAACGCGTTTCAAGATCACCCATGACGGCGGCCAGCGTTTCGTTTCGCTGACCTTCAATGTGGTGGGGCGCGGGCTACAGGCCACCGAAAAGGATGCCAGCGCGCGCGTCGCCGCACTGAAGCTGCCGCCAGGCGTCTATGTCGAATTCAGCGGCGCGGCGGCAGAGCAGCGCGCCGCCCAGACCCAGACCTTGCTTTATACCGCCTTTGCCGTGGCCCTGATCGGCATGATCCTGTTCATCTGCTTTCGGTGGCGCGCCAACACCTGGCTGGTGCTGGTCAACCTGCCTTTCAGCCTGATCGGCGCCGTGGCCGGCATTGCGCTCACCGGCGGGGGGCTCTCAGTGGGGGCAATGGTGGGGCTGGTCACCGTGTTCGGGGTAAGCGCCCGCAACGCTATCCTGTTATTGGCCCATTACGAGCATCTGGTGGAAGTCGAAGGCGCACCTTGGAGTGGAGAGACCATCCTGCGCGGGGCGCAGGAACGGTTGGTGCCGATCTTGATGACGGCGGCTGTGACCGCACTGGGGCTGCTGCCGCTGGCCATCGGTATGCATCAGCCGGGGCAGGAAATCGAAGGGCCGATGGCGGTGACGGTGCTGGGCGGATTGATCAGTTCGACCTTGCTCAATCTTGTGGTGCTGCCGGCGTTGGCGGAACGTTTCGGCGGCCCCAAAAAGCAGGAGAGGGCGGCATGATGCGCAGGCTGCTTGTTTCCGGCGCCGCTATGGCCCTACTTGCCGGTTGTGCCAGCACGCCGCCGCCAGGCTTGAAACCTGGCGACGTGCCGGCCGCGTTCGAACAAAAGGGTGTCGTCAATGCGCCGATATGGCCGGCCAGGGACTGGTGGACGAATTATGGTGATCCGCAGCTTGCGACGCTGATGGACCAGGCCCAGGCCAACAATCTGGACATCGCGCAAGCTGCAGCGCGGCTGCGCCAGGCCGATGCGCGGGCGAGGCAGGCGGGCGCGGCGTTGCTGCCACAAGTGGGGGCGCGCGCCAATGTCACGACCCTGTATGGCCAGGCCAACGGCACGTCGGCGCGCGAAACCGATTATAATGCCGGCCTTGATGTCAGCTATGAACTGGATTTCTGGGGCCGCAATCGCGACCTGCTGGAGTCCACCAGGGCGCAATTGCGCGCCAGCCAGGCGGACCGTGCCACCGTGGCGCTGACCGTCACCTCGGGCGTCGCCAACAGTTATTTCCAGCTTCTGTCCCTGCGCGAGCGGCTTTCGGTGGCGCGCGCCAATCTCAAATCCGCGCAGGATATATTGAATCTGGTGCGGCGGCGGGTGACGGCCGGCTATTCCGCCAATGCCGATTTGATCCAGCAGCGCGCCGCATTGGCCGCGGAGCAGGCCGTGCTGCCGGCGTTGGAGCAGCAGGAGTTGGAAGCGCGCAACGCCTTGGCGATCTTGCTGGGCCGGCCACCGGAAGGGTTTGTGGTGACAGGCGAGGCGCTGGGCGCGCTTGCCCCGCCGCCGGTGGCGCCGGGGCTTCCGTCCGCGCTGTTGGCCAGGCGGCCCGACATCGTGGCGGCCGAGGCCAACCTGGCGGCCGCCCACGCCGATCTGGCGGCGGCGCGCACCGCCTATTTCCCCGCGATCAGCCTCACCGCCAATGGCGGCGTCGCCTATCCGGCGCTGGCGGCGGCGATCGATACGCTGCCTGGCGTGGGGCTGGCGGCCGGCGCCGGTCTCAGTCTGGTGCAGGTCATTTTCGATGGTGGCAAGACGGAAGGAAAGATCGAGGAAAGCCGGGCACGGGAAGAGGAATTGCTGGCGGCCTATCGCGCCGCGGTGATCGCCGCTTTCTCCGATGTCGAGAATGCGCTGGGCAGCTTCGCCCACCTGGGGGCCCAGGAAGCGGCCTTGCGCGACCAGGTGGCGCAAGCGGAAAAAGCCCTGAACGCCGCGCGGCGCAAATATCTTGCCGGCTCCGCCGACTTTCTGGTGGTCACCGATGCCCAGCGCGCGCTTTACGCCGCCCGCGATCAGTTGTCCGACATTCGCCGCGCCCGGCTGGCGTCGTCGGTAGCCTTGTTCAAGACGATGGGCGGCGGCTTTGTCCAGCCCGCCGCGGCGACACAATGAGAGAAGTTTCCGCCTGAGATTGCTTCGCGAAAGCACTTGCCGTTTTTGGTGCGTGCTAATTCCGGTTCGCCGAACCGGGGACTGTCATGGCGTGCAGGGCTGTTCTGTTGTCGTCTTTGTTGCTGCTGTTTTCGGCCGCGTCCGCCTTTGCCGTGACCGACGAGATACAGGTCTATACCGGCGAGATCATGCCGGTGGGCGAGGTGGGCCTGACCTGGCACAACAATTATGCCTTTGACGGCTTGAAGACGCCGGACTTTCCCGGCGGTCTGGTGGACAACCACACCTATAGCAGTGTGACGGAATGGGCGCTGGGCGTGACCCCCTGGTTTGAAGCGGGCCTGTATCTGCCGCTCTTCACCCGTTCCAGCAACCGCGACTGGACTTATAACGGCTTCAAGCTGCGTGCCTTGTTCGTGCAGCCCGACAATCAGGACAAGGATTTCTATTACGGGGTCAATTTCGAATTCAGCTGGAACGAAAAGACCTGGGATACGCAGGTCAATACCGGCGAGATCCGCCCCATCATCGGCTGGCG
>Ga0105248_10007115_pt1 | contig 12258 bp, 9 predicted proteins | sample KBSS34metaG_FD_81524 | JGI IMG/M metagenome (GOLD analysis project Ga0105248, IMG submission 81524) | Switchgrass rhizosphere microbial communities from Kellogg Biological Station, Michigan, USA - KBS S3-4 metaG | ecosystem: Host-associated > Plants > Roots > Rhizosphere > Soil | place... | reverse complement strand
GGTGGCGGGAGGAATTCGACCATGTGGTCATCGACTCGCCACCTTGCCTTTCCGTGACAGATGCCACGCTTTTGTCGCCGGGGGTGGACCGAGTTCTCATCGTCGCTCGTTCCGGGAAAACTCAGAAGGCTGCCATCAAGCGAGCCTGTAATCTGCTTTTCCAAGTTCGCGCGAAAGGCATGGGCCTGGTGTTAAATGCGTTTGATATGAGCGTCGGCAGTTACTATTACGGACAATATTATAGGAAGTACTACAGCGAAGAGATTTCATCGCAAATTGCCAACCCGAGCAATGGCGATTCTTCCTACAACAACGAAACCGTTGATCGCGTTTCGTAATGATCGACTGCCAAAAATGGCTGCGGTGTAGATGCGCATTAAGTCCCGCAATCAACGAATTGTTTTCGCAGTAGCTGGTCTTCTTGGCACTATCGTCTATTTGCTTCTCGCGTCCAAGTTGTTTTTGGCCTCACACCTGGCTGCAATTCCCAACCAAAGTGCCCTTCAGAGGGCAATTCAGTTAGAGCCCTCGAATGCGGAGTATCACGACCGCATGGGTCAATACCTGACTCGCAATGCCGTCAATCCGGAGATGGCCATTACACAATATGAAGCGGCGACAAACCTGAATCCGTATGCAGCTCGATACTGGCTGGACCTTGCCGGCGCCTATTTACTCGCCGGTCGGACAAAAGAACAAGGGGAGAGCCTCGAGCATGCGCTCCATGCCGACCCAACCACGCCGCGGGTGGCGTGGGAGGCTGGAATCTTTTTCTTGTCGGCGGGAGACCGGGACCGGGCGCTCAACAATTTTCGCGTCGTCCTCTCGAGCGATTCCGGAATGGCCCCCCAAGCCCTCGAGCTCTGTTGGCGGGCCACGAGCGATACCAATGTTGTACTCGACGAGGCATTGCCAAAGAGATCAGATTCATATCTCGCTTTTCTGAAACTGCTGATCGACAAGAAGGAGACCTCTGGCGCTAGAACCGTCTGGAACCGGCTGATTGCCCTGAAGCAGCCCGTTGCTCTCCGCTCGGCTTTACCTTATTTCCGATTCTTACTTGAGCAAAGAGAAGTCGCAGCCGCCGTACTGGGCTGGCAGCAGCTGGCGGCGCTTAATCCCAACCTCTCTTCCTACCTTCCTTCTCCTGCGAACCGCGTGGTAAACGGCGGATTTGAGGAAAGAGTGCTGGATGGTGGCTTTGATTGGACCTACTCGCCAAAAGCTCATGTCGATATAGCGATTGACACGAGCGAATTTCATAGCGGAACTCGATCGCTCTCGATCACCTTCGACGGGCAAAACCCGGGAGATGCCGGAATTTACCAACTCATTCCTGCAAAACCAAACACTCAATATCAGTTCTCGGCAGCCTATCGCACGGAGGATTTGGTAACTGCGAGCGGCCCACGGCTCTCGATTTCCGACGCTTACAGTGGCCAGTCCTATGTCCTCGGCGACGATGTGATGGGCAGCACTCCTTGGCGGGTCGAACAAGCCCAATTTCGCACGGGGCCAGACACGAGCTTGTTGCTACTAAGAGTGATTCGCCAACCTGGCAGCCCGCTGATCAAGGGTAAGTTATGGATCGATGATCTTCAGCTCGTCGAAAGTGCAGATTAGTTCGCCGATATGAGCCAACACCAAACACCATATTTCGAATCTTCGCAAGCTGAAGATCCTTCTCGTGCTTCACAGCTCCTGGGGCGGATACTCGTACTGGGGCTCTGTGTTCTTCTCATCTTCGCCGTTTTGTCTTTTGGCGCGGTTGAGGATTGGTCGATCTTCCTATTTGAGATTGGGGCCACGGCACTCGGGCTGGTTTGGATAGGCAGGCAACTAGCGTTGGGGCAGGTCAACATCCTTAAGAACCCGCTGTATTTGCCGGCATTATTGTTTTTCATTGTCGTGCTTGTCCAAATCGCGTTCGGTACCTCGGCCTATCCATACGTCACGAAATACGCATCTTTTCAATATGTCTCGTACGGAATTGTGCTATGGATAGCCTCGAACTGCATCCGCGGGCGGGAGCAACGAAAAGCATTCGCGCTGATCATGATTGTGTTTGGAGCCTGCTATGCGTTTTTTGCATTAACTCAGGACTTGACATCCAACTCGAAACTTTTCTGGATTCGAACTCCGCGATTCCCCGGCAGCATTTATGGGAGTTATGTCAATCGCAACCACTATGCCGGCTTAATGGAGATGTTGGCTCCGATCGCGCTGGTCGTAAGCCTTAGCCGGTTATTACCGAGCGTTCAGCGTGTATTCGTGGGCTTCTGTGGGATATTGATGGCCAGCACCATCTTTCTTTGCGGATCCCGCGGCGGCATGGTGGCGTTCCTGCTCGAGATTGTTCTCTTAGGAGCCCTCCTGATTTCAAGTCATCGTCGCGCCCCTGTCATGTTGGCGTATGCAACGTTATGTGTCAGCGTGCTCGTCTTCATTTTCTTGTCAAACAACGGACGTGGGCTAGCGCGAATTGGAGATCTGAGCCCCGGCATTCGCCCCCAGATCATGCGAGACAGCGTGGCCATGTTTGCCAAGAAACCCGTGCTCGGCTGGGGCTTAGATACGTTTCCAACTGTGTATCCCCAATACCGCAGCTTCTACACGAACCTGTTTATTAACCAAGCTCACAACGACTACGTACAGTTGCTGGTCGAGACTGGCATCATCGGCTTCGCTCTCATGGTCTGGTTCTTGATCGGTGTTTACCGGCGAGGATTCGCAGCGCTCAGGCACTGGCGAGATCATTGGGATCGGACGATATCCCTTGCTGCCCTCATAGGCTCGACAGGCATCATGATTCACAGTTTTGTCGATTTCAATCTCCATATTCCAGCAAATGCTGCTTTTTTTTATGTGCTATGCGCTCTTTCTGCCTCCGAGCTGCAGGCAAGCGATTCGAGACTACGGTTGCGCGAGTCAACGTGGCACGAAGTTCGAGGCAAGGCTGCAAAGACCCTTGCCCCGATCTGATGATGTCCGAGCGTGAAGGAAACTCGCATTCCCGGATTCGAGCCTTGCGAGTAATATGAAAAGTCATTTTCCCGATTCTGCAATGGACTGAGGTCGCGCTTTGCAATTCATGCGTAAGTTGCTGCGTCAGCCGCTCAAGACCCCGGGCTTTGCATTTTCACGACCTCTGGTCCTTTTGCACAGTGACGACTGGGGGCGGGTGGGAGTGTGCGACAGGGGCGGCTACGATAAGCTGCGTTCGAAAGGCCTGCGTCTTGGGGAACACCCATGGGACCTGTACTCGCTTGAGACGGCAGAAGATGTGAACAGGCTGTGTTCACTGTTATCTGAGCATCGCGACTCAGATGGAAGGCCGCCATCGTTAGCCATGCATTTCTGCGTGGCCAATCTGCATTTCAAGAAAATGCGCGAACAAGCTTTCGAGACCCTGGAATTTCTGCCGCTGGCGGAAGGGCTTCCGGGGCGATGGACCAGGCCCGGGCTGATAGACGCCTATCGTGCGGGCATCGCCAAGGGTGTTTTTGCTCCGGCTTTAGAGGGCATGACCTACTTCTCGAAAGGTGCCGTCGAACTTGCGATGTCGAAGAAGGGGGAGCGGGCGCGGCTTTTACGCCTTTTGTGGGAAGAAGACACACCTTGCATCCACTGGCGCATGCCTTGGGTCGGTTACGAGTTTTGGAGCCCGGAAGCTTCAGGCGACGGCTTTGCGGAGGAAGGGAAGCAAAAGGTTCTGATCACGCGCGCCTGCGAACTGTTTTCCGCTCTTTTTGGCGTTCCGGCAACCTCAGCATCTGCGCCGGGATATCAGTGTGACCTGGCGACGTATCATGCGTGGTCGCAATGCGGAATCCGCGTGGTCGCGCACAGCCCCAGTGAGGGTCTTAATCAGCCCAAGATGGACGCTCGCGGGATTCTGCATCTTTATCGCGTCCTGGAGATTGAACCAATCAGGAAAGACATCGAGGTCGAGAAATATCTTCACCTGGCAAATGCTTGCTTTACGCGTGGGCTCCCCTTGGTCCTGTCGATCCATTCCATCAATTTTCATTCCTCGTTGAAGGATTTTCGTACCGCAACTTTGGCTGCCCTGGATACACTGCTCACCGCGCTTGAATCAAAATACAAGAATCTTCAGTATGTGAATAACGACGATCTTTACGCGATGGTCGCCCGCAATTCCTAGGGCGGCCTCACCTCGTTTACAATCTCAGCGATGAATAAAGTCGTCGCCAGCGCAGACGAGGCCATTCAGGACATCTTCGACGGCGCCACCGTTATGGTCGGTGGCTTCGGTCTTTGCGGCATTCCAGAAAACCTGATCCGAGCCCTGGTATCGAAGGGCGTGAAAAATCTCAACACCATCAGCAATAATGTCGGGGTAGACGGCATGGGCATGGGCTTGCTTCTCGATGCAGGCCAGATCAAGAGTCACATCGGCAGCTACGTTGGCGAGAACAGGTTGCTCGAGCAAATGGTTCTCGAGAAAAGGCTCAACCTGCAACTCATTCCTCAAGGAACTTTCTCCGAGCGCATTCGTGCTGGCGGCGCGGGCATTCCCGCCTTTTACACGCCTGCAGGGGTGGGTACAGTGGTCGCCGAGGGCAAAGAAGTTCGCGAGTTCGACGGCCGAACCTACATTCTGGAGCGCTGGCTGAAAGCCGATTTCGCTCTCGTACGCGCCTGGAAGGGCGACAAGTGGGGCAACCTTGTCTATCGCAAGACTGCCCGAAACTTCAATCCCATGATGGCAACCGCGGCAAAAGTGACCATTGCCGAGGTGGAGAATCTCGTCGAAGTCGGTGAGATCCCTCCCGATGCCATTCATACTCCCAGCATCTACGTGAAGCGTGTCGTGATAGGGGACCATTACGATCGCACGATTGAAAGAAGGACGTTGCGAAAAGCAAGCTGATGGCAGCCGGCAACCGGATCAGGCTCCGAGGATATCGAACGACGCATGGCTAAAGATATCGACAAACGCGAACGAATCGTCAAGCGCATTGCCCGCGAATTGCGGGATGGTTTTTATGTGAACCTTGGCATCGGTATGCCCACCATGGTTGCAAACCACGTTCCGCCGGACGTTGAAGTTGTGCTGCAAAGCGAAAATGGCATGCTCGGCATCGGACCCTATCCGATCGAAGGCCAGGAGGATTCCGACCTGATTAACGCCGGAAAAGAAACCGTCACCGAAGTGCCCGGCACCGCATTTTTCTCCAGTGCCGAATCGTTCGCGATGATTCGCGGTGGCCACGTCGACCTGAGCGTCTTGGGGGCAATGGAGGTGGACGAGAAAGGAAACCTGGCGAACTGGATGATCCCGGGCAAAATGGTCAAGGGCATGGGAGGCGCAATGGATCTGGTTTCGAGCGCTTGCCGTGTAGTTGTCGCAATGGAGCATACTACGCGTGAAGGTCAGGCCAAGATCCTGAAACAATGCAGCCTGCCGCTGACCGGATCCGGCGTAGTAGACACAATTGTCACCGAGATGGCCTATATCCGCGTGATCCCGGGCGGACTCGTGCTCGAAGAGATCGCTCCCGGACTGAGCGTAGAGGATGTCCAACGCGCCACAGAAGCCACCCTCGTTCTGAGTCCCCAGCTCAAGACGATGGAGATCTAGCGCCAGGGAATCAGGCCGGCTCCTAGGCGCGCAGCAACGACTCGTACCACGCTGCACCACGGTTCTCGGCCACTTCGGCCAGACGTTCGCCGGCTCGGGAAACGACATCCAGAAACGCTGAGCCGCGCTCCAAGTAGTCCGGCAGTCTCGAGCGAATCTTCCGGAATTCCTCCGGATACTCCGACGCCAGAGCTGCCAGAGCTACACCGCCGAATAGCAATGCACCCGTGCGGCTGCCCTTGAGAAGAAAAACCACGCTTAATCCCGCCGAACCCGCCAGCAATCCGCGCTTCCAGTTCTCCATCTCTTTTCTTCGAGCCATGCTGAACATCCTTTCGTGATTTTGCTTAGAGTTTTTGGATGCAGATTTCGGAATCGGGGATGGGGAATTACGTTGGTTCGGAGAAAACAAAAAGGACGGGCAACGATGCCCGTCCGTTCCTGTTTCCTGAGCCTCCTGGCTGATCCGAAGAGAGTCGTCGCGACTTCTCGGCCCCGAGCCCCCGCGTCTCAGGCCCGGCTCAGTTGATATCGAACTGTTCCTGGTGCAGCGCCGGATCGCTTTTCACGATCACGGTCTTTTTGAGCAGTTCCTCGAGTTCGTTGAGCCACTTGCCGCTGTTTGCCTTGAGGGCTTTTGCGACCTCCGGGTTCACCCGCAACATTACGTCCGAGTGCTCCAGATCCTTGCTCATTTTGCGCATCTCGACATAGATCTCGTTGCAAACGGTGTTTACGTTCTTGACGAAACCTGTCGCCTCACAATAAGGGCATGGAGACCCGATCGTCCGTTCAAGCGACTGCTTCACCCGTTTACGGGTGATCGCTACTAGGCCGAAGTCGTTAAACTGCAAGACTTTAGAAGGTGCCCGATCGGCTCGCAGCGCTTCTTCCAAAGCCTGCATGACTTTCTGCCGGTTGCGGCGCTCATCCATATCGATGAAATCGATGACGATGATTCCGCCCAAGTCGCGCAGCCTGATCTGCCGCACGATTTCCTTGATCGCATCGACGTTGGTCTTGACGATTGTGTCTTCCAGGCGAGCCGTCTTACCGACGTACTTGCCAGTGTTAACATCGATTGCGACCAGAGCCTCCGTCTGGTTGATCACGATATAGCCGCCGCTTTTCAGCCAGACTTTCGACTTGAGGGCCTTGTCGATTTCGTCCTTCAAGCCGAACTGCTCAAACAGGGGCGTGTTTTTTGTATAGAGCTTTACGCGTCGCACGAGCGCAGGCTGAAATCGGTTGGCAAAGCGAAGAATACGCTCGTATTCCTGCTCGTTGTCCACCCAGATGGCGGCGAAGTCGGAGGTGACTTGGTCACGCAGCACGCGCTCCACCACGTTGAGGTCGTGATAAATCAGTGCCGGGGACTTGCCATTCTCCGCGCGGGTGCGGATTTCATTCCACAGTCCCTTCAAAAAGCGGATGTCCGCGCGCAGTTCCTGTTCGTCCGCGCCCTGCGCAGCCGTGCGCACGATGAAACCTCCGTGCCCATTTTCGCGCTCGCTCTGAATGATTCGCTTGAGGCGCTGCCGCTCTTCTTCCGATGCGATCTTTCGCGAAACACCGGTGTGGTTCACCGTTGGCATGTAAACCAGAAATCTGCCAGGAAGGGCGATGTGGCTTGTGATGCGAGCGCCTTTCTTCCCAATGGGCTCCTTGGCAATCTGGACCAGAATTTCTTGCCCTTCCTTTAGAAGATCGGTGATCTGCGGGAGATTTTGCGGCTCCCGGCGGCGGAATCGGCGTCCACTGCTGCGGAATCGGCGTCCACCGCGTCGGTCACGATCCCGGTCATATCCTCCGCGCTGTGTGCGCTGCGTGTATGTAGCCGTGGCAGAGGGAGCTCGCAGCTCTTCACGGGCGTCCACCGTCCCATTCTCACGGCCCTCGGCATCGAGCAAGGCCTCGGCCTCAGCCTGGGCTTCTTCCAGTTCGGCTTCTTCGGCAGCTACGGCGTCAACGCCATCTTCCGCCTCGGCTACTTCCGCGACTCCTTCCGCGACCGGCTCTGAGGAGAACGGTACCTCACCGTCTTCTACCGATTCCGCAAGCGATGGTTCCTGTTCTAGTCGAGACTCGGCGAAATCCCCCGCCGACTGCGTCTCTTCCTCGAGATCGTCGAACGCTTCGTCCTCGGCGAGTTCTTCGACATAAGCGATCAGATCTGCTTCTTCTTCGTCGATCTCTTCTTCTTCAATGGTTGGATGAGCTGCAGCCAGGGGCTGCTCCGGTGAATGCTCTGCCACCGGATGTGGATCCGCTTCGTGCTCTTCGGTTTCTTCGTCCTCGACTGCCTCTTGTCCGCCAAAAACCGCAGCCACGTTCATTTCATGCAAACGCAGCTGCTCACGGTCCCATTCCCTCGAACCGATCTCAGCCTCGCGGTGTGCCGATTCTTGATCCGTCGCAGCATCTTTGGTGAACTCTGCTTGTTCGGCCACCGTTGGGAAGCTGGCTACATCCTCGGTCTCATGACCCGGACGTGCGAACAAAGGTTCATCTTCTGGGAACGTTCCCGCAACCGGGACTGAGATTGGTGGCGCTTGGGCAGGTTGTTCGTTCGAGGCGCTGTGCGGCTCTGCCCCGCGTCCGCGTCCGCGGTATTTGGAGATTGATTCCCCTGGCAGAATGATTGGCTCATATCCTGGGGGCGGGCCGTAATTGTCTCGCTCCACTTTCGCCTCTGGCTCAGCCGGACGGCTGGGCCGCTCGTGTCCGTTGCCTCCTCGATCGCGGCCATCCCGGCGTCCACGGCGTCGGCGGCGTCCCCGCCATCCACCCCGGTCTCCCCGATCTTCCTGACGCGCTCCCGAGTCACCATTCGTGCGATTTTCTGCAACTTCAGCCGTCGGTTCCTCTGCGGTGCGCTCCGGGTCCGCGGCTGCGGTTGGTTCGGCCGCCTCTGCGGGTCTCCGCTCTTGCGGGACGGGTGCTGCCGGCACGTCTTCTAGCTCGTCGTCCGTGCTCTCCAACTCCATGAAGTCAGAGACATAAAGGAAGGCGTCACGTTCGAGCCCAATGTCGACGAAAGCTGATTGCATGCCGGGTAGCACTCGCGTCACCCGGCCCTTGTAGATCGATCCTGCGAGCGTGTATTCGTTCTCACGCTCCATGTACACTTCGGCTAACTGATCGTCCTCCACCAAGCCGACTTTCGTCTCATGCGGCGTGGACGACACAAACAATTCTCTTGTCATTCGAACTCCGGTTCCCGGCAACAAGGCCGGGAGCTTCACCGGAAGCAGGGGAAACAGGTGGTGGGACGAATCAAGGACGCGATAACCGTTCTTATAAAAGAAGGTTCCAAACCCGGGATGGCTGTCCCAGGTTGAGCTGGCTGCAGAAATTCAGAATTCTTTTCCACGGATCGCACAGTTCCGGGGTTGTGACCGCTCTCTCAGTCTCTGAATACCCAGCGCTTGTGCTGGATCAATGTTTGAGGGGGCCGTTCCCTGCCCGGATGCCTTACTTCAATCCTACCCGGCTGTCATCCTGCCGGTGATTTGCCCTCTTCACGCGAAGGCACTCGTAATTTTTAGATCGGACATTCCTGTCCGGCGAAACATAATTCTCAAGATCCCGTGCTCGAGTACTCGTGGACAATGTCCAGCATTACACGTGCACGTTTATTTCAGGTACCCTGCTTCAATTTACGAAGCGGCTCATGCGGACGTTCATCACCATCCCCAGCGCAAGAAACATAAACAATACCGAAGACCCGCCGTAACTCATCAACGGCAAAGGTATTCCGGTAACCGGCATAAAGCCAAGTACCATGCCGACGTTGACTAGGATGTGAAAGGTCAGAACTGCCACCACACCCATCACCAGAAACGTGCCAGCGCGGTCGGGCGCTGTCTGCGCGTTCTGAGTCAAACGCATCAGCACTATAAAGTATAACAGCAGAACTCCCATTGCCCCCACAAAACCATGACCTTCGGAAAAAGCCGCAAAAATGAAGTCGGTTTGCGGAACCGGTAAAAACGCCAGCCGGGTCTGCGATTCCTCGCTGCTGCCGAATAATCCGCCCGAGCCTACTGCGATCAAGGATTGTTTTACCTGGTACCCGGAGCCCTTGGCGTCTGCGTCCGGCTCCATGAAGCTGACCAAACGGTCCTTCTGATACGGTTTCAGATGATGCCAGGCCAAAGGCATCGCTAATCCCGCGAGCAGCAGAACCACCGCTGCTTGCTTCCAGTGCAGACCTCCTAAGAACAGGCCCATCACCGCAATTGGAATGTAGGTGAGAGCCGTGCCCAAGTCAGGCTGCGCCAGCACCATCAGCATGGGGACACCCACGATGGCTCCGGCCTTGATGAAGTCGGACCACGAGAGATCCCGCTGGTGCAGCTCGGCAAAGTACTTGGCAACAGCCAGGATCAAAATAAGCTTTACCCATTCCGAGGGTTGAAAGTGAATGCCACCCGGCAATTTCACCCAACGGCGTGCCCCCAGGTATTTCTGCCCGAATATGAGAACGACCATGAGCGAGGCGACAGCTCCGATATACATCCAGTGCACACGCTCGAGCAACATGTGGTAATTCAGCAGGCTCATGATGAACATGCCTGCCAGTCCGCCCAGAATCCAGTAGATCTGCTTCAGGTGTGCGCCGGCGAACTTGGTGTGCTCCGTCGCGCTGCGGATTTCAAACACACCGAGCGTGCAGATGACGAGCACGAAGCCAACGAGCGCCCAATCGAAGTCTTTGAAGGATACGTAACGTGCCATAACAACAGCTTTCAGCTAACCCCTTTCTTGACCAACCCCGATCGCCACCCCTCCGCGGCCGGGGTAAGACCTACGACTCATTGCAGCCCGGGTGCTGCAGCTGCCAGCGTCCGGGGTCTCCTCGGCAAGGCAACCGCGAGATGTCCCAACTCGAGCTTCTCTCGATCGCCGTGTTCGTCGGGAGCGGTCCAGATCGCGCCAATCTCCGCTTTGCCGTCGCTCGAAGTTTTTCCATCAGCCAGCCCCGTCGGCTGGCGCCTCTGCTTGTCTACGTACGCCTTGATCACTTCGGTCGCCAGACGGGCTGCCAACTTGCCGTGTTCGCCGCCTTGGAAGAGCACACCCACCACAATGTCAGGATTGCGGCGCGGCGTGAATCCCACAAACCATCCGTTCTGGGCCAACTCTTCATTGTTCTGGTGCTTTGCCCGGGTGGCCAATGAAACCACCTGCGCCGAACCGGTTTTCCCTGCAATATCGATACCCGGGATATGAGCTGAGGGCGCGGTGCCTTCCGGCAGTAGCACGCGGCTCATTGCATCCGTGATTAAGTTCCATCCGTTCGCATCCACCGGGACGTTCTTCACCTCGTTGTAGTGGTTCACCTCGAGGTAGTTCGAAGGCAACCCAGTCGGATCGGCGACGTGCGGGGTGACCAGGCGCCCATCCATGGAGATCGCCGCAATGGCGCGGGTCAGCTGAATGGGACTGACCGCGACCGCTCCTTGCCCGATACCCACCGAGATGGTCTCGCCGGCAAACCATTTTTGCCGGAAATTCCGCAGCTTCCATTCTTCAGAGGGAATCAGGCCGGAAACTTCCTGGGGAAGATCAATACCCGTCCTCTGCCCGAGGCCGAAACTGGTCGCATACTGGGCAATGCGATTAATCCCTAGCTTGTTGGCTAAGTTATAGAAGAACACGTCGCAGGACTGGTAAATCGCCTTGGTCAGATCGACCTGGCCATGGCCTCCTTTTACCCAACATCCGAACCGGCGACCGTAGAACTCAGCACCACCGTTGCACTGGACGTTAAGGTTTTGTGCGATGCCTTCTTGCCAGCCCGCAACCGACATGATGATCTTGAAGGTCGAGCCGGGAGCCAACTGCGCCTGAATGGCTCGGTTGAGCAGAGGTTTGTCGGGATCATTGACCAACTTGCTCCAGTCCTTACCGGAAATCCGCACCGCAAAAGCATTGGGGTCGAATGTAGGCCGGCTCGCCATTGCCAGAATTTCGCCCGTGTGGGGATCCATGGCGACGATGGCGCCGTTCTTGTCGCCGAGTGCTTCTTCGGCAGCAATCTGCAAATCGATGTCGATGGTGAGCTTCAGCTGCTTGCCCGGTTCCGCCGGCTTCTCATCGAGCGGCTTTCCGCTCTCGCGACCGTGACTATCCACCAGTACCTGCCGCGAGCCATTCTTGCCCATGAGGATGTCGTTGTACTCGAGCTCGACCCCTGACTGCCCGACGATGTCCCCGGAGTTGTACAACTCAAATCGGGGCTGGTTCAGCATGCCTTCGCTGACCTCGCCCACATACCCGATTACGTGAGCCATGAAGCCCTTCAGCGGATACAAACGCCGGTAAGCCATGATGGTGTCGAGTTCAGGCAACTCCACCTTGTGGGCTTCAATGAACGCCTCTTCATCTGGGGTGATGTCTTCCTTCAGATAGATCGGCTGGTACTGCGGGGTGTAGGCAAAGCGCCGGATCTTATCTTTCACTTCCTTCGCGTCCATGTGCAGGCCCGAAGCGATCGCATCCGCATCGACCATCAGGTTGCGGGTGGAATCTCGCATGAGCAAGGCGGTCACGGAACGGTAGTTGTCGACGATAATGCGCCCATTACGGTCCACAATTCTCCCGCGTGGCGCAAGGATGGGGACGTTGCGGACTCGGTTCTGTTCTGC
>Ga0105248_10007114_pt1 | contig 12260 bp, 11 predicted proteins | sample KBSS34metaG_FD_81524 | JGI IMG/M metagenome (GOLD analysis project Ga0105248, IMG submission 81524) | Switchgrass rhizosphere microbial communities from Kellogg Biological Station, Michigan, USA - KBS S3-4 metaG | ecosystem: Host-associated > Plants > Roots > Rhizosphere > Soil | place... | reverse complement strand
GCCCAGAACGCCATCACGCCAGCCGCTGCCGACGCCTCGCTTACCCCGCTGTCGGAAACCGCGAAGCCGAAGGAGCCACTCGTCGAGTTCGAGATGATGACCTGGCCCGAGGTGAAGGAAGCGCTCGCCGCGGGTAAGACGACGGCGCTCTTCTACACCGGCGGCACCGAGCAGCGCGGCCCGCAGAATGTGAACGGCGGCCACACCCTCATGGGCAAAGCGACCGTCAAGGCGATCGCGCTCAAGTTGGGCAACGCGATTGCGATGCCCGTGCTCCCGTACACGCCGAACAATGCAAGCGCGACCCTTCCCGGAACGATCGGCCTCACCCCTGAGATCCTCGCCGCCATCCTCGAGCGCGTGAGCGAACAGGCGATCGCCACGGGCTTCAAGAACATCGTCCTCATGGGCGACCACGGCGGCGGGCAGCCTAACGTCTATCGTGACGTCGCCAAGCAGCTCGACGACAAGTACGCCCCGCAGGGGATTCACGTCTACTACTGCGACGAGGTGTACATCAAGGCCGGAGCGGACTTCGACAAATGGCTCGCCGACAACGGCTATCCCGCAAGCTCGCACGCCGGCATCCCCGACACGTCCGAGATGCTCTACCTCGGCGGCGACGTGTGGGTGCGCAGGGAGCTGGTAAAGACCGCGCTCGGCGACCCGCTGCGCCAACCCGGGCAGCCGCGTGACTCCACCGCACAGCGCGTCAACAACGGCATCACCGGCGATGCCCGCCGGTCCAGCGCCGAGTTGGGGAAGAAGGTCTTCGACATGAAGGTCGACTACGCGGTGAAGCAGATCCGAAGTCTCGTGGGCGGCCAGTGACGGACGACGACGTTCGGCTTCACCTCCTCCGCGCGCTGCTCGCGGGCGGCGTCGCGCCGAGCGTCGGCGATACCGGCGCCGCGCTGGGCGTGTCGGAGTCCGAGGTCGCAGCCGCGTATGACCGGTTGGCGGCGAATCGAGTGATCGTGCTCCGGCCGGGAACGCGCGACGTGCTCATGGCCGCGCCGCTCTCCGCGGTCCCGACACCGCACGTCGTTCGCATGGCCGGCGGACGAGCGCATTACGGCAATTGCGTGTGGGACGCGTTAGGTGTCATCGCGATGCTCGGCCGCGATGGCGACGTCGCGACCGTGTGCGCGGATTGCGAGGCGCCGCTCACGCTCACGGTTCGCGCTGGAGCGCTCCAGCCCACTGACGCTGTGGTGCATTTCGCCGTGCCGGCGGCGCGCTGGTGGGAGGACATCGTGTTCACCTGAAGCACCATGCTCCTTTTCCGGTCGGAAGAGCATGTGCATCGGTGGTGCGAAACAGGAGGATTGAATCGAGGCGCGGTATTCACGCCGGAGCAGATGTGGATGGTGGCGACGCAGTGGCATGGACGCCGGCTCGAGCCAGGCTGGCGGCGTTTTACGCTGGATGAGGCGGAGGCAGTGTTCGCGGGCGCTGGGTTGACGGGGGCGTTCTGGAGCTTTCCTCGTTAGTGATCGGGGCTGTCTACTGAAACATCGCCGGGCTGCCACCGATCCTATCGGCACGCAGCATCCTTCGACGCATCCGTCACCCCCCGCGGCGTCTGTGGCGCCTTCTCGACCAGCCGCCGTAACTCGGCGATCGGCTCCGGGTTGTCGTCTACCTGAAGCCGCAGGACCACGTCGTTATGCAGCCACACGCCCCCGCACTTCTTCACGATCAGCATCGCCGCGCTCTGTTTGCCGCGCGTGTCACCACCCGCCGCCTGCCCCGCCTCCAGCGCCGCAACGAGCCGCAGGGCGAGCGAGCCCTCCGTGCGGTTGTACGCCGCCATCATGGAATCCACCACACCCGGTCCGGCGAGAATGTTGCCCTGCGCGGTGACGTGCGCGCCCTGCCGATCTCCCGCCCAGGGCGTCGCGCGCGGACCAGTATACGCCGCCACAGTACCCTTCGCGTCCACCACGGCGAACTGCCGACCGAGCTTCGACCAGCGCGCGCTGTCCGGATCCGGGTCCTTTTCCCACACGGCCTTCACCACCTCGGCCGCCGACTTCCCCTGCCGCAGCAGTGCCAGCGCCTGCGGCCCGTAGCTGACATCGACGATCGCCTGTGTCGCTGCGATCCCGACGCCGGCCTCAGCCCAGAGCACACCGTTGCCCACCGAGAACACGCGCGACTGCACCGCGCCTCCGAGTTGACCGGAGGCCGAGTCGTATGCGATGATCGAGAAGGTGCCCGTCGGAGGCAGATCGCTGTCCCGCTCGACGGACGTGCACGCGATCAACGCTGCGGCAGGGACGAGAGTTAGAATCTTCATGGATCACCACCGACTCACGGTTTGAAATGGACGAACAGCAAACCTGCGGCAAAGGACTCGCTCAACACTCCGCGCTCACGGCCAGCCTCGGCGATCTCGTCGCGTCGACGGCGCGTGTGCTCGAGGTGCACATGAAAGCTCTGGATCTTACCGACGAAAACGCGAAGCGCGAGTACGAGGCCTATCGCGAGCTGGCGAGTGCGCACCGGCGCATCGCCGGGGAGCTGGCCGACACGGCCGAGCGCATGGCCGGATATCGAACGCTCGCGATGGGGCGTCACGACATGACCGTCATGATGTCGGCTCCGCCGCGCCACGCGTTCGCCGGCTTCGTCAAACAGGAGGAGGCGCTCGTGGCGCTGCTCGAGACGCGGCTCGCACAGGACAAGGCCATGCTCGCCGCGATGGCAACGGGCGGGTGACGACGTCACCGACCGTTGTCGTTAGGCGTGCGACACCACACGACGTCGCCGACATCGTGCGGCTCGCGCTCGAGGTCCAGGACGCGCACGTGGCCGGACATCCGGATCTCTTCAAGCCGGGTGGCGTCGAGCCACACGCCGAAATCGCCACGCGCGTGACCACGCCGGGACAGTTCTACTGGGTTGCGACGCTCGCCGACGACACGGTCGGATACGCCTATGCGCGCCTCGTGGTCGAACCGGAGTCGTTGTGGCGCTATGCCTCACGTCTGCTACTGCTCGACCAGATGGGCGTCGATGCGCGACATCGCTCGCGCGGGATCGGCGAGGCATTGTGGGATGCCGTGCGGGAAACGGCAGCCGCGGAAGCCGTCCACCGCGTCGTCCTGAATGTCTGGTCGTTCAATCGCGGCGCGCGGCGGTTCTACGAGCAGCTCGGATTCACGCCGTTTCAGGAGCGCCTGGCGTTCGCGATCGAGGCGCCGGACCACCAGTCCGGTTAAACTTCCAGTCCCGGACATCTGAGGTCACATGTCCAACGGCCCCTGCCATCACATCACTGCCATCACGACGGTCCGTCAGCCGGAGCACTACCAGTGCGATGAGTGCATCAAGACGGGCTCCCGCTGGATGCACCTCCGCACCTGCCAGGAGTGCGGCGTCACGCTCTGCTGCGACAGCTCACCCAACAAGCACGCGAGCCGCCACGCGCACTCGAGTGGACACCCCGTCGGCGCCTCCGCCGAGCCGGGTGAGCGGTGGCTGTACTGCTATCAGGATGACTCGTTCGCCGAATACTGACCGACGTGAACCACCCGAAACCTGCGTCGGGGCGGATCGTACGCGATGAGACCTCCCCCCACGAGACCACGTGCTCGCTGTAGACCTGCGCAATCTGACGAAGCGGTTCGGGCCCGTCACCGCCGTCAACGACTTGTCCCTCCAGATCGAGTCTGGTGAGGTCGTCGCCTTCCTCGGCCCCAACGGTGCCGGGAAGACGACGACCATCGACATGCTGCTCGGCCTCGCGCAACCCGATGCCGGAACCGTTCGCCTGTACGGCACGACGCCGGAAGACGCGATAGCCCGGGGCGACGTGTCTGCCGTCATGCAGAACGGTGGGCTGCTCAAGGACTTCACCGTCGAGGAAACCGTCGCGTACACCGCATCCCTGTACTCCCACGCGAAGCCGGTGGACGAGGTCCTCGATCGCGCCGGTATCGCGGCCATCGCCGATCGGCGCGTCGCTAAATGCTCCGGCGGCGAGCAGCAGCGCCTCCGCTTCGCGATGGCGCTGCTCTCCGATCCGCGGTTGCTCGTGCTCGATGAACCGACCACGGGAATGGACGTGGAGACGCGTCGCGCTTTCTGGGGCGCGATTCGCGAGGACGCCGAGCGTGGGCGGACGGTCATGTTCGCGACGCACTACCTCGACGAGGCCGACGCGTACGCCGACCGCATCGTGCTCATTCGTCAGGGATCCGTCGTCGCCGACGGCACGACGTCCGAGATCAAGAACCTCGCGTCGGGCCGGGTGGTCCGCGCCACGCTCCCCCACGCCGACGAGCGCACGCTCCGCGCGTTAGGCGGCGTCACGAACGTCGAGTGCCGCGGCGACACGGTCCTCGTGCAGTGCGCGGACTCGGATACCGTCGCGCGCTACCTGCTCACCCACACCGCTGCGCGCGATCTCGAGATCTCGTCGAAGAACCTCGAGGCGGCGTTCGTCGCCCTGACGAGCGATATCGCGGCGGAGAATGGAGCTTCCCGATGACGACGTCCGTCCAGGATTCCACCGCGACGCCGCACGCCCACGAACGCCAGGTGCCACCGCTCGGCGGATTCAATCTGACCGCGCTCAAGCTCGAAGTGCGTCGCGTACTTCGCAATCGGCGGACGGTGATGTTCATCCTCGTCTTCCCGAGTGTGTTCTTCTTCATGTTCGGGTTGTCGTCGAAGGCGCAGGCACAGGGCGGCCCGGCGGCCATCGCGTACGTCATGATCAGTATGGCCGTCTACGGCGCGATGGTTGGCACGACAGCCGGCGGCGCAGCGGTCGCGGTCGAACGCAGTCTCGGCTGGAGTCGTCAGTTGCGCCTGACGCCGCTCCGGCCAGGCGCCTACGTCGCGATGAAGGTATTGACCGCGATGACGTTAGGCCTGATCGCGATCGTGGCGGAGTTCGCCGTGGGCGCGCTGTCCGGCGTGCACCTCGCGCCGCATGTCTGGCTGCTCTCCGGGCTCGCCGGCTGGCTCGGCTCGTTCGTGTTCGCGGCGTTCGGCCTGTTCATGGGATTCCTGCTCCCGTCCGAGAACGTGATGCAGTTCGTGGGGCCGCTGCTCGCCGTCCTCGCGATGTTCGGCGGCCTCTTCATCCCGCTCTCGGCGCTGTCGCCGACGATGCGCACGGTTGCGCATTTCTCGCCCGTATGGGGTGTCGGAGTGATCGCGCGAGCGCCGCTCGTGGGTGGGTTCTCGTCAGGCGCGATCATGAGCGTCGTCGCGTGGACGCTGGTGTTCGGAGTGGGGGCAATGGCGCTCTTCAGGCGGGATACGGCACGGGTTTAGGCGGCAGGCGACAGGCGGCCGTCGGCCGCTTTACCGCGCAGTCCGAAGTTACCCGTCGCCTGCCGCCTGCAGTTCACAGCTCCAGGTACAGCGATGCTGTATCGACGCGCACCCCGTTGGAGCCCAGCGAATAACCCGGAATCACCCCGACCTCTTTATAGCCGAGTGGCTTATAGAAGCGATCAGCCACATTGCGGCGTGCGTTGAGCAAGAGGAGCGAACGGCCGCGCTCGCGCGCGGACGCATGCAGCGCCGTCATCAGCGCTGCGCCGACGCCCCGGCCACGAAGCGTCCGGGCGACGAACACCTTCTGCACGTCAGCTCTGTGCCGAGCGTTAGGCAGCGACGGGAGCCACAGTTGCGCGGAACCGGCTACCCACCCATCACGGAACACACCCACGAGCAAGCGCGAGCCGGCGGCGAGCTCGGGACCGAGACCGATCCAGTACTTCCACGCGGCGGCTGGCACGACGGGTGGGATGAAGCCGAGGGGCGCTCGGTCGTCGACGGTGTCAACGAGCAGATCGACCAGCGCCGGCACCAGCGACGGGAACTCGTCCGGCCTCACCGTGCGAATCTCGATGGTCATGCGCGTCCCGCCTAACGCCCGGCCGACTCGGTGACCAACAGGGGGATCCGCCGCGCGTCGCGCGAAGCGACATCATCCGTCACGTCGAACGAGCCGTCCCATCGAGCGAGCAATACCGACGCGAGGCAGTTGCCGACCACGTTGAGTGACGTACGCGCCATGTCCATGAACGCGTCCACGCCAAGAATGACTGCGACGCCCTCGACTGGCAGACCGAATTGCGTGAGTGTACCCGACAGCACCACCAACGAGGCGCGAGGCACTGCCGCCATCCCCTTACTCGTCAACATGAGCGTCAACATCATGAGGATCTGCTGGGACACGGGCAGCGCGATCCCCGCCGCCTGCGCGACGAACATCGACGCCATCGCGAGGTACAGCGTCGTCCCATCCATGTTGAACGTGTAGCCGGCGGGCAGCACGAACGAAGCGATCCGACGCGGCACACCGAGTCGCTCCATGTTGGCCAGTGCCAGTGGGAGAGCCGCCTCGGATGACGCCGTCGAGAACGCGATGAGCCACGGCTCTTTCGTCGCGCTCCAGAACCGCCGCACCGGAACCCGGAAAGCCATCGCGATCGGTAACAGCACGAACAGAGCGAAGACGATGAGCGCACCGTAGAGCGTGAAGACCAGCGCGCCGAGGTGTCGCAGCACACCGATGCCGCTCTTCCCGACCGTCGTCGCGATGGCGCCGCCGACGCCGATGGGCGCGAACCGCATCACGAGCCCGGTGAACTCGAACATCACGTCGGAGAGCGCCTGGCAGAATGTCAGCATCAGCGTCTTCGCCGGCCCGCGGACCCTCGCGAGTGCCACGGCGAACACGATGCTGAAGAACGTGATCTGCAGCGCGTCGTTGTGAGCGGCCGCGTCGACGAAGCTCTGCGGAACGATGTGCTCCAGAATGCTTCCGAAGGCTGGCGCCTTCGCGATTGGCTCCGCGCCAGCTTCGGCGGCCGTCGTACCGAGTGTCACACCCGCCCCCGGCTGTGCCACGTTCGCGGCGAGCAGCCCCACGGCTAGCGCCAGAGCGGTGACGACCTCGAAGTAGATGAGGGAGCGGACGGCGAGTGTTCCGATGCGTTTCATGTCGCCGCCATGTCCCGCGATCCCCACCACGAGCGTCCCGAAGAGCAGTGGCGCGACGAGCGACTTGATCATCCGAAGGAACACGTTCGACAGCACCTGCAGGTCGGACGCGCGAAATCCGCCACCGGATCGGTCCGGGAACATCCATCCCAGCAACACGCCGACGATCACCGCAATCACCACCCATTGCGGCTGCGAGATGCGGCCGATCCAGCGAAGCCGGGACATGCGATGCGGCGTTAGGCGTCCGACGAGTCGGCGTGGCGTTTTCGGGCGTCGAGCCGGTCGAGCCAGCCGACAGTGTGTTCGGCGACACTCCCGAGCGCACCGGGTTCCTCGAACGAGTTCCCGGCGCGCGGAACTCGCACCAGGACGGCGGTTCCCTGCAGTCGATCGAAGACGTCGGTGTACCCGGGCCGTGCGGGCTGCTCGTTGGCGCCGACGATGAACAGCGTCGGGGCGGTGATTTTCGGTACCGCGGCGCGCGCGAGCCCGACCAACGCACCGCGTACCGCCACGGCGAAGGTCCGGCCCGGCCGGTTCGCCGCCGTGAGGAGCACGGCAGCTGCACCCGTACCCGCTCCTGCGAGGATGGTGCGATGGGCGCCGGCTACGCCCTCGCGCTCCGCCCATTCGCACACACCCGCGAGCCGCGCAGCCGCGCGCTGGACATGGGCGTGACGCAGGTCATCCAGCCCGTCCGGATGCTGTTCCTCGCGCGTGAACAGGTCGACACGGAGCGTCGCATATCCGGAAAGACGGAGTCGACCAGCGAGGTAGCGCTCGATGTAGCTGTTGCGACTGGCCCCGCTGCCGCTGCCCAGAATCACGAGGCCACGCACGCCGCGTGCGCGCTCCCAACGTGTCGCTGATCGTACGCGCGGGACGCCAAGCTCGCCTGCGACCGTCGCGTCGAAGGCCGGGACGCCGACCGTCCGTTCCACCGGGCGCTCGTGAGCGTCGGCCCGCGTTAGGGCCGCACCCAGTTGGTGGCTCATGTCGCGAACCTGCAGCGACACGCGCCGGGCAGTCTCGCCCGTCAGTGCGAAGACGTCGTCATCGCTCACGGGACTGTATTCCGCGTACGATGCCGAGATCGTGTTGAAGCGGGGCGGCGTCATCACCACGACCAGCTCGTCGACTTCAGCGCGAACCTCCTCCGCGCTCGTTTGAGCGGCCACTGGAACCGCCACGACGATGCGCGCCGGCCGTCTGTCGCGAACGCTGCGGATTGCCGCGCGCATCGTGGCACCGGTGGCCATCCCGTCGTCGACGATGATGACCGTGCGCCCGCGAAGATCCAACGACGGGAGACCGGCTCGATAAGTAGCCGCACGTCGCTCGAGCTCCATGCGCTCCCGGTCCACCAGCCTGTCAACGATCCGCGGCGGCACGCCGACGTACCATGCGATCGAATCCGCGATCACACGATGGCCTCCCTCCGCGATGGCACCAAGCGCGACCTCCTCGATGCCAGGGACGCCGATCTTGTGCGCCACGACAACGCCGATTGGCGCACGCAGATGATCCGCGACCTCGCGGGCGACGGGAACGCCAGCTCGCGCCAGGCCGATTACTACGACCCCTGGCTGGCCGCGGTAGGCACCGAGCAGTCGGGCGAGTGCGCGTCCGGCGGCGGCGCGATCGCGGAACATCGCGCGCGGGGTCACGAGCTCGAGTGGGCGCGGCATCATCGCGTGCTCGCGTGCGCGCATCGGGGTATCTCCATCGCGGGTCTACCCGAAACACGCACTGGGCCGGTGAAACCGGCCAGCAGCCGTCGCCGCCTAACGACTATCGATTCGCGACGACCGACTCAGTCGGCCATGACCCTCGCGCCGTTCCGCCGCAGGCGCCGTAGTGCTGCGGTGGCCTCGCGGACGTACGGCTGCAGCTCCGGATCGGCCGTGCGCCAGGCCGCCATCACGAACGCATAATTCGCGGCCGCGGCGTCGTGCTGCCCGAGTCGATCGAGCACCCGCGCGCGCTCCATGGTCCACAGCACGTCATCGACCCCGTTGCTGCACGACGTCGTTCCCGGCCAGCGTCGCTCGAGCCGATGAGCCGCCTCTCGATAGCGCCCGGCCGCCATGAGGAGCCGCACGATCGTCACCCTGTTGTCCGACCAGCACTCCGAGAGCGTATCCTTCGTGCCGGCGAGCACCCGCAACGCAGTCGCCGAGTCACCCCTCGCCAACGCGAGGTACCCGCGGCCCGACATGATGTACGCGCGAATCATTGCGTCCTCAGACGGCGTGCGAATCCGATCGCCCTCCGCCCAGAACGAGTCGATGTAGGTGCGGATCGCCGCGGTATCACCGTCGGTGGCCCACCACGAGTACAAGCGAGGCATCCGGGTGCGAGGGGCCAGCGCGAGAATTCGGTTGAACTCGGCGCGACTCGTGTCCCGAGGCACCGCGTTGAACCGGGCCAGGTCGTACATGATCAACGCACGCATCCCGTGGGAGTCGAGCGAGATCAAGCGGTCCGCGTCGCGGAGGTGTCCTCGAAACTCCAGCCCCTTCAACAGCTGCCCCGCCACACAGCCGTGACGCGTGACCCGTAGCAGCGTGTCGGTCTGCGGCCGCGCGATGTACGCTCGCGTCATCCGAACCACCATTTCGGCCGAATCCGGTATGTGCCGGAACAGTTCGGCCGCCGCGCACAGCGCATCCGGCGGCAACGTGTCGACGAGGCGAGCGACATCGATCGCCGCGGCACGCGCCGGATCGAGCAGGTCACCGGCCAACCGGATCAACTGCGACCGCGGACCCGCCGGCGACAGGGCGAGGTAGGCGTGAATGTAGCGTCGTGCACTGTCCGCCCCGTCGAGATACGCGGCGAAGCTGATCGGCCTGACGTAAGCGGGGGCAAATGCCGAATCGAGCGAGATGGCCCGCTCGTATCGCGCAAGCGTGCCCCGGTCATCCACTTCGCCCACGATCACGTCGCGGTCATACTCCGCCTGAGCCTCGGCGTGCAGGAATGCGATCTCGGCGTCGTTAGGGTAGCGACGCTGCGCCTCGGTGAGCGCTTCGCACAGCCGATCGAAGAGCGCTTTCTCGTTCGAGTATGTCCCATCCGTCAGCGCGCGCCGGCGCGCGAAGTACGTCTCGGCCGTCAGTGAATCGATGCTCGCGAGAAGCTGCTCGCGCGGTCCCAGGCCACGCACGTAGTGGCTGGGCAGTCGCATCAGCTCGTAGGCGACCGAGTCCGGCGGATCGTGTGGGTCGCGCCACCGCCTGACGGCGGCGAGCCGGTGATACGCCATCGCGAACGTCGTGTCGAGCGCCAACGCCTCCTCGAAGCGCGCCTGCGCCGAATCCCACGCCGCCGCGCGGTAGTACTGCTCGCCTTGCAGGTACGTCTTGAGCGCCGCCAGCGAGTTCGTCGGCGACGACGTCGCGTGGGCCATGTCGATCCGACGGGAACGACCGAGCTCGCGTAGCACGCCGAGCGTCAGTGAGTCGGACAGTCGGTCCATGCGCGCGCTCACATCGCGCCGCTCGAACTCGGAGATCGTGCGGCCGGTCCGCACATCGAGCAGGCTGACCGTCGCGCGAACGGAGTCGCCGGCGGCAAGGAGCCCACCATACACCACGAGGCGCGCACCGGTCGCCTTGCCTAACGCGCGCGCCGACGCCGAGTCGGCCCGGCCGCGCCAGCGGTGCACCACCTCCGACGCCGGCACCGCCCGGATCGCCCCGGCTCCGTCCAGGCTTCGCGACATCACGTCGACAAGCCCCTCCTTCCAGAGCAGCAGAGCGGGCGCCGCGATATCGAATGGAGCGACCGCCACCAGATTCGGGTCGTAGGCCGCCGTCTGCTGCGACTCCCACACGCCGAACGACGCGACCACGACGGCCACGCCCGACGCGACCGCCACACTCGCCCGGTTCCACTTCCGACGCCCGCCTCCCGCGAGCGTGGCATCGTCCAGCGCCAACGCCAGCTCGCCAGCGGTGCCGTACCGCTCCTCGCGCGACGGGGACATCGCGCGCAAAACCACCGTCGCGAGCTCCCGAGACACGTTGCGGCACAATGCCCCGGGATCAGGAGCGTTACTCGTGCCGGTGCCCGCGACGACGTCCTGGACGGTCCGTCGAGCGAATGGCTGGTCCCCGGTAAGCATCTCGAAGAGCACGCAGCCGAGCGAGTACACGTCGCTTCGACCGTCGACATCCGAAAGGCCGAGCGCCTGCTCCGGGCTCATGTAGGACGGCGTGCCGAGCATCGGCATCGCAGTCTCTCCGGTGTCGGCACGAATGACGTTGTTGCTGTCCCCGGCTTTCGACATCGCTCTGGCGATACCGAAGTCGGCGATGACCGCGTGCCCTTCGTGCAGCAGGATATTGCCCGGCTTGATGTCGAGGTGTACGACGCCGCGGCGGTGCGCGTAGTCGAGTGCCTGCGCGATCTCCTTCCCGAGTCGCACCGCTTCTTCCGGCGCGAGATGCAGCTCACGGAGCAGACGATCTCGCAGCGTCTCGCCTGCCGCGAACGGCGTGATGAAGTACAGAAACGACGGCTCGCCTTCTCGGTCCGACTTCACCTCGCCCGAATCGTGGAGCGGGAGGATGTGCGGGTGTGACAGGCTCGCGGCGATCTCGATCTCGCGCTCGAACCGCTCGCGGCCGATCAGCTGGGCAACCTCCGCGTGCAGCGACTTCACCGCCACCTGACGCCCATGTTTGGCGTCGTTGGCGAGGTAAACCGTTCCCATCCCGCCGCGACCGATCTCGCGCACGATGTGGTAGCGCCCGCTGATCGGCGACGGAATCTCCGACGTCATCTCGGCCAGCAACGGCCCGTACGCGACGGTCGCCGGATCCGAGAGAATCGTGTCACCCTTATCGCATGCCGCGATCAGATTGCCGAGCTCCGCGCGGAGCTCGGCATCGTCGCGGCACACGTCATCGAGGAACGCCGACCGGTGCTCCGGCTCGACCTCGAGGGCGTCGTCGAGCAGGGGCTCGAGCAACTTCCAACGTTCGTGCGACAGCGAGCCGAGCGTCATGCGAGGTCGTCTAGTTGGTCCCCGACACCGGATCGTGAGAGGCCTCGGGACCGAGGGCCTGGTATAGCAGTCCCCGCGCCTTGATCCAGTCGCGCCGTACCGTGCGGACCGCAATGTGCAGCGCTTCGGCCGTCTCCTGCTCGGTCATCCCGCCAAAGAATCGGCATTCCACCACCCGAGCGAGTCGCTCGTCCAGCTTCGCGAGCTTATCGAGGGCTTCATGGAGCTCGAGGAGCGATTCGGCCTGCGAGTCTGCGGCCGTCAGCTCATC
>Ga0105248_10007112_pt1 | contig 12261 bp, 9 predicted proteins | sample KBSS34metaG_FD_81524 | JGI IMG/M metagenome (GOLD analysis project Ga0105248, IMG submission 81524) | Switchgrass rhizosphere microbial communities from Kellogg Biological Station, Michigan, USA - KBS S3-4 metaG | ecosystem: Host-associated > Plants > Roots > Rhizosphere > Soil | place... | reverse complement strand
CCGCCGGAGCCATTGAAATATTCAAGCCGCCACCCGCCGTGCCCGGCGTTTCGACGCACGCCTACGGCGGCACGCGCATGGGCGATAACCCCGATACCAACGTAGTCAACCGCTGGGGGTTCTCGCATGAATCGCCCAATCTCGGGATTCTGGGCGCATCGGTGATGGGCACCAGTGGCGCGAGAAACCCAACGCTGACGGCCCAAGCGCTCGCGTGGCGAACAGCCGATTATCTTGCGAAGAACTGGAAGTCAATTTCGTTCTAACCCATTCGGTAAGAGGCTCAAACCCGTTGATGCCGCTCCCAGTGGTTCACCCGAGACGGCAGGAACGGTAGCCGAACCGAAATACATGCCGCGGATGATTGTTCCCGAATCGTCAGCCAATCTTCCAGTACTTTTTGCGGATCGGCGGCGGAGGATAGTGTACGGATGCGCCGTCATCCAGGATCTATCTAGCCGCGCGACGCTAGGCCGCCTGCGGCTTGAAACGGTTATCGTTGGCAGTTGATGGTGCACTTGTCGTGGCCGGAACCCCAAGGGATTCCTGACTAATGACATTGGAAGATTGTCTCCAAAGCCTCCCGTCTCGGGCGAGTTGATATAAACTAACCTCGAATCGTCCAGGGAAGGCGACATGAACATCCGCAAACTCCTCGATTGGCGCAAGCTCCTCATCTATTCGCATCGATGGCTGGGAATCGCCATCACGGTCATGTTCCTGGTCTGGACGCTCTCAGGCGTGGTCCTTATGTATTACGGCCACCCGCAAATCACTACCGGGGAGCGCCTGTTTCGGCTGGAGCCCATCGATTTCTCGGCCGCGACCGTGACGCCGGCTGAGGCGGCGGCGAAGGCAGGCATCAAGCCTTATCGCGTGCGGCTGTCCATGTATAACGGCCGGCCGGTGTACCGGATGACGCGGGTCAGCATCGGCAATTGGTCCGCGGTCTATGCGGACACCGGCGAAGTCCTTCCCCGCATGAGCCGCGAGCAGGCCTTGAAGTGGATGAAACAATTCGTTCCCGAGTACGCCTCCACCATGACCTACGACGCCTATCTGGAGAGCCCGGACGAGTTCACGCGGATTCCCACACTGGCAGGGTATGTTCCACTGCATCGCATCGCGATGAACGATCCGGCGGGCACCGAGTACTACGTCTCCGAGAAGAGCAGCGACATTGTTCAGAAAACGGACCGGAGGGGCCGCATTCTCGCTATTTCCGGCTACGTTCTTCACAACCTCTTCTTCTTTCGACAACGTACTTGGTGGACACCATTGCTGGATTTCATCGCCTGGACCGCCATGCTCATGGTGGTGACCGGCATCGTCGTCGGAATCTGGCGCGTGGCGCTCAAGCCACGATTCCGTCACAAAGGCGTTCTGTCCTACACACCCTACTCCGGTTGGATGAAGTGGCACCACTATGCCGGCCTGGTCTTTGGGTTGTTTTCCATCTCGTGGATCCTGAGCGGGATGATCCCCATCAGCACGTTCCCGATTCTCGGGTGGACCGAGGTTTCAAAGCGCGTCGAAAGCAACGGCGAGGGGTTCATCATGGGGAATCCCACGGTTTCTCCCCGATCAACGATGACGAAGGACATGGCGCGCGCCATCACGGGCGGCCCCTTGAACTTGCAGCCGCTCCAGATAGAAAACGTGCGGGAGGCCATCGGGCACATCCAGGAAAGGTTCGCTCCGAAAGAGGTGGAACTTATCCAGTTTAGAGGCGAGCCCTACTTCCTCGCCTACCAGCCGCCCACAACCAAAGAAGAAGCCGAGCACTGGACCACGAACAACGCGATCAACTCCGTAAATCTCCCGCAGGATAACCCGCACCTGTTCGTTTCCATTAATCATCCGGAGAACGGGGTGCTGACGTCGTTCAGCAAGGAAGTGATGGAACAAGCGTCCCGTGAAGCGATGCCGAATGTTCCCGTCATCGCGAGCGATTGGCTGACGAATTACGACGACTACTATCACCAGACGACCACGTCATTCGAACTGGGCCGGCACAAGCCGGCGTACGTGCTGCCGGTGCTGCGCGTGCGCTACAACGACAAAGATCAGACCTGGCTGTATTTCACGCCGTCTCTCGCCCAAATGGTTAAGTTCGACAAGCTCGATCGTGCGAACCGATGGGTTTATTACGGTCTGCATGTGATGGACTGACCCGGCCTGTTCAATCGCCGGCCGTTGTGGGACATCGTGACGATCGCATTGATGGGAGGTCTTGCGGCGATAAGTATCACGACGCTGTTGCCAGCCCTCCGCCGGCTGAAGCGGCACGCGGTTCATGGCTGGAAATCGGCGTTCGCGCCGAAAAAGGTGCGGACTACGCCAAGCCCGGAATTGGCTATGTCCGACCGCGATCGCATTGCCGGAGACTGACAGTCGCCTTCGGAGAGATTGATCTCTCGCAGTAGACATTCTACTTATGCCACGCCAGGAACCTTGCCGGAACCATATCGAACTGCTGCGGGGAACCCTCGACATCCTGATTCCGAGAACGCTTCAACGGGGGCCTCAACACGGCCAGGGGATTTCCTTGGTCATCCGAGCCAACTCGGGAGAGCTGCTAAAGGTTGAAACCGGCTCACTCTATCCCGCGCTTCACCGCCTGGAGCTGCCTGTGGAGCTTCAATTGTTTGGTGCGGCAGCAGGGTTGTCGGCCAGCATCCTTTATTTGCTGGTATCGCTGGTGCAACTCCTCCTTTCCCCCCTTTGAAAGGATTCCGTTCACGTCTTCCTACATGCCGGCCAGCAAGCTAAGCTTGCCGTGATTTGAGGGTTCAAGCGTTCTCCAGCAACGGATGCTTCTCGCGCGGGAGTGAGTGAATCCTGGTGATCCCGTTAGAATACATATTATGTCCTCGCAAGCAACCGCAGTTCCGGATCCCGGCCGCATTTTTGAGACTCTCTGCGCTTTCCAGCAAACGGAGGCCCTGAAGGGAGCCGTCGAGCTCGATATTTTCACGCACATTACCGAGGGCGCATCGAGCGTCGCTGAGATTGCCCAGCGCGCGCACGCGTCGGAGCGGGGAATTCGCATCTTGTGCGACTACCTGACGATTCAAGGGTTTCTCGGTAAAACCGACGGCCGTTACTCCAATTCCCCCACCGCGGAAGTGTTCTTGAACAAGCGCTCGCCCGCGTATATCGGCTCGATGGCCACGTTTCTGGCGCACCCGCGGCTCATGGAATGCTTCCACGACATGGCGGGATCCGTGCGCAAAGGCGGCACAGTGTCGCAGGGAACTCTCGCGCCTGAGGATCCGGTGTGGGTGGAATTTGCACGATCCATGGCGCCCTTCATGACCATGACGGCCGAAGCCGTGGCGAGGATTGTGGCGCTGCCCGGAGCAGTTCAGAAGGTGCTGGATATTTCGGCGGGCCACGGTTTGTACGGACTCATGGTGGCCAAGGCGAATCCCTCGGCGCAAATTTACGCATCTGACTGGGCCAACGTGTTAGAAGTAGCGCGCGAGAATGCGGCCAAGTTCGGGCTCACAGAGCGCTTCCACACGATTCCGGGGAGCGCATTCGACTCCGACCTCGGCTCGGGTTACGACCTGGTGCTCGTGCCCAATTTCCTGCATCACTTTGACCCGCCCACTTGCGTCAGGTTTCTACGGAAACTACGCGCCGCGATGAAACCGGGGGCAGTGCTGGCGATCGTGGAGTTCGTCCCCAATGAAGATCGTATCTCACCGCCGATGGCGGCGGCCTTCAGCCTCCAGATGTTGGGTGGCACCGACGCGGGCGACGCCTACACCTTTCGTGAATTCAGCGAGATGGTAAGCGAAGCCGGTTTTAGGGACAGCCAGCAGGAGCCGCTTGTACCCACGCCCCAAACGCTGATCTCAGCGAAAGCATAAACCTTCCTGGCGGCTGATCTCTCTGTTGCTAGGCATGAGTATGCACTCACGGCTAGGACGAGAGCTTTCCGCCTGGCTACTCGTTCCCACCCGACCGATAGCCCGCTAGGGTGATGATCGTACGACTCCTCTTGGCACTTTCTGCGGGATTCTTACCTTAACGAGCTTTTTTACCGGGAGGATCGTCGTACGTTCTAGAGTTTCTATTTCCAAAAGCACCAAAGCGCCTTATTTAGCTCTCAAATTATGTAGCCGCGACGCGGGCGCATTTGGCCCTTAGAATGCTCCTAACGGATTGGACGGCGGTCAGAGGCTGGAGGCCACTGACGATGGGCAAGCTTGCGCGGGTGCTGAGAAGTGGGATTTTCCCAGGGATCCAGACCATCCTGATTGTAGAACCGGACCCCGTCCTTCGCCACCTTGAAGAAAACGCTCTCTCGCGAAAATATAAGATCGTACAAACCTCTAGTCCAGAAGAAGCGGTCCGGGGCGCCGCACGTCACAGGACTGATTTGGATTTGCTGCTTACTGCAGTGCGGTTTCCACACATGGATGGATGGGAACTCACGGAGCTGCTTAAACTCGACTATCCGAATTTGAAGGCTATCTACGTGTCGGCTTCCAGAGACACGAGCAAAGCGCGTCCCTGCCCACGCTCCGTCATTGTGCTGGAGAAGGACGGTTTCAGCGCGGGCCTTCTCCTACAGACCGTTCATGACACCCTCGAAGCTTCAACCCAAAACCAGGGCACAGTCCGAGACAAGACTGATTCGCTATTTTCGTTACACCGGTGGGCGAAGCCGCCGATTTGAAAATGCGGAGAGTTGCATTGTTCATCCTGCGGCCGCCGCTCGGGTTGTAAAATGAAGAATTCGGGCATAGGGATCGGTTGAGCCTTGGCGCGTACACCCTTACTCAGCCTCGTTCAGTCGTTAGCGCGAGACTTTGCACAAGCGGAAGCTTCCGGCAAATCCGTGCAAGCGGTGCGGGCGGCACGCTTCAGCCGCCGCGAGTTCCTTCGCGAAACCGGCATCGCCGTGGCAGCTGCATCACTGCCCGCATGGGCGGGACAGGCTGTTCCCAAAGCCACTCCACGAATCGCCATAATCGGTGGCGGCATCGCAGGTTTGACCGCGGCGCTCACGCTGCAGGATGCCGATGTCTTCGCGACCATCTACGAAGCCTCGGGGCGCACGGGTGGCCGCATGCATTCCGACACGACCACCTGGCAGAACCGGCAGGTAACGGAACATTGCGGTGAGCTGATCGATCCGACGCACGACACGATTCTCGATCTGGCCAAACGGTTCAAGATCCCGGTTGTAGATGTCAGCCGCGCGGAGCCTCCGCAATCCACAGAAACCTACTATTTCTTCGGGCAGCGTTATCCGCGCGATCAGGCCATTGAGGATTTCAAGCCGGTCTACCAGGCCGTGAAACGGGATCTGAACGCGGCCGGGTACCCCACTCTTTATTCCAGTGCCTCTCGGGCCGCCGAGATGCTGGATCAAATGAGCCTCTTCGAGTGGATCAACCAGCGCGTCGCTGGTGGGCATGATTCTGCCATGGGTCAGCTTCTCGACATTGCCTACAGCCTTGAATATGGGGGCGAAACGACGCAGCAGAGTGCCTTGAACCTCATCTACCTGCTGGGCTATCAACCTGTGCGCGCCTTCGAGCGTTCCGCCGAACAGTATCATATGGTCGGAGGCAACGAAGCTCTGCCCCGCGCCATCGCCGCCACGCTTCCGGCCGGCAGTATTCGATTGAATACGGCGCTGACCGCCATCGCGCGGAATGAAGACCGCACCTTTAGACTCTCCTTCGACAGCAGCGGGCAACCCAGCACGGTTATCGCGGATCGCGTAATTCTAACGTTGCCTTTCTCCGTTCTGCGGCGTCTGGATTACAGTGCCGCGGGCTTCAATGACAGAAAGACGATCGCTATCCAGGAACTCGGGTATGGCACGAATTCGAAATTGCATCTGCAATTCCGCACTCGGTTGTGGAATCGGAGTGGCCCCTGGGGAATCGGGAACGGATCCAGCTTTGCCGATACGGGGTTTCAACACACCTGGGATGCGACGCGCGCTCAAAGCGGGGACACCGGAATTCTGGTGGATTACACCGGCGGAAAGATAGGCTCCAACTTTGCCGGCGATCTGAACGATCCCGAAACGATTCGGAACTACGCGGGGCAATTCCTCCGGCAGCTTGAGCCCATCTTCCCAGGTATCGCCGCGGAATGGAATGGCCTGGCCACCTTGGATGTTCCCGCCCGTGTTCCTACGATGCTGGGATCGTATGCCTACTGGAAACCCGGCCAATATACGCGCTTTGCCGGCGCCGAGCGGGAACGCTCGGGCAATTGCCACTTCGCCGGAGAACATTGCTCGATCGACTTCCAGGGCTATATGGAAGGCGGAGCCCAGGAAGGCGCCCGCGCCGCCAATGAAATCCTCGCCGATCTTAAAGCTGGCATCGTGTAGGTCCGCAATCTCGCGAAAACAACTACCGATATCGCGTGATAACTGTCAAATCCCAGAACCTTACTTATCCCAGGATGAGCAGCGTCTCTGGAATTCGTTGGTCGATGGAGAGGGAAGAGTCGCTTCGGTTGACGCCTGATCTCTGCGTGGCCATAATCGAGCATGATTCGCTTGGTCAAACTAGGACTTATTTGGTAGTTCTTGAGCAGACCCCGATGACGATACTCAAGACGTTGGCCATGTTGAGTTCGCTCGCCCGCAGCTTGTTGCTTTTCCCATGAAAAAACCACAACCCGCCATTACATTCATGTGAGCGGCGATCCCATGTCTACGCCGGTGCGGATTGTTGCGCCGTTCTTGAGCCTGCGGAGCTGGGATCCAAAGCCAGTATCGCTACGAAATGACGAAGCTGGCGGGCGGCGGCCCCTCGGCCAGCCCAGCCTTAACTAAAGGCCAACTGGGCCGAATTGGCTGCTAAGTTGCAGTCATCGAGTCGGGCCTACTTAACTCTTTGCATTTGATGGCCGCGCCGGGAGCTTCGGTAAGAAGATGGCACCAGACCGGAAAATCTTTCTATGTATTGGCAGGGCGATCTGTTTCCTAGCTCTGTCCGGACTTAGCGCCCAAACGCCGCCTGAAACGTCTAAACCGGAGGAGAAAGAGGCCCTTGCGCAGGATCCGTTGAATCGTCTGTCGCCCCAGAGTTCAGTGGTCTCCTTTCTGGAGACCTGCCGATCGGGCAACTTTGAGCGCGCTGCACGGTACCTCAATCTCGATCGGCTGCCCCGCGGCCAGCGGTTGAATGACGGTCCTCGACTGGCCCAGCAACTTGGGCGCCTCCTGGATCGCGACGCGGAGTTCGATGTTGCCGCTCTCAGCAAAGATTCCCGGGGCGATCTCTCGGACGGTCTTCCGGAGGATCGCGAACGCGTCGGATCCTGGGATGTGAAAGGCAAGACGCTGGAGCTCCAACTCGAAAGGCGCTCCCGGCGTGCCGGCCTTGCCGTGTGGACGTTTTCTTCGGACAGCGTGGACCTGATCCCTCAGCTAGTACAGATGACCAGCGATTCCACGATTGAGCGATATATCCCGACAAGTCTCGTAGCCTGGAACATCGCCGGAACCCCTGTATGGCGGTGGATCGCCCTGGCGCTCCTCATTATGGTGGTCGTCGCGATGTCCAGGAAACTCTCGCACTTGGCGATCTTCCTTTTGCGGCCTCTGGCCGGGACGCTTGGCCGCAAGATCGAAAGGTCAAGGCTGGATGCCCTCGCCAGTCCTGTTCAGCTCTTGCTGGCCGGCGTATTCTTGCGCGCCGGCGTGGAATGGGTTGGTCCGCCCGCGCTTCTACGCCTTTACCTGGCACGATCCTGCACGCTGTTGATCGTATGCGGCGCGGCTTGGCTCCTCGCGACGATAGTGGATCTGATCGTCGGACATATCCGCCTGAAACTGGAATCCCGCCATAGTACTTTCTCCCGGTCGGCGTTGCCGCTGGTTTCTCGCGTGGTGAAGATCACGATTTTCGTGTTTGCCGTGACCGTTGTGATGGCCAGTTGGGGATATAACACCAATACGATTCTGGCCGGGGTGGGAATCGGCGGAGTTGCGATTGCTTTGGCCGCACAAAAGACCATTGAGAACTTGTTTGGGGGAGTCGCCGTAGTGAGCGACCGGCCTGTGACTGTCGGCGATTTCTGCAAATTTGGAGAGCGCGTAGGAACGGTTGAAGATATCGGACTACGTTCAACCAGAGTGAGAACCCTCGACCGGACTTTGGTCTCCATCCCCAACTCCGAGTTCTCTTCCATGGTGCTCGAAAACTTCTCCCGTCGCGACAAAGTATGGTTCCATCCAACGTTTAACCTTCGACGAGATACCGAGCCGGACCAAGTCCGGAGAATTTTGGAATCGATCCGCCACATTCTGACGGAGCATCCCAAAGTAGAGGTAGGCGCTATGCCCGTGCGCTTCGTGGGTGCGGGCTCATATTCGCTGGATATCGAGGTTTTCGCATATATCCGGACCACGGACTATGATGAATTCCTTCAGTTCCAGCAGGACTTGCTCCTGCACATCATGGACGCGATTAGCGCGGCCGGTACGGCTCTCGCCATTCCCACGCAAGCCAGTATTTCCTATTCGGACGTCTCAAATCACCATGAGCAAGGTAGCACGAGGGAGTTGGAAGGCGCGCACAACCTATCCTAAACATCTCACGCATGGCTCATGTGCAAGAACAAAGTGAGGTATCGCCTCAGGTTGCCGGTAATCAGGAAATTCTCGCGGACGTGCTCGTAACCCTGCTCGCCCAGGCGGCGCGCGATATCCGGATGAGAGAGTAGAAACCGGATCTGGTAGGCGGTCCCTTCCACGGAATGGGCCAGCAAGCCAGTATGCTTGTGAATAACCTGAGTCGGAATGCCGCCCACGGCCGACGCGACCACAGGCTTTTTCTTCCATAGGGCCTCAGCTACCGTCAGGCCGAATCCTTCGCGCAGGCTCTTCTGGATCATGATCGTCGAGGCGCGCTGCAATGCGTTCACCTCCAGCGGAGCTGCCGCCGGCAACTCAAGCACATGGACATCGGGATCGCCGGCCGCCTCCTGCCGGACTTCTTCCAGCACCGCTCCGCCTTCCGGATCGTCCGAAGCGCCGCCGCCGGCCAGCACCAGCTGGCAATCGTGATAGCGCTTCACGATGCGATAGGCGCGCACGACGCCGACCGGGTCCTTCAGACGATCAAAGCGCGAGATCTGCGTCAGGATCGGACGCTCGGAGTCAATCCCGAACCGGGCGAGCACTTGCGCGACAAACTCCGGATCGAGTTCGCGGTTCTTATCGGACAGCGGATCGATGGAAGGATAGAAGAGGTACTGGGGAATGGAGAGCTGGCGCGAAAACTCGGGTGATGAAAAGATGGCTCCGTCGTGGCGGACGACGTAAGGCTCCAGGAACTTCCACACCGTGAGATCGGCGTGAGACAGGTCGATGTGACAACGCCAGATCCATTTCCGGGGATCGTTTTGGGTCCGCGATTCAATCAATCCCGCGGGCTGCGGGTCGTGGATCACCACGAAGCGGGTGTCCAGCGCCAGACGCTCGCGGTTGCGCCGGTTGTATTCGCGGAAGATTTCGAAATCGTGCGGCCCGAGTTTTGTCGCCTGGCCGTGAAGCGCGTTATGAAAAGATTTGGTTACTTCGTAGAACTCAGGGCCTCCCTCGATCACTTCCCAACGCGGATCCAGACCCACTTCCCGCATCAGCGGCAGCAGCCGTATGAGGATTTCGGCCACTCCGCCGCCCACTGCAGTCGAATTGACCATGGACACTGTGGCGCCCTCCAGCGGACCCGCCAGCGCTCGGAGCTCTTCGATTTCCGCTGAGCCCAGCAAGGGGACATATTTTTCCAGAGTCGAACTGACCTGCTCGGCAACGATACTCACTTGGGGATCTCCTGATTCACCAGCTGGATTAATTCGAGCCGGGCTGTGTCGAGTGTATTCGTATAAATGTCAATCCGGTTGGTGCGCATCGCCAGCCGATCCAAACCGAGCGCGGTGGCGAACCAATGGGAGAAATCGTTGGTACGCAACTGCAAGCGTAACCGTGACGCGATGAAGTGATGGTAGAAGGAAGAATGGCTCAAACGTTCCAGGCCGGCGCGAAAACCAGCCAGCGTCTTCGCGTCCCAGGGCAGCGGGACTGTTACCGCCACTGCCCGGCAAAAATAGAACGGCTCGAACGCTTGTTGCTGCGCCTCCTTGGGATGCGCTTCGGCATACTCTGCGACGATGCGCCGCAGAGTATTCCGGAGCTCCGCAATCGACACATAATCGCGCACATCGATGTTGGCCAGGCGCTCCGCCAGCTCGGAACGGTTTACGCCGGCAAGCACCCATTGCGCGAAATCATTAGAGAATCCTTCCGTCAGGAAATGATGCCGTCCCAGGCTCTGAAACGTGTGATAAAAGATGGCGGCATCGCTTGAGTCCTCCAGGCATCCCTGTAGCTCTTCGATTGTGTTGGCCTTCTGATTCTCAATCTGGGTGAGATACGAAGCAGTTACAAACTGGAACGGTTGGGTTGCAGCCTTCATCCGACCTCCTGCGCTAATCGTTCGAGAAAAACCCGCACTTCGGCAATGCTGAACACGCGATAGCGCGCGTGCGTGGGCGCGGTCCGGCCCACCTGGACGGTAATACCCTCCTCCGCCAGCGCCAGGAAGGCCGGCTCATCCACGGCATCATCGCCGACAAAAACCGGAAGCGTGCCTGGGCGCGCGCGACGCCACAACCGCCGCACCGCTGCTCCCTTATCCTTCACCTCGACGGGAATCATTTCAAGAGATCGCTCTCCGGCGAACACATAAAAGGCGCTCCTGTGAGGCTCCAGATACCTCACCACCTCGTCACGTACCTTGCGAATGTTACTCGGAGATGCTCGGGCGTAATGGATCGTCAGAACCGCACCCTTGTCCTCAAGCCAAGTCTCCGGCGTCTCCCGCACCACACGATTAGCCCATGCCTTCATGCATGGAAGCAGGCTTTCACTGCTCTCTCGTACAGCGGAGAGCTCACGGCCCTGCCGGGTTTCCCAACCATGCAATCCCAAATATCGGATGCCCGCCACGCCGATTTTGTTACGCACGTCGGCGTGCTTCCGCCCGCTGATGATCCATACGCGAACGCGGGGATTTTGCCCGAGCCGTGCGACGGCCCGGCGCATGCCATTGTTCAGAAGAACCTGATCCGGATGAGGGCGGAAGGGCGTAAGCGTGCCGTCGAAATCCAGGAACAGCGCCACCGCCTTAGCGCCGCGGATTCGGGCCGCCACTTGACTCCAGCAAGCGAAAATGTAGCGTGCCTTGTCTCCCATCAGATCCTCGAGGCTGCGGCATGCTCCATTTGCTGCCGGAACTCGTTGGCGGGAGTCCGAATCTCACATAATTCCGAGATCAGGTTGGCGGCCCAGCGGTAGATGTTATGCTCGCGCACCACGGTGCGCATGCGCCGCATCCGCAGGTGCCGCTCCTCCGGCGACATCTGACAAGCTCGATGGATCGCCGTGGCCACTTCTTCGGTGTCGTAAGGATTCACGATCAGGGCATCCACTAGTTCATGGCAGGCGCCGGTGAAACGGCTGAGAAGCAATACACCCTGCTCGTCGTGTCGCGCGGCCACGTATTCTTTCGCAACCAGGTTCATCCCATCGTGCAGGGAAGTGACCATGCACAAATCCGCGTAGCGATAATACGGAAGAATCTCTTCCCGGCTGTGATGACGTGGCAGCAGAATAATCGGCCTCCACTCGCTGGTCTGGAACCGGCGATTGATGCGCTCGGCCTCTTGCTCCACTTCCATCATGAGGTCGTGGTAGCGTCGGATTTCAGACCGGCTCGGGGCGCCAATCTGCACGAAGGTGAATTCGCCGCGGAAAGAGGGATATTTCTCGAAGAACCGTTCGAGGCCGCGGAATCGTTCCGGAATGCCTTTCGTATAGTCGATCCGATCCACGCCAACTCCCATGAAAGGCGCGCGAACGCCGTGCGTGGCGAGTAAGTCGGCTCGCTCCAGATAACGCAGTTCCGTCCCTGGAGATCCGTCGTCTGTCTCCATGGCGACACTAATTGGAAATCGCCGGACGACAGTCAGGTGGTCATGACGGCGGACTGCACTTGCCTCGCGTTCGATTCGGCATTCCAAAACGCGGTCCACGGTATCCAGAAAGTTGTTGCAGTGCGTCTGAATATGGGAACCGATGAGATCCGCGCCCAGAAGTCCTTCCAACAATTCACGCTGCCAGGGGCAGATTCCGAAGGCTTCCGGATTCGGCCAAGGGATGTGCCAGAAGATGGCAACACGCGCATCCGGACGGGCGGTCTTAATCAGTTG
>Ga0105248_10007109_pt1 | contig 12262 bp, 7 predicted proteins | sample KBSS34metaG_FD_81524 | JGI IMG/M metagenome (GOLD analysis project Ga0105248, IMG submission 81524) | Switchgrass rhizosphere microbial communities from Kellogg Biological Station, Michigan, USA - KBS S3-4 metaG | ecosystem: Host-associated > Plants > Roots > Rhizosphere > Soil | place... | reverse complement strand
GTGCCTTGGGAAAACACAGAGATTCGCGTGAAGCTTGTTGAGGAGTGATCAGGGTTACCGATCAACTAAATCGAATTGTCTGAAGGTGCAGAGCGGCAGCGTCTAACTAAATAATGGCGCGCCAGCTCTTCGCTAAAAGCCTACACCTCGATCGATATACTGCAAGTCGCAGAGCGCTCTCTAATACAGCACAGACGGAAAAGGCTCATATCTAAGCCATGGATGGTGCGAGGAGTGCAAAGTTGCCTCTCCTTCAACTTGTGAGGATCATCGGGACACACATCGAACTTCATCAAAAGAACTCTTCGACATCATGAGACGATCAGCAGAATTTGAATTGGGTCTGGCAAGTCACTCAAGTCCTGATGTCCGTGGTCAAGCGGCCTAGCACGACCCAGCTGTTCAACTTTTCTCTTCTGCCGATACCGATAGCGTCCTGAAACAATGGCGACATGTGGGACGGGACGTCATTCTTTGCGCGGTCAAACTTCCGCCACTGCCACCGCCTTGTCGGCGTAAAGCCACAAGACCGGCTATCGCATATCTACATCATCGGTAAGACGGGTGTCGGAAAATCAACCCTCATTGAAACTCTCGCGCTTCAAGACGTTAAAGTCGGCCGCGGCTTCGCGCTGATCGACCCCCATGGCGATCTCGTTGAGCGCGTATACAGGGCGGTATCGGAAGAGCAACGTTCGCGCATCGTATATCTCGACGCTCCCAATCGCACCCAGCCGTTTGGATACAACCCTCTCCGGCGAGTCAGGGATGACAAGTTGCCGCTCGCCGTGTCGGGCCTCATTGAAACGTTCAAGAAGCTCTGGCCGGACGCTTGGGGTGTACGTATGGAGCACGTGCTCAGAAACACACTCTATGCGCTTCTTGAACGGCAAGGGTCGGTCCTTACTGACATCCTGCGCATGTACACCGACGACAAATACCGCAGAGATGTAAGCCGAGAAATACGAAACGAGACGGTACGCCGTTTCTGGCAGCACGAGTTCGAGCACTACCATTTCCGGCAGCGAGCCGACGCCGTTGCGCCCATTCAAAATAAACTTGGTGCGCTTCTCTCCGACCCGACCCTTTATCGGATACTAGTTGCGCCTCAGATTGATCTTAGCTTTCGCACGATCATGGACGAAGGGAGGATCGTGCTTGTGAACCTCGCGAAGGGGCGACTTGGCGAAGAAAGCTCGACGCTCCTGGGGAGCCTTATCGTTTCGACGCTTGGATTGGCGGCTTTCAGCCGAGCGGAAACAGAAAGCGAAGAGCGTTCGCCCTTCTACCTATATATCGACGAGTTTCAATCCTTCACAACTCTTATGCTCGCCAACATGATGTCGGAGCTAAGAAAGTACGGCGTCGGGCTCACGCTTGCGCACCAGCACTTCCACCAGCTTGACGCGGACATTCGGCACGCCGTGCTTGGGAATGTCGGAACAATCATTTCGTTCAGAGTTGGAGTAGAGGACGCGGCGTATCTTGCGAGAGAATTTCAACCGACGTTTGATGTGCGCGATCTGGTGAACCTTCCGAACCGGTCGGTCTACCTAAAGTTGATGATCGATGGCACGCCAAGCGCTCCGTTTAGCGCAGAGACGATACGCGCTGATAGTCGGGCTGTTGCGGAAGTTGGGAACCGAAACTCTGGAAGCGTCGACGACAATTCGCCCGCGTCCAATTTCGTAACGTACTGAGGCCGCACAACATCGGGCGCCTTCGCGGGTGGATTGGCGCCCAACTTTGCACTTCTACCTGGCGATCGTCGGTGGCCTGATCATCTGGGTGGATCCTGTCCTTTGCAGGTCCGGCCCCGCTCGCGTCCTCGTCACAGACGGGAACGGCGGTGCCCAATCATCCAATCGTGGAGAATGACCCATGGGCTACAAGCTCAAGATGATACCGCTGTGCCAGTTGCAGCGATCGAAGACGAATGTTCGCAAGACCAATTCGAATGCAGACATTGATCAACTGGCCGTCAGCATCGAAGCCGTCGGCCTGCTTGAAAACCTCGTTGTTGTTCCGGCGGCGGGTTCAGACCGCAGTCGGAAGGTGTTCGAAGTGGTCGCGGGCGGCCGCCGTTTTGCAGCGCTTAAGCTTCTCGCAAAGCGCAAGAGGATCGGACGGGACTTTCCCGTTCCATGCCAAGTCCGCACCGACTCATCCAGCGCCACGGAGGCGTCGCTCGCCGAGAACTTCGTCCGGGCGGGGCTTCATCCCGCTGACGAGTTCGAAGCGTTCAGCGCGATGGTCCGTGACGGATCGTCGGTGGACGACGTCGCCGCGCGGTTCCGGGTCACACCGACCTTTGTGCAACAGAGACTGAAACTCGCTGCGGTGTCGCCGCGGCTGGTGGAGGAATACCGCAAAGGGGCAATGACCCTGGAGCAACTCACAGCCTTCACGGTGAGTGACGACCACAAGGCACAGGAGACGATTTGGTTTGACGGCCCCTATGCCGATCTGCCCGCACAAGCGATCCGCCGTCTTCTGACCAAGGCCAATGTCGAAGGATCGGACCGGCGTGCTCGCTTCATTGGCACGAAGGCCTACGAGGCGGCCGGCGGGACGATCATTCGCGATCTGTTCGATACCGAGGATGAGGGATACTTCGCTGACAGCCAGCTTCTCGACCGGCTGGTCGCTCAAGCACTGGAGCTGGCGGCGCAGGGTGTGCGGAAGGAAGGTTGGCTATGGGTCGAAGTACACGCTGACGCAGACTACGCAACGCTGTCGGACTTCGATCGGGTTCAACCGGCTGAGGCGCTTCTGAGCAAGAAGGAAGAGGCGCGCCTGTCCAGGCTGGGAGAGCGCTATGACGCGCTGGTCTCGGAACTGGAGGACGAGGTCAACGAAACTGCCCAGTCCGAACTCAACCGGATTTCGGCCGAGATCGATGGGCTCCAGGCGAAGAAGCTGGTGTGGACCGACAACCTGATGGTCCAAGCCGGCGTGATCGTCACCCTCAGCCAAGACGGCGTACTGCATGTCATACGAGGGCTGGTCAAAGGCAGCCTCAAGGCAAAGGCAACCGATGGCGCGTCTCAGCAGGCGGCCAAACGCAAATCGGATAGCGCGTATTCGGATGCCGTGCGTCTGGAGTTGTCGGCGCAGCGCACGGCGGCTTTGCGAGAAAGTGTGGCGGCCCAGCCGGGCGTCGCTCTTACCACGTTGCTCTACACGCTGGCTGGTACCCTCTTGTACAGCGGGCCGAACAGCTCTTGTTTGCATGTCGGTGCCACCGAGATCTTTCTCGATCGGGCCTCGCCGGCAATTCAGGACAGCAGGGCCGGTCAAGCCTTTCAGGCAAGGCATGCAGCATGGCTGGAACGGCTGCCCGAACGGGAGTCGCTTTGGTCCTGGGTTGCAGCCCTTGATGTGGACGGACGGCTGGACCTTCTCGCCCATTGCGTTGCTTTGACGGTGGATGCGCTCGACCGACCGTCGAGCAGCCTCGGCAGCCTGGAGCATTCGGCGGTTCTCGCGAATGCGGTCGGACTGGACATGCGGGCTTGGTGGCGCCCCACGCAGGCAAACTTCTTCGCACGCGTGTCCAAAGATGGCATCGTTGCAGCCGTCGCGGAAGGCGCATCGCCGGAAGTGTCCAGACGCCTCATCGGCCTTAAGAAGGGTGAGATGGCGGCCGAAGCCGAAAAGCTGCTTGCGGAGTCGGTTTGGCTGCCCGCTCCTCTTCGGGACATCAGAGAAACGGAAACAATAGACCCCCAACAACAATGAATATCGGCCGGCGCCCCTAACGGTGCCGGCTGCTTTCTGCCTAAGTCTTCGCGGACAGTCTGAATATATGGCTGCGGTAGACGTTGAACGTGTTGGAGGCAGGCGGCCGTTCGAATGTCTTAGACCGCAACAAGCATGGCACGCTCTTGAAGACTAAGTGTCACATCGCATTCACGAGGGCTGAGCGCGCCAACGCCGAGCGGCGATAATACTGGTGCGATCCGGCGAAATCACGGTGGTAGTCGTTGAAGGACGAACAATCCACCATATGGTACTGGGTCGGCGGAAAAAGCTTCGTATCGAAACGGTCGTGAGGCCCTTCTTGGCCGAGGCGCTTTGCCCCGAGATTGATCCCCATGCTCAGCGCCAGCACGGCATCCGCTGTGCTGAAATAGATCGAGGTCCGCTTGGTCAGCTTCTTCAGATCCGCGAGCCGCCCCGGCGATGGAAAGCTGAAGCTGTCATAACGTTCGTCCGCCGCAGCGAGGAAAGTCTCATCGAACAGCTGCACATTGCCGTTGCCGTGCAAGAACCAGCTCTCAACACCCGCCTGCAGGGCCCAATTCCCCATGCTGTGTGCCAAGAGAAACGTGCGGTGACCGCCGGCGCGAGCCGCTTTCAGGATTGGCTCAAGATTGGCGAGAAAACTCATGAGATGCGGCCCCGACTGCCCGGCCGTTGTCTGATCGTGCATATAGTCGCTCCAAGGCAGCGGGAGCGAGAGCAGCTTCCCGAGCGACGGCCAGCTGAAGGCGATGACCGTCGTGTCGGCCGAGGGCTTGCCCGATTTCGCAAACCATTGCTGATTGAACGCTGCGCGAGTCAGCGCGTTTTCAAAGCTGTTGTCGAAACCGTGGATGAAGACGAGTAGATTGCGCCCCGTTTTCGACAAGTCAGCCGTCGCTTCGGCACTGAACCTGCCCCGTGTGATGTCCTGGATTGACTTGATCGCGCCTACCGTGTCTGCGGTCAGGTTGGCGTCATCGACGAATGCCGTGCCGTAAGTAATGGCGTTCGGATCGGTCGGCGAGACGATCGCGTCTCCATAGTGGCGATAGTCCGTAGGGTCGCCGACGATGACGCGATTGGTGGCAAAATATACGGTGACCGCCATCGATACCTCCAGATTTTTACGTCTTAGCTTTGACCTCGGCCGCCGCGCCCGCGGCTTCCAGTGGGATGTAGATGATCTGTCCTTTGTAAATCTGGTTGGGTCCGTCGAGCAGACTGGGATTAGCCTTTTCGATCAACGGGTACTTCTTCATGTCGCCATAGACCTTCTCGGCGATTTTACTCAACGTGTCGCCGCGTACGATCCGATAATGTTTGCCGGCTTCGGGCGTTGGCATTATCGGCGCGGCAGGAGACACCGGCACGACGGAAGCATCGGGACCGGCCGCGGCGATTTGCTTGTTCAGTGCGTCCGCCACTCGGCTGAGCGTCTTGGGGCGGTAGAGCGCTTTCTCCGGCAATTCCGCCGCCGTCATCGACCATCGCTTGATCACGTTCGGGCTGAGCTCGCTGATCCGCTCAGGTCCCGGCATGCGGTCTGCGGTCGGCATCAGCTTCATCAGCCGATCGAGCAAGGTTAGCTTCTTCGGCGTGTAGTTTTTGAGCGGCGCGCCTGGATTCGGATTGAGAGAGAAGATCTGCGAGCTCGCGGTGGTATCCAGATCAAGGCCGGCGTCTCTGGCGCCGCGGACGATCCAGTCGAGGGAGACATCGGATAGTCCGCGCTCCGGCGCACCGCCGCCAACCGAGCCATGGTCGCCCGGAAACCATCGCTGAAGATAGGGCGCGTCGGCATCATCTGGCCCAAAACCGAGCGATGCGTTGAGCGTCTCAAAGTTCGTCCAGAGCGTCGGCGAGAAGGATTTCCGTTTCTCGTCGATCGAGACCGCATGATGTGCGCTCACGACAAACTCGCTCAACTCCGTGTCGTGGAACCTCGCGGCCTTGTTGATGAGCGGCGCGAAGAAAATGTTGTCGGGAATGCCGAGCGAACCAACCGTGTCCCAGACGCCGACATAGCGGATCCGTAAGACCGGACGCGAACCGGCGACATAGCCCGGCACATTCCGGGTTCGCCAGGCGTCCTCCTCACGGCTCACGCACACGAAAGGTGAAGCCTCGAGCCGATAACGCATCAAGGCTTCGGACGTGTGGCTCTCGTTTCCGCGGTTCTGGTAGCGCAAGACACTTTCGGTAATCCGGCCGGCGTCGGAGCGCCTCAGGATGCCAACGTTCCGTAAGAGGCCGGCGAACGACCGCGCGGTATATGCACCACGCGAGAAGCCGAAGACGAAGATCTCGTCGCCGATCTCATAATTGAAGATCAGGAAGGCGTATGCCCGGACGATGTTGTCCAAAAGCCCCTTGCCGAACATGCCACCGGTGGCTTCCGTCTCCTTCGTCGTGCCGACGCCCTGGTCGTAGTGGATGATCTGGGTCTTGCCGTCCCGCGCCACCGGCGAGACGCTCTGCGCCGTGAGTACGACGTTCGTCGGCGAACCCGTGCCGAGCTTGTCCCAGGTCCCATCAAAGCAAAATACAAGACGTTTCATTGTCGCGACTCAGTATTTGGTTGCGGATGATGCGCGATCGTTACTCGAATACAAAACAGAGGTATGCATTAAACTCTTCATTTTCGCCTAGATCGTCCTATAGGCCAACCCATGACTTTAGCCAGCTGGTTGCTTTTTGCGGCGTTTTGCCGTGTCCATTGCCACCAGGTACGGCGCTTGATGTCGTTTCGAGCGTGCCGTTCGATCTGCTGGCGCATGATCGCCTTCGCTTGAACGGCCGAGAACGCGGGAAACCAGTCCACGTCGCCGCGTGTAATGAAGTAGTGAGATTTACAGGGCGCATCGAGCGCCGAGATCGAGGGCGTGACCGTCGCCAACCCATTGTCCGCGATGACCTGATGACCGTCCGGGACCAGCAACATCACCTTGTGACCGCAGCCGCATGCGCAGAGCAGAGCCCCAAGCTCGAACTCGGCGCTGTGATAGACGACGCCGTTCTCAAGCTGTTTTGGAATACGGTCGACGCCGTCGGAGGCCGTCTCCAGGGAGGCCTGCCGGGGCTGTCCGACGTTTGCAGGCGGGCCATGCAAACGTCGCCCTAGTTTGCATGGATCACGTGTCGTCACTGGCGGAGCAGGGATACAATCTCAGCGATGAGTTGGCGCTCGCCCAACAACCTGGTTTGACTTGCGTTGTCGCAGGTTGAAGGGCTAAACCTGAGACTTCCCTCCACAGGACGGCGGACCATAGAGTATGCGCGGAAACGCACGTTTTTTGGGAACCGCATTGGTTGTCGGCTGCTGTTGCGTTGCCTTCGGGATGACGTCGCTAGCGCAGGTGAGCAGGCGGGATTGGTTGCGTGCTCTGCAGATAGAGCAGCTCCAAAACTCGCGGTTGCCTCACAGCGACATTTCAACGGATGACGATGGGGCATCGAGAAATGACAGCTCAGCGCCCCAAACCTTTGCGCCAGTTCCCCTTGATTCTGGTGCGCCTGGTCCGTCACACCTCGAGAATGTTTTTAGTCTTCGAGCTGACCGCCGTCTCAGCCAATTTGGCTATGACGTAGTCGGTCGGACTAGTGCTGCATCCATAACGCAGGGTGGGGCAATTCAAGATGACTACATCCTAGGGGCTGGTGATGAGATCGTGCTTGTCCTGCGAGGTCGCGAAAACGCTACGTACCGTGTGACAGTGGGTCGCGATGGAAGGGTTGTGATCCCCAAACTTAATCCCATCAGAGCAACCGGGAGATCCTTCGGCGATTTGAGACGCGACATCGAAAAGATCGTCGCCTCATCTTTCGTTTCGACAACGGTCATTGCCTCGATCGGGCAAATTCATCAAGTCTCCGTACTCGTTGCGGGTGAAGTACGTTCGCCGGGGGGTCGTTTCTTAAGCGGCTTGGCTAGCCCACTTGATGCAATCCTGCTGGCGGGCGGGATCCGGAAAACTGGCAGCCTTCGAAACGTACGGATTGTCCGTGGTGGGACCTCTCGGTCAATCGACCTCTATTCTGTTATCGCAAGTGGCAACGCCACACGCCTCGGTGTGCTTCGCGATGGTGATCTCGTGTACGTTCCACCAATCGGTGCGACTGTCGCAGCTGGGGGTGGGGTGACACTTCCTGGCATCTATGAGTTGCTTCCGGGAACGAAAACGATTTCCGTGTCTGCGTTAATGCGATTGGCGGGTGGTGCTGCAATTGGTGGTTCCTATAGGCTTTCCAAGGTGGCACTGGCGCGCGATGGAAGCCGGCATCTCGTACCCGTGGCTGCTGATGCGACTGTTTCATCCGGTGAGGCGCTGCTGATCGATGCAACGCAAAACGTCACGCTAGACCAGGTCTTCCTTTCCGGCGCCGTGATGTTGAAGGGGCGGCGCCCGTTTTCCGTAACCGGGACCGTCTCGGAACTCATTCGGAGCGTAAATGACCTTGAACCAGAAGCTTATGGTCTGTTTGCCCTGATCATACGGCATGACCCCGCGTCAACAGGATTAATGTTGGTGCCGTACTCGATAGCTGCGGCGCTCACCGGAAGGACAAGAACTTCGCTCCGTGGCAGGGACATGGTGTTTGTATTCACTCGAGACGAAGCACGTGCGCTTGCCACCGTCGCCGCAAGGAGTGTCGACCGAGCGCACGGCCTCCGCGACCCACAAAACCGTACGCCTTCCTCAATGACGCCCGATGTTTCGAGCCGGGCCACGAGTGCATCGGCCCCGTTGTCTGGCGCTGAAGCGGCCGCCGACCAAAATGTAATCCCGCAAGGCGCTGTTGTATCGGCCCCCGTCGGTTCCAACGGGTCATCTGGTGGAGATGCCCTTCCGCTGGCGGGCGATATGAGATCGGGTGAATCCGATGAGTTCTCGAGAGAATTGACTCAACTAGGTCCACAGGGGCTCAACTTGCCACAACCGGGAACGCCAACAGACGATGCGATTATCGACAGACTCTCGACTGAGATGAGAGTGTCGAAACAAGCGTTGGTGCGTGTCGCAGCCGATAACCTCGTGCTGGTCATTGACCAGGTCTTAGCACCTGGCCCATATCTAGCCGCGCCTTACACATCGCTGGATGATGTGCTGAAGGTTGCCGGCGGCCCTCTACGGCAAGCAGACCTTTCATCCATCGAAGTGACATCAACAGCTGTAGACCAAATACGTGGCATGTCGCACACCACGCGTTCGAACTACGCCATTACTGAAAACCTAACCGCTGTGGCCCTCAGTCCACGGGACGTCGTGCGTGTTCGAAAAGCTTATTCTAGCCGGGAGCGCGGAACGGTCACGTTGGCAGGTGAGATACACTATCCCGGCACCTACGACGTTACGCGCGGCGAGCGCTTGTCCGCATTGCTTGGGCGCGCTGGTGGCCTAACGGACGTGGCTTACCCCTATGGCGCGATCTTCTTGCGTAAGGCGGCGGCGATTGGAGAGCGTGAAGGCAACCAGCGGAGCGCAGCAGAGCTGCAGAAGCAGATCGCAATGTATCTCGCTTCGAATTCGCAATCGGGGCCGGCGTCGAGCAGCGTTGAGTATCTAACGAGGTTGGTTAAGGAAGTGCGTGAAGCACCAGTGCTCGGTCGTATCACAGTGACAGCCGATCCCTCCGTGCTCGCGGCACACCCCGATCTTGATATTCTACTCCAAGCAGGCGACACGCTGTATGTTCCGAAACGGCCTTCCAGTGTTTCGGTCAGTGGCGAAGTCTTGCACCCCGGCTCACTCCAATTCCGAGCCAGCTACGACTTTGACGATTACCTCGCATCTGCGGGCGGTATTACTCGGTCAGCCGATGCACGGCACGCCTTCATCGTTTTTCCGAACGGAACAGCATCCCTCGCGAGTTCGGACTGGCTTTCCTCCGGTCGGCAAGGGCAACTACCCCCCGGCTCGGTCATTGTAGTGCCAAGGGACCTTCGTCCGTTTAATTGGGGTACCTTCTTGAAGGATGCGACGCAGATCGTGAGCCAGTTAGCGGTGACCGCAGCGTCTCTCTCGGTAATTCGTAACAACTAGTATTGGTCGGGTGTCAAATCTCATTTGAAGCGTCCTTGCAAGCCGGAGAAGCGCTTGCATGTTTCACAAAAAAAAGACGTCCCAAACGAACACAGCGATGAAGTACCGCCCTGACATTGACGGCTTGCGGGCGATCGCCGTCGCTGCAGTTGTCTTGTATCACACTGGAGCGACACCATTTGCAGGTGGCTATCTAGGCGTTGACATATTCTTTGTTCTGTCCGGTTACCTGATAACGCAGCTGCTGGTCGGTCGCCGAGCTGCCCCGATGGATCTCTGGACCTTCTACGAACGAAGGATACGGCGCATCGCTCCCGCGCTCGTGCTTGTGCTTTTGACGTGCATCGGGGCCGGTTTGATTTGGTTTTCTCCAAAAGAACTCATTGAACTGTCACGCACGCTGCTTTGGACCCTAGCGTTCGGCTCGAACTACTACTTTGGGCGCAAAGTCGGGTATTTTGAAGCTGGTGCGGCGACCAATCCGCTTCTCCACATGTGGTCACTCTCAGTCGAGGAACAGTTCTATCTGTTCTATCCAGCATTGGTTCGGGTATTGCAGCGCGCTGTAGGAAGCTACTTGGTGCTGTCACTTGCGCTACTTTGTGCTGCGTCGTTCGCGCTTGATCAATGGTTCGCGATTTTTCACCCTAGGTTTGCTTTTTACTTTCCCCTTGCACGGGCTTGGGAATTTCTGGTTGGCGCTCTCGTCGCAGTAGTGCCGATTCGAGCCAGTTTTAAGGCGCCGCTCGCAAATGCGATGTCAGGAGGGGCCTTGGCTGGGCTTGTCCTTCCCCTTTTTGTGAGTGTGCCGTCCACATCATCGTTTGGGGTGTTTTTCAGCGCGGTACCTTGCTTATCAGCAGCGGCGCTCATCCAGCTTCATGCGCAATACGATACGACTGTCAGGCGGATTCTAAGCACACCACCCCTCGTACAGCTCGGCCTCATCTCGTACTCGCTCTACCTTTGGCACTGGCCACTATTCGTTTTTTTTGGACGAGCAACGCTCCAAGACGTGTCACTGGCTGAGTACGGTGGCCTCATTGCAGCAGCCGTCGCTCTTGCGTTCGTGAGTTGGAGATATGTAGAGCAGCCTTTTCGCAATCCGCGGGGTTTGGAAAGGCGACAGGTGTTTCTCGTTATGGGGATATCGTTCGCCGGAATTGCCGCGTTGGGGGTTGCGGCTGTTGTCACTGCAGGTTTGCCAATCCGTTTTTCACCCGCCGCGCAGCGCGCGTACGCATATTTGGATGGTGGTACAGCGCCGACCCTGACAGCGCCGTTCAACGCTGACGGCTGTGTTGCGACGGATGATGGCCGATTTCCATTCGAAAAATGTTTCAGGGTATCGTCCACGAAGCCCAACATCGTGTTATGGGGCGATAGTCATGCGCGCAACTACCTTGTCGGGCTTCGAGACCGTGCGCGAGTTGAGAACTTCAACTTAATTCGTGTGACCTACTCCGCTTGCGTTCCCGCGGTCTACGATTCTAATGCGACACCTGATTGTGCAGCGTTCAATCGCAGCGTGTTTAGTCGCCTGGACCGTCACATCACCGCGGTCATCATGGCTGCGCAACTCTTCACTAAGCCCGACTCGATGGGTCCCATGCAGCGAACCGCGGCCTTGCTGGTGCACGAGAGAATTCGAGTGATCGTGGTCGGCGCCGCACTCGCCTATAAGCAAGCCGTTCCGTTGTATGTTGCGCGGAGCGTGACCACCGAGGACCCAGCACTCTTGGATTCCCGAGGTAAGATGCGCGCTTCTTTCGCGGAAACTGAGGCTCGCGTAAGACGAGCCTTTGCTACTCTTCCCGGTGTCACCTTCGTTTCTGTATATCGCACGGTTTGCCACAACGGTCGCTGCCCCATGACCATAGGCGCCGGCATTCCAATGCAATTTGATGAAGCGCACACGACGGCCGAAGGTTCGAGGTTCTTGGGAGGTGCGATTTGGCCGCAGGTATTGCGCGGAGTGCACGCAGCACTTCCTTCCAGCGATCACTAGTGCAAGAGCGCGTTGCGGGCCGGCAATAAGTCGAGTCTAAGAAATTTCGACAGTTGCCGATGCAACGGTCCTTGAGCGGTAGCGAAATGTTCGGCCGAAATCCAAGATGGGTGTCTCAAAGTATTTCTTTGATGCATAGGCGAGCGCGAACGTAGCGATAACTGCAAGAAGGGTTACGACTATTGATTTCCAGTCTCGAAACAGTGGTTCGCTGTGCAATAGCGTGCCATGCAGCAAGCCGTTGATGGCTTGGTGGTACATGTACACCGCATAAGAAATAGACCCGGAGAAAACGAGCGGTCTTAGCTGAAACACGCGACTCAATAGCCCGTCATCTCGCAGAATGGCAATGACGATCATTGCTCCGTATGCGAACGCCAGCGCTGCGTAGTGAAACCTGCTAATGAAGGGGAGGGTTCTACCGAGCGCTACTACGGCGAGCGCCAACAGCAGCGCTGCAGTTAGG
>Ga0105248_10007106_pt1 | contig 12263 bp, 11 predicted proteins | sample KBSS34metaG_FD_81524 | JGI IMG/M metagenome (GOLD analysis project Ga0105248, IMG submission 81524) | Switchgrass rhizosphere microbial communities from Kellogg Biological Station, Michigan, USA - KBS S3-4 metaG | ecosystem: Host-associated > Plants > Roots > Rhizosphere > Soil | place... | reverse complement strand
CGCACGTTCCTGCCGGACTGGCGCGATCTGGAGATATGGTCGGCCCGGCAACTGCAGCCGTTCGGCTATCTCATCGCCGGTCAGGCGGGCGGCCGCGTGGTGCAGCTTGCCGGAACGATGCACGGCCATGGCGAAGCCTACTGGGACCTCGATGTCGTGACCGACGTGGAAGCGCTCCGCATCCGCTTCACGCCGTCCTATATCCATGGCGGATCGGCGGTCGCGACGTTGACCGATGCCACCGGCGCGGTCCGGCAGATCGGTCCGTTCGACCGCAACGGCTATGTCGAGGAATGGCGGGCCGTACACGCCGCCGTGCACCGGGCTGTGCATGGGGCCGTGCACGGGGATGCGCATGCCGCCCCCGATCTCGCGACCATCGCCGACGACTTCGACTTCGTGATGGACGTCGCTGCCAAGGCAAGTGAGCAGGCGATCGGAGAACTCTCATGAGCCTGCCACTCTCCATCGCCGCCGAATCGCCGCTGCTTCAGCAAAGGCTGGCGAAGACCCTCGCGACGCTGCCGCAATCCTTTCGGGCGGAAGGCGATGCCGCAACCGCAAAGGCAGTTCTGATCGCCGGAAGCGGGGACTGGGCGACCCGCGCCGCGCTCGCGATCGAGACAGGCGCCCGCGCCGTGATCGTCACCGATCCGGGAATCACGGAGCCGGATGCGGTGCTGGCTCTTGCCGACCGGGCGGACGAGGCAGGCGTGGTCGTCGAACTGGCCGAACGCTATGCCGGAGACCCGACACTCCTGGGCCACCGCCCCGACCTGATCCAGCATCTTGCGGCGACATCCACGATCCTGATCAGCCAGGTGGGCGATTTCGCCACCCCCGCCGATGCCGCGCTGGACATGGCGCGGACGCTGCGCGCCTTGGGTCAGACGCTTCGCGTCACGCACATCTGGCAGACCACTCACTGCGTGATCGTGCGCGGCACCGCGGCAGACAAGCTGTTCGAGGGCATCGCCACCGCGAGCAGCGCCGGGACAAGTCAGCAGATCGAGGCGCTGGGCTTCGGCCGCACGCTTCGCTTGTCGCTTCGGGGCGATGGCTCGGCAAGACCGTCGGACCTGCGCCTCGCCAACGCCAAGGGTGAGCGCAGATTGCCGCAGGTCTTCGAGAGCGTCGATCGCGCCGCCTTGCTGCGCGCCCTCACGGCGGTTTGCAACGGTCGGCCGGAGAACGAAGCGCTGCGGCAGTTCGCGGCCGACATTGCCGCGATCCGGTCGCTCTGAGTGGCTGACGCGGCGCCCTCGCGGGCAAGCGGCCCCTTCATCGCCGCGTACTGGATCGCCCAGTGCGGCAATTGGCTGGGCCTGGTCACGCCCGTCGCTCTGACGATCGCCATGCGCGTCGCACAGATCGCGGAGCCGGCGCACAAGATGAGCCAGCTCGGCCTGATCCTCGGCATCGGGGCACTCGCCTCGATCATCGCCGCGCCGATCTGGGGGCATATCTCCGACCACACGCGCGCCCGGATCGGCCGGCGCAAGCTGTGGATGATCGTAGGCGTCGCGGGCGGTGGCGCGGGTCTGCTGCTGATGAGCGCCACGCGTGACATAACGGTGTTTGGCGTCGGCTGGGTAATCGCGCAGATCGGGTTCAACGCCAATCAGGCCGCTCTCAATGCCCTCCTCCCCGATCACGTGCCCGAAGCACAACGGGGCCGGGTCTCGGGGCTGCTGGGGCTGACCGTGATCGTCGGCGTGGTGCTGGGCACGTTCCTGACGCAGTTCACCGCGGCCAATCCTTACCTGCTGTTCCTGGCGCCGTGGCTTGGCACCGTTCTCAGCCTGGCGATCATCCTGCCGATGTTCCGCGATGGTCCCGCGCCCGAGAGCCTCGAACCGTCGGCGGGCATCACGCAGTTTCTCTCCTCCTTCAGCATCAGCCCGCGCGAGCATCCCGATTTCTACTGGGCCTGGATCAGCCGCTTCCTCGTCTTCATGGGCATGGCCTATCTGCAGGTCTACGCCGTCTACTTCCTGTCCGATCGCTTGCAGCAGCCGATGGCGGACATCCCCCGGCTGGTCTTCATCAACGGCAGCATCGGCGCGGCGATCACCGTCGCTGTGTCCCCGCTCGCGGGCTGGCTTTCGGACCGGACGGAACGGCGCAAGCCCTTCGTGATCGGGGCCGCGCTGATCGGCGCGGTCGGCCTGGTCACGATCGGCATGGCGCAAAGCGTCACCCAGTTCATGATCGGGTCCGCGGTCGCGGGCATCGGCATGAGCGTCTACTACGCTGTCGACCTGGCCCTGGTCGCCGCGGTCCTGCCCGATCCCGAGAACGGCGCCAAGGACATGGGCATCTTCCAGATCGCCAATACCCTGCCGCAATCCCTCGCCCCGGTCATCGCGCCCGCCTTCCTGGCGATCGGGACGGTGGCGGGCGGCAACTATCCGGCCGTGTTCATCGCCGCATCGGCGTTCGCCTTGCTGGGCGCGGCGGCGATCATGCCGATCAGGACGAGCTCGTGAACACGCAGGCCCGACGAACCCGCCTCATCGCTCATCCCCTCGTGGCGACGGCATAGAGCGCGATCGCACCGGCATTGCTGACGTTGAGGCTTTCCATCGCTTCGCTGATCGGCAGGCGGGCCAGCGCGTCGCAATGCTGCAGGATGTTGTGGCGCATGCCCTCCCCCTCGGCACCGAGCACCAGCGCGACGGGACCGGCAGGCAAGGCATCGCCCAGCGTCGTCTCCGCCGTGCCGTCGAGGCCGATGCGCCAGTAACCCGCCTCGGCGATCTCCTCGAGGGCGCGGGCGAGATTGACCACCCGCACCCACGGCACGATCTCGAGCGCGCCCGAGGCCGACTTGGCGAGCACGCCCGATTCGGGGGGCGCGTGCCGGTCCTGGGTGACGATCGCGGCCGCATGGAACGCCGCCGCCGATCGCATCAGCGCGCCGACGTTATGCGGATCGGTCACTTGGTCGAGCACCAGGATCGGGCGATCCGCGTCGCCATCCAGAATGTCATCGAGGAAGATGTCGTCCAGCGGCTCGCACTCGAGGACGAGGCCCTGGTGCGGTGCATCGCGCGCGACGAGGCGCGCCAGGTCGCTCGGCTGTGCCCACTCGACCACAAAGTCGCTGGGTAGCTCGCCGTCGAGCGATTCGACGCCCTCGCGCGTCGCCCACAGCTTGCGGTGGCTGCGCTCGGGGTTCTTCAGCGCCGCCTCGACCGCGTGGCGACCCCACAGCCGCACCATGCCTTGGCTGGCGCGGCCCGAACCGCGCCCGTTCTTCATCCGGCCCGCACGGCCGCGCAGTGCCCGCCCGCCTGCAGCATTCGCGCCGCCCTTGGCCATCTCTCATTCCTTTCCAGCAACTGCCCGGTGGCAGATCGTGCGCTCCCTGCCAGTCACCCCATTGACAGGCAAGGCTCGCTTCGGCATTGGCGCCACCTCTCGGCAGCGCGGTCCCTCGGGGCCGCACGGCGGGATCATCCCGCCACCCGCGGAAACGGTGTGGACAGGTGGCCGAGTGGTTAAAGGCAGCAGACTGTAAATCTGCCCGCGCAAGCGTACGCTAGTTCGAATCTAGCCCTGTCCACCATTTCCCCGGCCTATCGCGTTGAGTTGAAACGCAATTTGGCCGGGGATGGTTGCCTCTCCCCACACTTATCCCCACTCCGCGTGATATACTGCGATGGTCGGCTGTGCACACCATCTCGATCGCGGTTTGGCGATTCGTCGGCTGGTGCGTTGCATCTGCAGACTGTCAGCAAGGCGTCGCGTTGTCCGTCCCGCGCACTGTCTCACCTGTCGACCAAGGCCATCGTTTTCACCTGAGCTTGCAGGTGGTTGTGGAGAGCGCTGCTGTCCCGCCCACCGTCTCGGCGCCACGTCCCATGTGACAAGCTCGCCTGGCCACACCGACGTCACATGCCCGTCCTGGCGACATCCGGATGCGATCCCGTCGGCATAGCGTTGGGAATGCGATGGCATTCCCGTCGTTCAGTCGCGGCTGTCCGGTTGCGTGTCCGATAGGCTGTCCGGGAGTGACGCCGGCGTGCCGCTTTCAGTCGATGTTGCAGGGAGTTGCGGGCGCGTGCCGCTGTCCGGTTGGCTGTCCGGGCAGATGTCCGATCTTAGCGGACGTCTGAAGGGGTGAATGTCAAGGCCTCGGCTGCTCCGTCATCTCCCGCTCGTAGCGCTCCACTTCGGCGGCGCGAATCCGGATCAGCGCGCCCGGTCGAAAGCATTTCAACGCGCCGCTGCTGATCAGCCTGTAGATGAGGCCTTCGCTGCACTCCCAACGCTGGGCGAGTTTGGCGACGGAGTAGGGAGGTGGATCGTCCATGGCTCAGATGTGAGCCATCCTATCGCCATAATGGCAATACCCTCCGCAGAGCTGCCAGGAGCCCCGCTCAGCGCGTCGGGTTGATCTGCGTCGCGCGGTCGTCGGGTGCTGAGATCGCGTCTGTGCGCCCTGCCTGCGCCGCCCCTGCATGCCATCGCGCATGAAACCTCGGGTCCTACCTGGGCCATTCACAGGGGGTAAGCGCATAAGAACCGCATTTTTCGTCCGGATTTCAGTCTCGGGGGTTTCGAACAGTTCGTAGCGTCAGTTCCGGTGGTGAGATGGCGGTGCATTTCAAGATGTAGGCCAGCCACGAGGAGCCGGATGCAAGCTTTGCAGCCTTGCGGACTGGAATACGCTTACCAACGCACAAAAATCGGACGAGTGGACTAGGCCTGGGCTTTCAGGCAATGGCTAGTCCATGCTACACCCCTCACGTGCACAGGGAGTTTTATCGTTGTCGGACTTCAATCAAGTATTAGCTGATGCTCTAGTCCATGTTGCGCGCATGGCTCTAACGGGTCGGCAGCAGGATGTTCAGGCTCAGATTAGGCAGTCTGTCACGCGCCTGCGTAAGAAAGCGCCCGAGGTGGCGCAGCAGCTGGCAGCTTTGTTAACCGCTTTGCCATCCTCATCAGCGCCCTTACGCGAGGCGGGAGCAGGTATGGTGCCAGTCGACGCAGACTCTCGAATGTCTCTAGTCCGCCATGAATATCCCGTTCAGATGAGCGAGGCCCCAACACTAGAGGACGATCTGCAGAAGCGATTGGATCAGGTGATTGCTGAGCGCGAGCGTATCAACGCTCTTGAAGCTCAAGGCCTCCCGCCGACTCGATCGCTTCTCTTCGTTGGCCCCCCAGGGGTAGGCAAGACTATGTCAGCGCGCTGGTTGGCGTCTCAGTTAGGTCGTCCGCTCATCACTCTCGACTTGGCAACGGTAATGAGCAGCTATCTTGGAAAGACGGGTTCCAACATTCGCTCGGCGCTTGAGTACGCGAAGGGCGTGGACTCCGTTCTGCTACTTGACGAGTTTGACGCTATCGCGAAGCGCCGAGACGATGAAGGTGACGTTGGAGAGCTGAAGCGGCTAGTGAATGTTTTGCTTCAGGAGATCGATGACTGGCCTGCGTCCAGCTTACTCATTGCGGCCACCAATCATGGTGAGTTGCTGGACCCCGCGATATGGCGCCGGTTCGACGAGGTGATGCACTTCTCCATGCCGGATCCCTCCCGGCGGGAGGAGTATTTGCGGACCCTGTTTGCGGATGACGACGGGGTCCGCGCCTGGATCCCGGTTGTTGTGACTGCATGGGACAAGGTCTCACCAAGTGACATGGCACGAGTGGTTCGAAACGTGCGGCGTCGCGCCGCCGTGATGGACATTCCTGTTTCAGAGGCGCTTATCGATCTCGTCAGCCCAGAGCTTCGTGCAGCCCCGCCCGCTGCTCGGCAGAAGGCCGCGGTAATACTCTCAGATGCAGGAGTGTCTGATCGTCAGATCAGCGCTGCGATCGGTATTTCGCGAGACACTCTACGCCGCACACGCAACTCCAAAACCTAAGTAGGAGCGCTCAATGGCAGATACCCGGTTCCTCATCGGACAAGGCGAAAAGCTCTCCGAAGAGATCGCTCGCCCCCCGCGAGGGATGGGCGACAAGGCGCATCCTTACGACTTTTTCGAAGCGCGAGAGCGGTTGGCGCCGCAATGGCAAAAGGCCGCGCACGAGATCCGTGAGTTGCCCCAGCTAGCTCGGCCAGGGGGTGAGGCTGTTTTGGAGTTCACGCTGCACCCCAGTTACCTGGCAAAGAGCTACTATCCATCGCAGTTAATGCGTGAACTTTCCCTGCGTCACCTGGGTAGTCGCGCTACACACATCGTCCCCAATAAGGTCGTGTCCGCCCGCGCAGCGGAGAGCGGAAGTGCTCAGCCGGCGCCGGTGATCTATGTGGGCGGCGACGCTGAACGGTTGACGAAATTCGCCGATCAGGTTGGTACCTGGGCGCCTCGCCGAGAGGAACTGGCTGACGACTTCCGGCAAATTGAGCGCTTAGCCACCCCTGGTGACGACCGGCTCAAGCCAATTCGCTCTGACTTCTCGCCGGACGAGCTTGTGCCGTTGGAGGTGGTGCTGCATGCACCGGAAGACGATAGCAACACGATGATCATCGGGGGCTTTGCGGAGTATGTAAAGTCTCTCGGCCTCTCAGTCGACCTCAGGCGTCGGCGCCAAGTAGGAGGCCTCTGTTTTCTCCCGCTACGCGCGCCAAGGGAGCTCTTGCAGGAGGTCCGTGACTTTGCGTTCTTGCGTGCACTACGGCAGGTGGCGCGCATCAACCCTTTCGAACCAGCGCTGCGGACAGCAGGTCCAGCTTTCCCGATCAATTTGAACGCTGACGTGGCGCTAGCTCCGGACCTGTCGGTCGCGCTTTTCGATGGCGGTCTTCCTCATGATCACGGGCTCGAGCGCTGGGTCTCAACGTACGATGCGCCTGGCGTTGGCGCGCCTTTGTTGGAGGCGCAGACGCACGGGCTCCAAGTAACCTCCGCCTTCCTTTTCGGCCCAATCGCGCAGGGTGAGCCGCTCTCTCAGCCGTTCGCCAATGTGGATCACTGGCGGATTATCGGCGATGATCATACTTCCGACGATTTCGAGCTCTTCTCGCTCTTGGACCGCATCGAAGGAGTGCTTTCCTCTCGTGAGTACGATCTGATCAACATCAGCCTAGGCCCGGATTGTGCGATCGACGATGACGATGTGAATGTCTGGACTTCTACCCTCGACGCCCTCCTTGCCGCAGGCGAGACCGTTGCCACAGTGGCCTGCGGCAACAACGGCGAGCAGGATCAGGAAGCAAAGCTGCATCGAGTGCAGCCCCCATCTGATGGAGTGAACACGCTTGCGGTCGGAGCAAGCGACCGCATCGGAGAAAACTGGAAGCGCGCACCCTACAGCGCTTGTGGGCCAGGTCGCAGCCCCGGCTTTACCAAGCCCGATTTCTTAAGCTTCGGCGGATCACATGCAGCACCGTTTCTCGCCTTGTCAGGATGTAACCCGACGCGAGCAAGTGGGACGATGGGAACAAGCTTCGCCTCACCGCTAGGGCTACGTTGCGGTGCCGGCATCCGCGCTCAGTTTAGCACGCCCCTCTGGGCACCGACTGTGAAAGCGCTTCTAGTACATGCCGCCCACCCGGGAGCTGAAAGCCGCAGCGAGGTGGGCTGGGGCACTGTCCCTCACGAACTGGCAGACCTCGTGCTTTGCGGCGACGGTGAGGCCCACATAGTCTACCAGCGGCAAATGCCGCCTACCGGCGCTGTCCGCTTCTATCTCCCCGTTCCACCCGGACTTGCTGGCATGGTCGAGATCAAGGCGACCTTCTGCTTCTACTGTGATGTCGATCCGGAGGACGCGCTGAATTACACCCGTGCAGGCCTTGAGGTTCAGTTCCGTCCGAACACCACTGTTATTCCCCCTCCTTACGAGAAGAACGGGAAATGGATTACCCCGACCGTACCGGCTAGCGACAGCTTCTTCACGGCCAAAGACGCTTACGCTGCCGAGCACATGTTGCGCTCCGATGCTCAAAAGTGGGAGACGACCATGTCTCGTACAAAGAGCAAGCGATCCACCTCGCTCAATCAACCAGCCTTTGACGCGAGCCTCATCTACAGGGAGCACGGGCACGTCGGGCGCCGGTCGGCGAGCATGAAAGTCGCACTGATTGTCACATTGCGGAACAAGGGAGCTGTCGATCTGTACGACCGAGTAGTCGCGAACTCAGGCAACAGACTGCAACCGCTTCGTCCGCGAGCAAACGTGCCGATACCTATCCGCCGCCGGGGCTGACCGTTTCTGCGCTATCATGCGTGCTCAGAAGCGGTACGCCTCGCCGGTGCTCTAAGTGCTTCGATCCAGCGCCTACTCAATGGCGACAGGGCAGGACGTACTTGGGCTGGCTGAGCAATCCGCCCTTCGCGCGTGACGGCGCCAAGACGCGGAACATGGCGATGGAGTTTCAGCTGCGCTCACTGATCTAGCGCGTCGGCGGCCCCCTTACGAAGCGTCATGATCCTTTTCTTCGGCTTGAATTCCAGATTGTTGCAAGCTTCAATTCGGACTGCACGACTTTCCTCTTCGCTCGATTCAAGGCTCAACGGCAGAAGCGAGCAGCTTGTTCGGATCATCTCAAAGTAGATGGTAATCAGGTTCTTATCGATATCGATGAGTTGCAGTTTTTCGGGTTTCGCGACAAGGGTCAGCGGATCTTCATCACCAAGGCCGAGACATGCTCGTGGGTCGGCGATTGTGTCGCATCCAGGCTGCTTTGTCGCTTTCGCCAAGATCTCGGTCGACGATCTGAAAGCGGCCGCGCCTCGATGCGCCCCGTCGGCTCCCCGGAAGCCAAGCTTCACGAACTTGTGCGCAGCTGACCACACGTTGCCGGCAGTTGCCTGCGCCGCGAATTTTGTCGCTTCCTTTTGAGGCAGCGCGGCGATCAACATCCTTACCACTTTGTACTCTAGCTGCGGTAAGTTGCTCTCGAAGAATACCGATCGGCTATCGCAATACGCATTTTCAAGTGCATCGCAGCGCTTCTCCCCCACGGCTTCCGGCCCGAAGATATCTCCGCCAAGGTAATTGATTTCGCGGTTGACACTTTGAACTCGGCGGATGAACTGATCCGCATCTTCTCCATCTCGAAGGGTCCCGACTGCCATTCGCGAAGCTAGAGCTACGATGATTGTGGCGCGCAGTAATTGAGCTTCCTTCGAGCTTGTCGCGTCCAGCATCTTCCCATCGAGAAGATGGCCAGCATAGCCGCCGCTGGACCGCAGTTCATGTCTGGCTACCTGGCAGCCGGACAAAGTTAAAGACGCGCAGAGCGCCGCTATGACTGCCCGATGCTTCATGGAGCCCCCTCCCTGTTCGAGATGATGCTGCCACGAGCCACAACGATTTGGAAGAAAAAGATGCGAGCTTCGGCGCGAGCCGGAGGGCGGGGGCGGCGGCTTGTGGACCGGCTGCCGTCCCCGTTTTTAGTGGGCGAGTGCGATGCAGAGCACCAGGCTCTAGTGTCCGATCGACGTAGTTTCACCAGTTTCGCATGGCTGTATGACTTCAAGTATCCCGTCCGCCTCGCGTTCAAACAAGAACCGCTGTGCCACGGCGGGGTGATTGACGCCCATGTGCTCTAGAGCGTTCTCAACTCGAGCCCAGAACGCATCTTCCCGCAAGCCCTCGTGTTCACCTCTCGCGTAGCCGAACATCGACTCCGCCATGGCGTAGATCCTTGCTGCGTGCACAAGCTGAGCTGCCAACCGGTCGATCGTGGCATACTGTCCGGAGAAGCTCAGCGATGCGCGGGCCTCAAATTGTTGCACCTCGCGCAGCAACGTCTCAATTCTGTTGGCGACATCCTCGGCCGAGGTGAACTCGACAACCCTCTCCAGAGTGAGGAATGTGGCTGCAGGAAATTCGGGCAGATCAACCCTGATTATGTATCTCGCCTCTGGACTGCCCTCGGTGGGGTACATCCTCGATGGCATGGGCCAAGCATCCCTCAACGTCAGGCCGGCTGCTGTCGCATAAGAGCAGATGGAGCTCAGTGCGGTCGGAAGGCTCGCTCGAGCGGCCCTTAGTCGGGACGCGCGGTCGCGATCAGCTTGGCGCCTTGTGTCGGCCATTTGCTCGCGGGCCACCGTGATCTGCCTTTCGGCGGCGTTTAGCTGCCCACGTGAAATGGCAGCCGCTATCAATGCGGCTCCGATCGCAGCAGCACCAGTGACCAGCGTCTGATAGTGGTAGAGCCAGGTGTCGGGGGCGGGCATCAGCCTGCCTGTTCGGCAAGGGCCGCATCGATCATTGTCTGCCAACAGGCAGCGGTGTCGACTGAACATGGCAAGCTGTCGGCAGCAGCTACCATTTGGTCACTCGGCGTCCGGATCGCCTGCAGCACACCGCGGGCATTCGGAAGAAAGCTTTCCCACATCGGGCGCCCTTCGAACTTGGTGTTTTCAGGCAGGCCTTGAGCACTGCAGATCGCGCGAGCGACGCGTTCAAGCGGCGATTTCATGCGACCTCCCTCGCGAGCTTCCACTTCAACTGCTTGCGTACCATGTCCTTGGCTCGCTGTGTCCACTCGAAGTGATCCATGACGGCGAACTGCATGGCCCGCTGATCGCCCCCATGCTCTCCCGGCTCGACGACGGTGCATCGCACGTCCTCGAGCCCGTCCTGACGCTCCGCCGGCAGGGACGACGAATAGGCGATGTAAGCGCCGCCGGCCGTCTCCCAGATCTCCAGCAACCACGATAGGGGTTCACGTCCCTGTGTCGTGAACTCGGCCTGGGCAATGCGCTTGCCAGTGAATACCAGCTTGGGCCCGCGTGTCTGACGGATGGTGGTCTTTATCATTTCGTCCATCTTCATATCCCCCTGCGTGCTTAGCCCTGGTCGCAAACTTGTGCGTGGTAGTGCTGTCGCACGAACGTGTCGGCAATCGTCTGATCGGACCGCTCAGGCAGCGCCGACCGTTCGCTCGCGACGTGGACTGTCTCGACCAGGCTTTCGAGCATCTGGCTCACCTCCGCGTATGGCAGCTGTCCCAGCTTGATCGCGAGCAGCTCGGCGGCGTCTGGGCGGGGGAACGTGATCTGGCCCGTGTTGAGCAGCTCGATCGCCTGACGCGCCACGCGCACGGCATGGCTCATCGCCTTCCAGTCGATGCCTTCGTTCGTCATGGCAGCCCGGGCGCGCTCGCCGTAATTATCCCAGACCTTCGTGTAGACCTTGATCGCTTCCCCAACGCTCGAGGTCATCGGCATGGCGCGATCGCAGCAGCGTATGTGCCAGAGATCGGCGCCGTTCGGGCTGGGGATGTTCACCCACTCGGCATGCTCGTGGCGTTCGGCGAAGTCGCGGAGCATGTAGTCGATCTCGCCCAGCTTTGCGGCTGGCGAGCCGAGCTGTAGCTGCCTGAGCTTGAGCACGTCGACCAGTGCCTTCACAGCGCTCATGCGCGAACCCTTGATGCCGTACTTGGCAGCCTGGCGCACGCAGTAGCCCACGAAGCCCTTGCACTGTCGATTGAGCAGCTGGCGGCCGACTGCCTGCACCTCGCTCCATCGCGGATCGGCTTCGACCACCGACGCGAACAGGATCTCGGTCGCGACCGTGTCGCCCTTCATCAGCATGTCGAAGAATTTCTGCAGCGAGTAGCTATCGCTGTCGATCGCATGCGCGTCGTTCTTGTCGGCGCCGGCGGCTTTGGACGTCACTCCCGTGTTGATGACGTCCTCGGCCCGACCCATGACGATCCCTTTGCCGCTGGGCAGGTGCACGCCTTTGAAGTCGTGATCGGACGTTGGCGTCGACGTGCCGTAGAGATGCGAGCCGTGCGCGATCCTGACCAGCTGGACTACCGGCTTCATGGCCGAAAGCCGATACAGGCCTGCGTGTCCGCGACCAGACGCCGTGCTTCGGCGTATAGGCCGGGATCACCATCGCGCATCGCGTCGAGGATCCGCACCTTCTCCCGCAGGTAGACGAACGCGAACCCGCGATCGTGCGCGACGATCGATCGGCTGTTGCTGATCAGGTCGGCCAACTTCACCGTTTGCCCCTCGGGTGAGATCGTGCCCAGGCGTGCCGCCTCGGCGGCCTTGCGGGTAGCTCGGTTGCCTTCATGGCATTGGTCCGTCAGCTCCAGCACCAGCTTGCCCACCGCCGGCCCGAACTCGCGCTCGATGTCTTCCTGCGTCACCGGCGTGTCTTCGACCGTATCGTGGAGCAGCGCCGCCGCCAGCATCTCGTCGTTGTAGTGCGCGGCTGTCTTCACGATGCCCATGACCTCGAGCAGGTGGTTGATGTATGGCTCGCCCGTGTACTTGCGTACGTGGTTGATGCTTCCGTGCGCTTCAGTGGCAAAGGCGAGCGCCCGCTCG
>Ga0105248_10007102_pt1 | contig 12266 bp, 9 predicted proteins | sample KBSS34metaG_FD_81524 | JGI IMG/M metagenome (GOLD analysis project Ga0105248, IMG submission 81524) | Switchgrass rhizosphere microbial communities from Kellogg Biological Station, Michigan, USA - KBS S3-4 metaG | ecosystem: Host-associated > Plants > Roots > Rhizosphere > Soil | place... | reverse complement strand
GTGTTGTTTCTGGATGAAGTCGGCGAGCGACCGTACCGGCTCGACCGCATGGTCACGCAGTTCACCCAGGCCGGATTGCTGGCGCGCGCGTCAGCCGTGGTGATCGGCGAGCTGCCGAGGTGCGACGAACCCTCAGGCGATCCCACGGCGCGCGCGGTGATGGCCGACCTGTTCGCCGACTTTCCCGGACCGGTGCTGATCGGTTTTCCATCCGGCCACACGGTGGGGGCCGCGATGACGCTGCCATTCGGCGTGACCGCGCGCGTCGTCGCCGGCCTCCGGCCGCGTCTTGTCATCGAAGAGTCCGCCGTCCAATGAAGATTCACCTGATCGGGGTCTGCGGCACCGCGATGGCGACGCTCGCCGCGATGCTGAAGCGCAAGGGCCATGACGTCCAGGGCTCGGACCAGGACGTCTACCCGCCGATGAGCGAGTTTCTTGCCGCGGAGGGGATCCGCACGCTCGCCGGCTACAGCGCCGAGCACATCTCCGGCGATCTCGATCTGATCGTCGTCGGCAACGCGATCTCGCGCGGGAACCCTGAGCTCGAGGAAACACTCGATCGGAAGATCCGCTACGGCTCGCTGCCCGAGGCGATCCGCGAGCATTTTCTGTGGGGCGCTCGCTCGATCGTCATCGCCGGCACGCACGGCAAGACAACGACGACGTCGCTGACCGGCTGGCTCCTGACGCATGGCGGCGCCGATCCGAGCGTGCTCGTCGGCGGCATCGCGCGCAATTTCGGCGAGCACGGGTCGAGCTATCGCATCGGGCGGGGGCGCGATTTCGTCATCGAAGGGGACGAGTACGACAGCGCCTTCTTCGACAAAACGGCGAAGTTCCTCAAGTACCTGCCCGACATCGCGGTCATCAACAACGTCGAGTTCGATCATGCCGACATCTACGCAGACTTCGACGCCGTGACGCTCGCGTTCCGCCGGTTCGTGAACCTCGTGCCACGCCGGGGCCTGCTGCTCGTCGGCGCCGACAGCCCGGCAGCAAGGGCGCTCGGCGCCAACGCCTTCTCTCGCGTGCAGACCTTCGGCACCGGAGACGACGTTGACTGGCAGGCGCACGACCTCGAGCCGGCCGGCGCATCCACGCGATTCAAGGTGCGACGCAACGGATCGCCTTTCGGCGTCTTCGATCTGCCGCTGGTCGGCACGTACAACGTGCGCAACGCGATCGCGGCCATTGCCGTCGCGACCGAAGTCGGCATCAGCCCGGCGCGGATCGCCGAAGGGCTGCGCGCGTTCGCCGGCGTCAAGCGCCGACTCGAAGTCGTGGGTGTCGCCGACGGCGTCACGGTCTACGACGACTTCGCCCACCATCCGACTGCCGTGGCCGAGACGCTGGCCGGCCTGCGGGCGTCGAACCCCGACGCGCGGATCTGGGCGGCGTTCGAGCCGCGCTCGGCTTCGTCGTGCCGCCGCATCTTCCAGGACGATTTCGCCCGCGCCTTTGCCGGCGCGAACGAAGTGTTGATCGCGCCGATTTTCAGATCCACGCTGCCCGAGTCCGAGCGACTGTCGGTGCCACAGCTCGTGCGCGATCTCCACGATCAGGGACTGTCGGCGCGCGAAGCGGGCTCGATCGACGACATCGTCACCGGCATCGTCGACGAGCATCGCCGCGGCGATCTGGTCGTGTTGATGTCCAACGGCGGCTTCGGCGGCATCCATCAGAAGCTGCTGCGAGCGCTTGCTGGGTCTGCCGGGTCCGAAAGGACCCGGCCTACATGAATTCGCGACGATTCCCCAAGGACCCTGCCCACGTGAGTCCTCGCCCGGTCAGAAGTCCGCGGCCTGCTTGAGTTGCGATGTCCAGCCCGTATCGAATCGTCCCGGCCGGTGAATCGGCGCTGATCGTCGAGTTCGAGGAGCGGATCGATCCAGGCGTCAACGCGCAGACGATTGCGTGCGCCGAGGCCATTCAGGCGGCGCGTCTGATGGGCGTGCGCGACGTGGTGCCGACGTACCGATCGGTGGCGGTGTACTTCGATCCGCTGCACACCGACGGAGAGGCATTGGCCGCCTGCCTCGAGCGCGCGGCCCGAGGCGCGCGGCCGGGCGTCACTCCAGCGTCGGCGGTCGTGCGCGTTCCGGTCTGCTACGGCGGTGACCACGGACCTGATCTGCCACACGTCGCTTCCCTGGCTGGCATGTCGGAGGCGGACGTGATTCGCGCGCATGCTGGCGGCACATACCGCGTCTTCATGCTCGGCTTCGTGCCGGGGTTTGCCTACCTCGGCATCGTCGACGAACGGATTGCCGTGCCTCGTCACACGACGCCGCGGGTTCGCGTGCCCGCAGGTTCGGTGGGAATAGCTGGCGTGCAGACGGGCATATACCCGTCGGAGACGCCGGGCGGCTGGCAGTTGATCGGACGCACGCCGCTGAAACCGTTCGATCCGTCCCGGGACCAACCCTTCCTGATGAAGGCCGGCGACGCCGTGCAGTTCTATCCGATCGACCTGGCGGAGTACGAGCGGATGACGCCCGGTCCAAAGGGACCCGGCCTGCGGCGGAGCGGCGCGTGAATATCGCCGTCATCAAACCGGGCATGCTGACGACGGTGCAGGACCTGGGCCGATGGGGATTTCAGGCGCAGGGTGTGCCGGTTGCCGGACCGATGGATCCTGTTTCGCATCGGCTTGCGAACGCACTCGTCGGCAACGACCGCGATGCGGCCCTGCTCGAGGTGACGCTCGTCGGACCGGAGCTCGAATTCGAAGACGAACGGCTCGTCGCGAGTGCGGGCGCAGAATTCGAGTTATCGCTCGATGGGCGCCCAGTACGGTCGCGCGCTCCCTTCATCGTCTCGGCGGGATCACGTCTGCGGTTCGGCGCGCGGCAGTTCGGCGCGCGCGCCTACCTGGCCGTGTCTGGCGGCATCACGGTGCCGCCGGTCCTTAACAGCCGATCGACGCACGTCTTGAGCGGGATGGGGGGAGTCGACGGCCGTGCACTGCTTGCCGGCGATCGTCTGCCGTTGGGGGTCAGATCCCGATCTGCTCGGGCCGCGCTGCCGCTGACCGCGAGAGAATCGAGATCTGACCCCCAGCCGACGGTGCGGGTGCTTCCAGGGCCGCAGGTGGAGTACTTCGCGCCGGGCGCGCTCGACGTCCTCCAGTCGGCGCCGTACGCGATCGCGCAGAATTCGGACCGCATGGGCTTCCGGCTCGAGGGGCCGCCGCTGACGCACAGCCGCGGCGCCGACATCGTCTCCGACGCGACGCCGCTCGGCGTGCTGCAGGTGCCGGCATCGGGCCAGCCGATCCTCCTGATGGCGGATCGCCAGACAACGGGCGGTTACCCGAAGATAGCGACCGTGATCGCGGCCGATCTCGCGATTGCCGGCCAGCTGGCGCCGGCCGACACGATCCGTTTCGTAGTCTGCACCGCTCGCGAGGCGCTGGGCGCCCTCATCGCCCAGGAGCGCGCGTTGATGGCGCTCGGGGAATGCCGATCGTGAGCGACTTCGCCGGCGCGATGCGATCAGCGTTCGGCCCCGAGCGCCTGCGATCCCGGGCGCCGCTCGCGCCGCTGACGACCTTTCGCGTCGGCGGTCCCGCTGACTGGTTGATCGAGACGAGGAACAGCGACGAGATCGAGCGCGCCTTGTCGATCGCGCGCGCGGCCGGCGTCGGTGTCACGATCCTCGGCGGCGGATCGAACGTCCTGGTGGCGGACTCCGGCGTGCGCGGCCTCGTGATCCGCCCGCGCGGCGGCGAGGTCCGCGCCATCGACGATGGCTGTATTCGGGCCGACGCGGCGGTCACAATCAACGGCCTCGTCCGCTGGACCATCAACCACGGGCGCGCCGGCCTTGAAGCGTGGGCCGGCACCCCGGGCACCGTCGGCGGGGCGATTTTCGGCAACGCGCATTTTGCCGGGCGGCCGATCGCCGATGTGGTCACCGGCGTGCGTCTTGTCTCGCCGGACGGCGCGCGGTCCGACGTACCGGCATCGGCGATGGCGTTCGGATACGATCGCAGTCGCCTGCAGCAGTCCGGCGAGGTGCTGCTGTCGGCCGACTTCCGGGTCTCGGCGGGCGATCCGGCCGCGCTTCGCGCGGTCGCGCGCGAGTCGCTGGCGTTTCGCAAGCGGACGCAGCCGCTCGACACGCCGAGCGCCGGCTGCGTGTTTCAGAACCCCGAGCGCGGACGCGACGCGGTGCCCGATGGTATTCCATGGTCCGCGGGTGCGCTCGTCGACCGCGCGGGGCTGAAAGGCGTCGCGGTTGGCGGCGCCCGTGTCTCGCCGACGCACGGCAACTTCATCGTGAACGAAGGAGCGGCGACGGCGGCGGACATCAAGCGGCTGATCGATCGTTGCAAGGCCGTCGTGCGCGAGCGCTTTGGCGTCAACCTGCGCGAAGAAATTGTGTACCTCGGCGCGTTCGGAAACGAACGAACGACGAACGACTAAACGACTCATGACCAACGACCACATATGTCGACATTACTGATTGAGGGCGGGCAGCGTCTGTCGGGCAGCGTCGAGGTCGAAGGCAACAAGAACGCCGCGCTGCCACTGCTCGCCGCCTGCCTGCTCACGGCCGAAGAGTGTGTGCTGACCAACGTTCCCCGGATCAGCGACGTCGAGGTGATGGCGCGGCTCATTCTCGATCTCGGCGGCGAGGTCGAGGGGATCGGCAGCACCACACTGCGCGTCCGTTGCCCCGAGATCGTCAAGGACGAACCCGATCCGGCGCTGTTCGGGCGGCTCCGCGGTTCGGTCCTGCTGCTGGGGCCGCTGCTCGCGCGGCGCGGCCGTGCGCAGCTGGCCCCTCCTGGCGGCGATTTCCCGGCGCGCCGTACCATCAACACGCACCTCGAAGCGCTCGCCTCGATGGGCGTGCGCAGGTGCGAGGGCCCCGGCCACACGCTCGAGGCGCCTGACGGCCTGAAGCCGACTTCGATCTACCTGTACGAAGCGTCGGTGACCGGCACGGAGACGGCGCTGCTCGCCGCGGCCGCCGCGAAAGGCACTAGCGAGATCCGTCACGCCGCGTGCGAGCCGCACGTCGTCGAGCTCTGCGTGTTCTTGCAGCAATTGGGCGTCGGCATCACCGGAACAGGGACGACGACGATTCGGGTCGAGGGCGGCGGCGCGCTGCACGGCGCCGAGCACAAGCTGTGGGGCGACTACATCGAAGCCGGAAGCTGGGCGGTGGTCGCGGCGGTAACCGGAGGTGAGATCAGCGTCACCGGCGCCCGCGCCGAGGACATGGAGGTGGTGGCGGCGGTCCTCGCGCGGATGAACATCGAGTGTTCCATGGTGGGGGAGCTGTTCCGCGTCGAGCAGTCGAGACCGCGCGCAACCCGCCGCATCACGACCAGCCTGTGGCCGGGTTTTCCGAGTGACCTCGTCAGCCTCGTCACCGTGCTTGCAACCCAGGCCGAAGGACAGACGCTGATCCACGACTGGCTGTACGAGCTGCGGCTCTTCGCGCTCGAGCAGTTGAGCGGGATGAGCGGCGATCTCTTCCTCTGCGATCCGCATCGGATCATCATCAGCGGTCCACGCAAGCTGCGCGGCCGGCCGCTGGACAGCCGCGACCTGCGATCAGGGATGGCATTGATTGCCGCGGCGCTGGCGGCGGACGGACAGAGCCGGCTCTCGCCGCTCGAGACGGTGGAGCGCGGCTACGGACGCCTGGTCGAGCGGCTGCAGGGTCTGGGCGCGAAGGTCGCGAAGATTTCCTAGCGCCCGCCGGGCTTTTTCACGGGCACCAGCGGATTGACGATGTCCTCCGGCTTGGGCGGCTCGGGCGGCTTTGGCGGTTCGATCGGCAGCAGCGGCAGCTCGGCGATTGGCGCGAGCGAGTCGCGTCCGACGCGGAAGGGCCGCAGGTCGGCTTCCGTCAGATCCAGCACGCGGATGATGTGCGGGGTCAGCGTCAGAATGATGTCGGTCTGCGCCGTCGATTTCGTGTTGTGCGCGAAGAGGCGGCCGACCAGCGGCAGATCGCTCAGCCCCGGTACGCCGTCGAGCGAACGGCGCTCCTCGTCTCGAATCAGCCCCGCCAGCATGTTCGTCTCGCCGTCACGAAGCGTGATGGTCGTGTTGATCTCGCGGTTGCCGAATGTCGGCAGCCCGCCGAAGCCCGTCCCGGAAATGTTGGTCACGCCGATCTTCAGGACCAGCGACACGTCGTCGTCGTGGTGCGTGCGCGGCGTGATGTCGATGTTGACGCCGATGTTCTGGTAGTTGAAGGACGTGATCGGCTGCTGCGACACGCCCCCTGTCGCGATCGGCGCGAAGGTGGTCACCGGCACCGGCACCTGTTCGCCGAAGCCGGCGTGGGCCGGCGTGCCGTCGGTCGTGCGCAGCTGCGGGTTGGCAAGCGTGCGCGTGTTGGCGTCACTCTTGAGCAGCCGATAGTACAGGGATGGCAGACCGGAGAGCAGAATGTCGGACTGGGACAGATTGCGAAGCGCCGACAGCGAAATGCCGCTGGCCGCGCCGTTGACCGCCACGTTGCCGTTGATGCCTGTCGGCGAGGACGACGGCGAGGCGATCTGGATGCCGTATTCCGCCAGCCGGGTGCGATCGACTTCGATCAGCTCGACGTCGATGATCACTTCGGGCCGGGTCTTGTCGATCGCGGTGATGACCCGGCCGGCCGCCGCGATCCGCTCCGGCGAGTCTTTGATCGTCAGCGCGTTGAGCGCGGTGGTCGGAGAGATCCGACGCGCATCGAGCACCATACGCAGCAGGTCCATCGTCTCCTTGAGATCGGCGTTGCTCAGGTAGAACGTCTTGACGATTTCCTCCTCGTACTCGCGGCGCTTCGCGGGCGTGTCGGGGATCACGACGATCGTCTTCGGCGCGGTGACACGGAAGAAGGTCCGCGTCGCGCCCGCGACGGTGCCGAGCGCGTCGTCGAGCGAGGCGTTCCGCAGATCGACGGTGACCGGCGTGTCGCGGAATGCAGAGTCGAAAATCACGCTGATGTTGGCGAGGCGCGAGATCGCGGTGAAGACGTCGCGACTGGTCGCATCGCGGAAGGTGAGCGATGCCGGCATCTTGACTCCGGCCGGCAAATCCATGCCCGGCGGCGGCAGATCGCGCGCGCGCTCGATCAGCGTCTGCAGCTCGGTCTTGCCCTCGCGGGCGACCGCGACCTTCGCGCGCAGCTTGTTGCGCGTCGACAGCAGCTCCTGATCGAGATCGCCGTTGGCCGGGTTCAGCTCCGCCGCCACCTGGTACTCGACCAGCGCCTGATCGAACTTGCCGGTCGCCGCCAGGCGCCGGCCGCGGACGAAGTGGTCCTGTGACGCGCGCAGCTTGCTGCGCTCGAGTGCCGCGCGGGTATTGCCGTCGTCGGGGCGCAGCCGGAGCGCCTTCGCGTACTCGACGACGGCGAGGTCGTATTCCTGGCGGTGCTCGGCGTCGCTGGCGCGCCGCAGAGCGCCGGACGACGCGCAGCCCGCGCCGAGCAGACAGAGCGCGAGGCACGCGGCAATGCCGCGGCGGCGGAGCTCAGTTTCGGGATGGTGCAGTGACAACATCAACACCGCGCGGGATCTTGAACGCGAATTCCTTATCGGCCAAACCGACGTTTTCCTTCAGATTTGTGAAGAGAAAGCTCGATTTCCCACCTTGTGCGTCAACGGTCAGCAGGCCGCGAATCGCCAGGCTGTCCGGGTCGAGCACGAGGACGAGCCAATCGTAGTCCCGTTGACGTGCTTTGGGGATCAACTTCAGCGTCCGGCTGCCGGCCGGCATCCCGGGCGGTGCATCGACGAGCGATGGTGTGAAATCGCGCGTGACATTGCCTTTTCCGGCCAGGAATAACGTCGGGGTCGGGGCGTCCTCGTCGGGCGGCACGGCGGCGACGATCACCTGTTTGTCCTGCGGGATGTATGAGTACATCTTCACGCCGTCCGAGACGAACTGCTTCGGCTCAGGCGTCGAGTAATCCCAGCGCATCATGCCCGGTTTCTTGACGAGCAGGTGGCCGCGTTCGGTGATCTGCTTGCGCAACACCCCGCCCTCGTAGGTGTGCGTGAAGTCGGCGGAGAAGTCTTTGATACTGGCGTATTTCCGCTGAAGCGCCGCGGCGAGCTCGGGCGCGGTCGAGTCGGCCGCGCTGAGGGTCCGGCCTCCCGCGGCTGCGCAGACCGCGAGCGCGAAGAGCGCCGCGCATCGGAGTCTGGTCATGGTTCCACCTTAGCACTAACGCGGTCTGGACCGTTTACCGCTTGTCGGTAGTGTCCGGCTTCAGCCGGACTGTCTCTTCACCGATGAGGTAGCGCGCCTGAGGCGCGTAAATGTTGGACGCATAGGCCGTGCGAATGGCTGCGCCGCGATCGTCGAAGGCGACGAAGCTGACGCCGCGTTCGACGATGAGCGTGTGCTGGCGTGCCGCGACGACGTGGCCGAACCCCATGCGACGGATGGTATCCGACACCAGCCACGACTCCATGCGGACTTCGACCGGCACTCCTTCCAGGACCAGGTCGCGCCGGAATGGCCGATCGTCGGCGGCCACGAGGGCCGGCGCAAGACCCGCGATTCCGGCAACGACGGCGAAGTTGCCGGGCGGGAGCGCAGTAATCCTCCCGTTCGTGAGGTTTATCAGGACGCGAGCAAGGTCGGTGGCGTCGAGGCGCAGATCGCCAGAGGGCCGCAGGACGCACAGGACATAGCGCGTGCCTGGGGCCACACTGTCCGTAGCCTCAGTCAGGTTTGGTGCCGGCACCCGAGCGTCGCGGGCCAGCGGCAGGAGCGGACCGTAGGTGGCTTCGATAATCCTGCGCGCGCGTTCGGTCAGCGCGACCTGCCGTCCGATGGCGTGATTGTCGGCAACCAGCGCGGGCGCGTACAGCACGACGTCCGGCAAACGGGCGTAGGCCACTTCGGGTCGCCGCACCTTCGCGAAATACGACAGGCCGTTGCCGATCTGCCAATTCAGGTCGACCAGCAGGATCGCGTGCCGATCGTCGAGTCCGGCTGTGAGCGCGTCGACGACGGTGGTGGGCCGCATGTCTCGGCTGCGATCGAGCGCGGGGAAATCGCGATACGCGCGCCCACCGGCGTACAGGGCCAGCAGCGCGGCGGCGATCGGCGCCGCCCGTGGCGCGAGCCGGCCGGCCATCACGATCGCCGGCGCCGCCAGCATCGCGAGGATCAGGTGCGACGGCAAGTAGAAAACGTGCGAGTCCCCGACGTTGTAGCTGTAGGCGAACGCAACGTTCGCGCCGAACAGCATCGCCATCAGGATCGCGCGCCGGCCGTTGACGAGGGCCAGTTGCAGCAGACCCGCGGCCGCGACGACAGGTCCGATCACGCCGAACTGCTGCCGGAGATCGAACCAGTACATCGCGAGATGATCGCGCAGCAGCGCTGCCGGAACGTTCATCACCATCGTGTCGCGCCAGTCGGACTTCGTGACATCGAACCAGAAGCGCGCCAGCGCGTCCGCGATTCCGTGCGGGGGATCCGGCAGGAGCCACAGCGTTCGCAGATTCCAGCCGTACTGCAGCGCGCCGACGGCGGCGCAGGCGGCCGCCGTCGCGATGGTGCGCCGCGTGCAGAGCGAACGCCATCCGCCGGGCGCGGACACCAGCAGGAACAGCGCGTATCCGGGCAGCAGCAGGATCATCGACAGGTGATTGCCGAATCCCAACGCGTAGACGGCGAAGAAGGCGAAGAGCCGCGCGTGCGAGGGCGCCCTGGCCCATTGCAGCAGCAGGAGCAGCGTCAGCGCGACGAGCGCGATATGGAGCGCGTAGACCTCGGCGATCACGGCCTGGCTCCAGAACGTGTACGAGACCGCGAACAGCAGCGCCGCGCTCACGGCGGCGGCCAGCGAGCCCGAGAGCTCGACGCCGACGAGGACGAGGAGGCCGCAGGCCAGCGCCGCCTCGGCGGCTGACGCCAGGTTCAGCGCGTGTGCCGGCTCCGCGCCGGTCACCTGGAGCGCCAGCGATCCGATCGCGAAGTACAGCGGGTAGCCGTCGCGCGGCGTGATCAGCGGCGATCCCACCATCGTCTGGAACGAGCCGGAGTCGCCCAAGTCGGCGCCTGGCAGGAGGGTCGCGCGATACAGCGTGAACGCCGCCAACGCGACGGCCATCGCGGCGAGCAGGTCCCGGCGGCTCATGGCGTCTGGAGATCAGCGCGACGCGCGCTTCGCGGCGATCATGGCCTGGACGTCCGCAAAGGAACGCGTGTTGAGCACGTGCCGCCGCTCGACCCAGCCCCGGCGCGCCGTGAGGATTCCGAGGTTCATCTGCCGGCCGAGCATGTCGGATCGGTGGCAGTCGCTGTCGATCGCGACAGTGGCGCCGGCGGCAACGGCGCGGCGGGCGAGCGCGCCGTCCAGATCGAGGTGCGACGGCGCGCCGTCAATCTCGAGGACCGTTCCGGTTTCGGCCGCCATGTCGAAGAGACGATCGTAGTCGAGATCGTAGCCGCTGCGCGTGGCCACGAGGCGGTTGGTCGGGTGCGTAATCAGCGTGACGAGAGGATGCTTCATCGCCGCGGCGTAACGCTCCATCAGCTGGTCGGGCGTGTGGCCGGCACGCTCGTGGAGGGACGCCAGCACGATGTCGAGCTGCTGCAGCACCTCGTCGGGAAAATCGAGCCGGCCGTCCGGCAGGATGTCGGTCTCGCACCCGTGCAGGATCACGATTTGCGGATAGCGCTCGCGCAGGCGCGCGATTTCGGCGGCCTGCTTTTTCACGCTGTCGATGGTCAGATTTCGCGAGGCGGCCGAGGTCGGCGAGTGGTCGGTGATGGCCATGTACTCGTAGCCGAGCGCGCAGCACGCCGCGACCATGGCGGCAATCGGATCGCGCCCGTCGCTCCACTCGGAGTGCATATGCAGATCGCCGCGGATGTGGTCGCGGGAGACGAGCACCGGGAGCTCGCCCCGGATCGCGCGCGTGATTTCCTCGCCGCCCTCTCTGATCTCGGGAGGAATGAGTGGCAGCCCGAGCGCCCCGTAGATGTCGCTTTCGCTCGACGCCGGCACGAGAGTGCCGTCGTTCGCCCGGAGGCCGTCGGCGTGCAGCGAGAATCCCCTGGAGGCGGCATGCGCCTGCAGCGCCTCGAAGTGCGCGCGCGACCCGGTGAGGTGAAGCAGGTCGGCGGCCGCGTTCGCCGGGTGGGGCAGCCGGACGCCGATCTGTACGTGATTGGTCGTCACATACAGCCGCCGCTCGCCGCGGTGCAGCACGTGAGACGAATCCGGCAGGCCGAGGACGGCGTCGATGGCGGCGGAGGGCTGATCGGTCGCGGCGATGAGTTCGATGTCGCCGACCATATCCTGGCCGCGGCGCAGCGATCCGACGGGAGCCACCCATGTGACGCCGGGGGCGGCACGCAGCGACGCCAGCAGCCTGACCACCAGGCCGACGGCGCGCCCAAGCGGGATCCGCGGAATCCGCGTGCGCAGGTTCGGCAACGAGTCGCCGACCGCGCTCTCCGTGGCTTCGTCGATTCCGGGAAGGGTGCGCAGCTTCTGCTCGCGCACGGCGTCGACGATGTCGGCGGCGGAGGTGACGCCGAGCTCACGATGAATGGTGGCGAGCTGCTCGAGCGTCACCGCTCCAGACTCGAAGAGCCAGCGCAGGTCGGCCGGAAGATCGGCCAGCCCGGATTCCAGCAACACCCAGCCGCCGGCCTCGTAGGTCCGGCGCAGGCGCACGAGCGTTTCGGGGTCGAGGCCGGGTGGTGGATCCTGCAAAAACAGGCCGGCATCCGGCTCGGACTCGATGTGATGGGCGCGCACGAGATCGATCGCGCGCGACCAGATCTCGGCCTCGGCGACGTTGCCGCGGATCGTCGCGAGCGAGGCGAGTTGTGCGAGCGTGTGATGGAAGGGCGACACAGATGTCGCTGGAAAATCGCCGAAAATCTGAGCGCTAACCCTTCAGGGCGCCGGGTTCTGGCGTCGCCTGCTTGGGCGCTTCCTTCGTTTCGACCGGCAGGTTGGCCGCGAGCCAGTCGGCGATGCCGCCTTTGAGAGCAACGGCCTTGTACCCCAGCCGGATCAGTTGGGCCGCCACGTCCGTGCTGGCGACCTCGTTTGGATCCGAGTCGTACACGACGATGTCGCTACCTTTGGGAAACGAGGGCGGGCTGATTCCCAGACGAACCGAGTTCGGCAGCTTGACGGTGCTGTGCTCGTACGGGTACTTGAGCCGGGCGTCGACGACAACCGGCGGCGTGCCGCCGTCGAGACGCGCTTTGAGTTCTTCTCTGGTGATGCGGGGAACCGGCACGGCTGTTATTGTGATCGCGCCGTAC
>Ga0105248_10007101_pt1 | contig 12270 bp, 21 predicted proteins | sample KBSS34metaG_FD_81524 | JGI IMG/M metagenome (GOLD analysis project Ga0105248, IMG submission 81524) | Switchgrass rhizosphere microbial communities from Kellogg Biological Station, Michigan, USA - KBS S3-4 metaG | ecosystem: Host-associated > Plants > Roots > Rhizosphere > Soil | place... | reverse complement strand
GTGGGGGCACGATCAACCCCTGCGATCGACTGCACTGATCGCATGATCAATGGCGGGTTGTAATACACTCGTGATCGATTTGATCTGCACATAGGGATCGTGCTATAGTCAAGGCTCAATCGATCAATCTCGATCGATCTCGAAAGGACCCTACCCAATGTCGATCAACAAGTTCTCGAAGGAAGTGCAAGCGGCGATCAAGCAAGTCCAGAAGCGCAAGGAGCTTTCGGAAGCGGACGCGATCACCTACATGATGGGCGTCGCGGCGGGGCGCCTGAAAGCTCTGTGGCGCTATGATGAGACCCTGCCCGAAGGCAAGGCGAGCAAGGGCATCTTGATCGCCAAGGGCAACAAGAAGCGCGCGGAGCGCAGCAAGGCGATCGTCACCCTGCCCGCGGAGAAAGCTTCGTGAGCGCGTTTACGGGATCGCCTTCGCAGTGTTGCCGCACGTTCGAAGCTACCGGCTATCACGAAGTGGATTGCTCGGCCGATCTTGACCCGCGCGAGACGGCTGTAATCCCCCTCCCGCCCTCCCCTGCGGACATCACCCAAATGGAGCGCGACTTGCGCACGGCCGAAAACGCCGCACGCGTGCGCGCTCAGACGATCGCCATCTACGCGCGCCAGTGCGTAGACGCGTGGCCCGCTGTGCTCGAAACCGCGAAGGCGGTTTTCGATCGCGGTGAGCGTCTCAGCGAAGGCGACGCGCAGCGGATCCAGCTGGCGCGCGCTGCGATGGTCGCATACACGGCAGCTGTGCTCCGGCTGAACAAAGCTCTAGAGACCTAGCCCCCTGGGGGCTGTAGCCCCCACCCCTCTAGCTGAGAGCCCCCTAGGTGTCGTAACCTAGGGGGCTTTCGCATTTCGCGGGAGCGCTACCCAAGGTTGATCAAGAATGGTAACGAAGAAAACGAGTAATGGTGCGCCCGAAGGTTTCGTTGAAGTGGACAACTCCTTGATCGGGTTCTGGCGGCCCGAAAAAGTCGGATCGACGCTGCAAGGCATCATCTCGCACGCGATCGAAACGACTGGCGCGGAAGGCAAACCCAACCTCTTCTACGCAATCCGCATCACAGACCCCGCGCGCTGCAAGGAGATCGTCTCGAAGGACGAAGACGATGATGCGATCGAAGTGCAACCCGAACGCGGCAAGCTGGTCGGCGCAGGCGGTGCGATGCTGGTCGCCTTCATGAGCGGCCGAGAGGGGCAGGAGATCTACTTCATTTACAAGGGTCTCGGCCCCAAGAAGAGCGGCAAGAACCCCGCGAAGTTGTACGCCACGTACGCGCGCGGCCACGATCGCGTCACCGGTGAAGTTGTCGAATGAGCCGGCAGACCAAAACACGCGGGTTGATCAAGTTCCTAAACGACGAACGCGCGCGCTTCATCCGGCGCGACGAAAGCGGCGAATGGGAACTAGGCCACGCGCTACCCGACGGACAACTCGACATCGCGGCCAGCGGTGGCACGAATGCCGAAGACGCGAACGAGCTGGCCGAACACATGTTCGATACGATCATGAAGGTGCGTAAGTGACGAACGATCAACCCGTTCGCGTGCAACACACCAAGCGCTGTCTCGCATGCGCAGCGCTGCAATCGCCGAAACCTGATCAGCTCATGGTGACGACACTTGCAGCGCTCGCAATCGGTCAGCTCGAAATGCTGCAAGACATCTTGAACGCGCTGTGTCCGCTGCACACGAGGGAAGCGGAACAGAAAGCGATCCGCTATGCGAATGCAGCGGGTGCGGCGATCGACATCAACGCGGCACCTGACCCAAAGAACCCGCCGAGCTGATCAACACGCACACTAGATGACAGAGAAGCGGGCCGCTCACATCTACCCGGTGTGAGCGGCCCGCTGTATTCTCACGGTCTACCCAATGGCCAAACGCAAGCGTACCCCGAAGCGGTCGCGTGCGCCACGCACGCGCGCGGCCAAAGCTCCGACCCCCAAACGATCGCGCTCGAAATCCCGCGCGTCCACAGAGCAGGACAACGCGGTCCCCTTCGAGCTGGAACAGCTCCGCGCCTTCGGCCGTGCGCAGAAAGAAGCGCGCGAACGCGGATGGGCGTACGAAGATCCAACCTCGGGTGACGTGCAAGTCCAGCGCGGCAGACACCCGCGCTTCATGGTCGATCACAACTATCAACCGTATCCGATCGGGACGCGGACATGGCAGGCGGACAATCTCCGCGAGTACGCCAGAAAGGAGAATGCAGATCTAGCCGCGCAGCTCCGCTATGCAGAGCGCGACGCGGCAAGGGAAGCGGGCTTCCATAGCCCGAGCGATGACTGGACTGACGATCAACGCGATTACATGATGAACCCCGGCGATCACGACGATCCCGGCGGGTGGCCGGAGCGCGAAGGGCCGGAGATCGAAGACATACCCAACTTCGATGAAGTTTACGATTACATCGATGCGCTCGTCGAAGAGTACGATATGGATGCGCACGAGCTTTTTGAGATCGCTTTTGGATACGCAGACGAAATCTGATCAGGAGAATCTACCCAATGAGTTACGATGGTGAACCCGATAAGCGCGAAGATCGCGAGCCCGGACCTAAGTGCATCGCTTGCCACATGCAGGCGGGTGCGCAGCGGCTTCAGATCAAAGAGAAGGTGGGGATGCGCCCCGAGGTTGTCGTGGTGAGCATGCTCGCCATGATCTTCAAGACGCCCGACGTCCCGATGATCCTGGTGCTCAATGCGATGATGCACTCACTGTGTCCCGATCATATCGCATTGTTCAACGAAGCCGTGGTTACGCACCGCGAAAGCTTTGAGCCATGATCACCATATTGCGCGAATGCGACAAGTGCCATCGCACGCAAGCCGAACACCAGTGTCAGGGATGGGCGCGTGTCTTCGTTGAGATCTACCCGACTCAACGCGCAGCGGGTCAAGGCGGAATAACTTTCGATCTGTGTCCGCCATGCGTCAAGACGTCCGATCTAACCGCGATGCTGCGCGGTCGTGAGGACTAAAAAACGGCGATGGATCGGGATCGATGGAGAGGGCATAGGTCGCGATCCCCATCGCTACGTTCAGCTCGCTTGCAGTGACGGCGAGTACATCGAAGATCGCAACGGCCTACGCACGGCCGACTGCCTAGACTTCTTGATCAAGCTGGGAACGCGCGACGCTCGCGTGTGCGGCTACTATTTGTCGTATGACTGGACCATGATCCTAAGGGAGTTGCCGGATGCAGATCTCTACGCGTTACTTCGTCCTGAACTACGTACACGTCCGCGAGAGGAAGGCGGAGGATTTCGCCGGATCGAGTGGGGTCCGTATACTCTCCACTATCTTGCGGGCGCCATGTGGATCACTCGGGGCAAAAGGCGAGTTACGATCTGGGATCTGGGGAAGTTTTATCAGGGTCCATTTGTTGGCGCGCTGGAAGACTGGGGCATCGCTCCGCACGTTCAAGATCGTATTGCAGAGATGAAGCGCAAGCGCGACGTGTTCGAGTGGCGCGATCACGAGCGGATTCTCGCCTACTGCATGGACGAATGCCGCGCGCTGGCGGAGCTGGCCGAAGCGATGGAGCAAGCTCACATCGACGCTGGGATCAAGATGCGTTCATGGCATGGGCCGGGGTCCACGGCCGGTGCCTTGCTGAAACGTTTCAGGATCGACGAACAGCTAGGCCCTCCCCTACACCCTCTCATTCGTTACGCTGCAATGGTGGCGTATGCAGGAGGGCGCGCGGAGATCGGTCGCAATGGCTGGATCGAAGATCCGGTTGATGAGCTCGATCTGACAAGCGCCTATCCCGCGCAAGCGCTCAAGCTGCCGTGTTTGATCCATGGGCGCTGGTCGCGTGTGACGAACGAGAAGCACGTGCGCAGCGCATCGATCGCTCTGTGCTGCGGCGATATCGTCAACGTGAAAGCGCACTGGGGACCGTTGCCGGTGAGGCTCAAGAATGGATCGATGGTCTATCCCCTGTCCGGTGCGCGAGGGTACTGGCATAAAGAGGAGTGGCTCTTGGCGCGCGCCAACTTCAAGGGGCTAAGCTTCGATCACGCGTATATCTATCACACCGATTGCGATTGCAAGCCGTTCGCGTTCGTACAGGAGATGTTCGATCACCGGCTCGCGATCGGCAAGAAAACCGGTGCGGGCCGCATCATCAAGCTGGCGCTCAATAGCATCTACGGAAAGCTCGCTCAAATCCTCGCGGCTACGTTTGGATCGCGCATCTGGGCCGGCATGATCACGAGCGGAACGCGCGCGGAGCTATTGCGCAAGATGCTGGAGTGTCGATCGCTCGAAAGCGTGCTCATGGCCGCAACGGATGGTCTGTACGTGACCGAGAAGTTGGCGGTGCCCGATCAGCCGCACTTAGGCGGATGGGAACGCGAAACACTCGCCTACGGAATGACGTTGATCCGTCCGGGCATCTACTGGACTCCGGATGGAAAACTGCGCGCGCGCGGAGTGGGGCGCGATAACGCGGGCGCAGCGCGCGAGATCTTCGAGCACGGTATCTCGTTCGGTGTCGATCGAGTGAGGTTGCCCGATCGAACGGTGTTCGGAGCTGCACGCGCGCTCATCGCGCAACCTCAGCCGGGTGTGTTCAAGCGATCGCGGAACTACGGACAGTGGTTCCAGATCCCCACTAACATCGATCTGCGCCCGCACCCCAAACGCATGCCCGATTGGCGCCCGCCAGCGCTCGATGGGGTCACTTCCGCCCCCTATAACCCCTCAAAACGCCCGATAAACGAGATTCTTGAGGAGTTGCAAGGACTTACCCTCTAGACACTGTCTAGAACGCTGGACGGAGCATTTTACACCTACATTGCATTGGGGGCTACAGCCCCCATATACTGGTGCGACGTGTAACCTGCCCCACCCTAGGGGCCAACACCCCATCGGGGAAGGACGATCGTCTATGGCAAAGCGTCGCAAGCGGGCCGCCAGCGCGGCCAAAGTCATCCGGGTCGGCGCTCCGCGCGCCGCAGCTCCGATCATCAAGGTCAGCGCTCCGCGCGCAGCTCCGGTGCGCCGTCGCCGTCGCGGTGGTCGCCGCCGCAGCAATGGCATGTCAATCGCCGGTCTCGCGGGCGGTCCCTTCGGCGGGTTGGTCGGCAACGTGTTGGGCGGGGCGATCGTCGGCTTCGCCACGAAGCAGGGCTACGTGGACAAGTTGCCCGAGATCCCGGTGATCGGCCGCATGGGTGCCATGGCGATCGGCTTGCACTACTTCGCGCGTCACGGCGGTGGCACGATCGCCCGTCAGGCCTCGATGGCCGCGGGTTGCATCGCGGGCTACCAGCTCGGCAGCGAAGGACACATCCACGGTTACGACGCCAGCCCCGACGGGTACGAGGGGTACGGCGCGACCTACGACGACGAATACGCGGACGGTCCCTGATCGTTGCCTGTCGATCGCGGGGTCATGCTCCGCGATCTTCAGGGAGCGATCAAGACGATCGTTGCCGGGACATGGTGTCCCTATCACAAAGCGAGGCGAAATATGGGATCGATGGTACTCGGCGGCGGTTTCGACGTGGTCGGCGATGATGACTACGATGACTATGAGGTTGGGGCTGGCGCGCGTCGCCCGCGCCGTCTCGCACGCGGGCGCGTCACGGTGCGCACGCCCAATTGGATGAACGCGACGACCAGCCAGGGTGTCTCGCGTCCGCAGGAGGAGATGGACTATCTCCCGTTCACGGCCGTCACGATCGCGCAAGCGGCCAGCAACGGCACCCTGAACGCGCGCCCCCAGCGCCCGTTCCGCGGGGAGCGTCTCGTGCTCGGCGCTCTGAACGTGACGGCGGGGACCACGGCCGTCAACAACGCGACGATCAACCCGGCGATCTACGTCGGTGCGACGCAGGTCGGTGCCGCGCAGGGCGCGACGCTGTTCGCGGTGTTCGCGGCGGACGCTTTCGGTGTGCGTCTGAGCTTCCCCAGTGCCGGTCAGGGAACGGACATCAACATCTTCTCGGTGTTGATCGCCGCTGCGCCCGCGGGTGGCGTCACCCTCACCGGGACGATCATCGGCCGCTCGATGCGCTAGAAGTCTGCGGCCCGATCAAGTCCATGAGTTGATCGGGGTAACGGGGTCTAAATCTTGTGGCTAGCCCCGCCGCACTTTTGTTGATCGATCGTTCAACGAAAGGGCTTCTCCGTGCGTATTCGTCTCGCGATTCCTGATCATCTCGTGACCCCGCCGCTGCTAGAAGCGGCGTTAGAGGCGACGTCGCTTGCGAACCAAGCGGCGATCGAGCAAGGAGAAGCCCCGTTGCTGACAGAAGCGATCAGCAAAGGGATCAAGTGGCAAGAAGAGCCGTTCGTCGATGGTGAGCATTTCGATCTGCTCGATGAAGTGATGCGCCGCGGGTGGGGTGACTGTGACGATCTCGCGCCCGCGTTGACTGCGCAGCTCCGCGCGACGGGTGACGATCCCGATGCGGTTACCAGGATTCTGCGCACCGGGCCGAAGCGATGGCACGCCGTGACCGAGACGGGCGACGGACGGATTCTCGATCCCAGCAGATGGGCTGGCATGGGCAGGCGATCGAAGAAAGATAGTCACGGCGTGCACGGTACGATCGCGCCCCCACTCGCTCATCCGGGTGGGGGCGCGCTCTACTGTTTGCCGCACAAGAACGGATGGCGCGCGCGCTGTGACATCCCCTTCGATCAAGCGCACCTTGCCAGTCACGCGTGGTCGCGCATCCCCGAGCATGCGCTCGCTCGCGCCGTCGAAGGCGCGCTGTACGTGGGAGGTTATGCAGATCCCGATATGCTCGATCGATGCGCGGGTGCGGCGGAGTTTTTGTTGAGTGGCGTCGATGATGTCGTGCTCCGCGACGCTCACAACATCAGCAAAACCGGATGGACATTCGGGGAGAAACGGATCACGACGGCAGACGCGAACGCGCTTCAGATGTACGCGGCCAAGGGCAACACCTGGTTATCGCGCTATGGCGATCACGGCAAGCCCGACGTCGCGGCGCAGCAGCGCATCGATCAAAACCGCGATCGCATCATCAATGACATCTACTTCGCGGCGCAAATCCTCGACACGCTGAGCAAGCATGAGCGTACGTGGATCCGAGACAAGTACCATCCGCACGGCTTTCTGCATGATGTGAAGTCGATCGCCAAGGGGCCGCTCGGATGGGCGCTCAATCCTGCGATGGCTCTCGCCTACCACACCAGCAAGGACAAGAAGTTTGCGGGCGCGCGCGACATCGCAATGAAGGCCGCGATGCCCGGCATGGCCGCGGCACTCCCGCCGGGGCTCTCACCTTCGATGCTTTCGACGCTCACGCAAGGGGCCAAGGGGATCTTGCAGCCGGCCGAAGGCGGAACGATCGAACGTGACCCGCGATCGGGGGCAGTCAGTGTGCCGCTCGAATCACCGGATGTGAACCGCGATCAACATATGTTTCTGTTTTATCACCCGCTCGGCAACCCCGGGCCGGTGGTCATGAGGTTTTGACATGAACGATCGCCGCCATCCGTTCCGTAAAGGCCCGGTGTTCAATCACGACGTCGATCCGCGGTGGGCGGACGCTGAAGCCGTCAAGAAGGCTCCGATTCTGGGACCGTCGCTCGGCGACCCCACTCGATGGGGCGGGGAGGTTACCAAGTCGTTTCCCACGATCGCACAGGGCGAGAACTGGAGCGATCAGTTTTTGCAGGCGACCACGCGCGATACATTCTCGCGATCGTGGTCGCTGGTCGGCACGCTGTACATGACCACGACGGCTTGGAGCCAGGTCAGTGCGTGGCCACCCGCCGCCCCACCCTACTTCGTGATGCTCGAGATCTTGCAAGGTGTCGGCCAGAAGACGATCACGCAAGAGTTGTTGCTCGCACCGGGATCACCCGCCGCGTTCACCGCTGCGCCCTATGGTCTGTGTTGGCAGCAGTCGGCGGAGTTTGGCGGCCCCTACGCGCCGCGCGTGGAACCCTCAGGCACCATTCAAGGTCGATCGTTTGCCGCGATCGGCGCGTTGATCGGCCACAACATCAGTGTGCGCATGCATCTAGTGAACTTCTCGCTCGCTGGCAATGAGTCGGCGCGTCTCGAAGCTCTCCTCACCCCATACGATGCTGGCGCGGGAGTTTGATCATGCACAAGCTCATTCCGACTCCCGTTCATCAGTTCTTGCGCAAGATGCCACGCCCCGCCTTCATCTTGGCGGATGACAAGAAGATCCCCGTTCCGACGGGTGGACGCGTGTGGCCCAGCATTTGGGCCACGATCGCAGTCGTGAACCCGAAGACGCTCCAAGCGATCGACGCGCAGGGGCAAGTCATCCGCGCGATCTCGATCGATGGTCAACCCGATGACTCGGATGACGAAGACGAGGGATCGAGCGAAACCGTCGAAGAGCAATGGCTCAAGGCTTTCGCGAAGCATCTTGCGGACGCGTACGATCGCGGGTCGAAAGCCGCTGCCCCGCTCATGGCCGAAGCGATGCGTTTCGTAACGCAGCAAGGCGAAATGCTCCGCGAGGAGAAAAAAGAGAGCGAGCGGCTTCGCCTCGAAAACGCGAAGTTGCGCAAGGAGATCTTGGAGCTGACCGCTCTACCGCAGCAGGAGGGCGGGGAGATGGGAGGGATCTGGGGTTCGATCTTGCAGGGCGCTCTGATGTCGCCGCAGGGGCAAGCGCTGCTGACGAACATGGCAGGCGGTGGACACCCGCCCAAGATGATCAACGGCGCGAAGACGCCACGTAAGGAGAGCTGATCATGTCACTCGCGCCGTTGTTACTGCTGTTCATGATCCACAAGTTTGCGGGCCAGAATGGTGCGCCCGCGAAACAACCGGGCCGCCATCATCCACCGCCCAAGAAGGCGCGCAAGCGGCCCAACCACCCGACGCACCACACCGAACCCGCGCACAACGATGCGTCGCCCGATTCGGAGCACGAGCCCGAAGCGGACATGAAGATCGGCCCTGTCGAGACGATCAAGCACGGGAAATCCGACCACGGAAAGGGGCAGGCGACGTATGCAGCTCCACCCGTCGCGCCCAAGAAGCGCCGCAAGCGGGGGCACTACGGCACGCCGCCTGCCAACTTCGATCCCAGCAAGCTCGTGGACTCCACAGAGCACAGCGAGACCTTGCAGGACTTGCACGAGGCTCCGCACGCCGTCGTGCCGGCCAAGCGCACTGTCGAGTCGCACCAGCAGCAGGCGGCCCCCACCGCGCCAGATCCCGTCGCCGCCGCAAACTGGATCTACAAGAACGCGACCAGCAATCCTCGGTGGAACTGGGGAACGAAAAACAACATCAACCCCGATCTGCTCCGCGCGCAGCGTGACATGGGACTCTCCGAAGCGGACGCGGATGGGGTGTACGGTCCCGCGACGCGCATCAAGGGACGTGCGATCACGGGCAAGAGCTTCCCCGTTCGCGGCGCACGTGTGATGTCGTGAAGGACTTGCACGAGAAAGCTCTCGAAGCTCTGCACGAGGCGGAAGTTGTCCGCAATGCGGCGATCGGTCTCATCACACCGCCCGAGCCTCTACCCGAACCGCCGAAGGCAGATCCTTCGGAGATCGACACGGACGAACATCCGATCCCTCCACCCAAGCGCAAGCGCCGATGAAAGTCGATACCTCGGATGCTTTGCTCGTGCTCGCCCTCTTGTGGCTCTACCGCAAGTTGGAGAACCCCATTGCGACCGCGATCGAAGCTGAGGAGAACTTCGGCAAGGACATTTACGAGCGGACGCATTCCGGGGAGAAAGATCATATGCAAGATCTACCCGAACACTCGTTGGGACGCGGCGCGCTACTCGATCTCGTTACGCGCGTCGGGTTTCCTGATCCGCAAATGGCGGTCGCGATCATCCTTGCGGAGTCCGGCGGACGCCCGCACGAGATCGTCAACAACGCGCGCGAACATTCCGTAGGGCTGTTCCAGATCAACGTGCGGGCGCATCCGAACTACAGCGAAGCATTCATGCTCGATCCGGGGATGAACGCTGAAGCGGCGTTTGCGATCAGCAAGCGCGGTACGGATTGGCGTCCGTGGTCAACGTATTGGGCGAACGCGAGCAAGCGGCAAGGTCCGGGCAAGGGCCGCTTTCTACTGTTCTTGAGGAGAGCATGACGATCACCGGCGCTAATCGATCGAGTCAACCGGGGTCCTACCCTTCCAACCCGCTGGCGTTCTCCGCGCGCTTGACAGCGGGTCATGAAGGCGAGGGACTTCTCGCGAGCGGTGCACTCACGTCTACAGCTCCCGCGTCCGCGGGATCGCCCGGGACGTTCTACATGATCAGTCAACCACTCGTGTTGGCTTCGGTTGGCATGTACGCGGCGGGGTTCGCTAACTCCGGCGAAGTTGTAACGATGCGCTTGCTCGTGGATGGCGCGCTCGTGCGATCGTTCACGTTCGCTTACGATGACGGTGTGCCGATGGCGATCGGCGCACTGGTGTTTCAGGACTTCGAACCGTTGATCGTCAATATCGGTTCGTGGGTTGCGCTGCAATGGGGCGGTCTCGATCCGGCCGATGTGGAACCTTTCGGAACGATGGTGAACTTCCAATGAGCGCTCCCTGGCAATGGCCCCCGCAATCGCTGGCCGGACTTCAGTCAGGGCAAGCGGCAAACGCAGCGGCGATCGCAGCGCTGCAAACGAGCGTTGCGGCAAACACCGCTGCAATCGCGACGAACACCGCTGCGATCTCCGCCAACACGACTGCGATTGCGGCCAACACGACGGCGATCGCAGGGCTATCGCTGGACGTTGGGAGCGAACGATGGAAGCGCCCTGCCACCCCACACGCGGATGACGAGGAGTGCGACAAGACGCTGGCACAGCTCCTCGCGGCGGGATGGAACCTTTACGATAGCTCCGGCAACGTCGTATCGATCCTCGATGACACGATCGACATCTACAGCAACGACGCTGCGAATCAGCACATCAACGGAAACACCTACCGTTCGAGCTGGACGACCTTCAAGATCCGCAACAACAACACGCGTTACTACTTCATGAAACCGATCACCATGGCCACGAACGAGCTGGCGTGGACGCGTGTTGGTGTCAGGGCAACCCCTGCGGATGATGCGTCCGATCTGGGACTCGTCATTTGCCCCGCGTCCGCCGGCAAGCCCGATTTCACGGACGCGACGCGAATCGAGATCTTGTGGTCGCTACTTGGCGCCGTCGGGTTGCGTCTCACGTTCCGGATCAACGCGGCGTTCACGTACAATCAGAATCTCGGAGCGAACACCCCGCTGGGAATCCTCCCGTACATCGGGCTAGGGAAGATCGGCACGACGTGGCATGCGTATGCAGCGGGCGAGGGGTTGGCGCAACCCCAGTATCTCGGCAACGCGGTGCAAGCGATGACGCCCGCCTATGTTGGATGGGTGGGGCAAGTCAATAGCGGCAACGCTCCCGGATCGGGCACGACTGCAACGGACTTCTTGCGCTTCAAGAACACTGCGTCACAGGCATTCTAGGAGGTTGCGATGCCAGCTAGCGGGATCAAGGGCCAGGTATCGTGTATCTCGTACATGATGAAGCCCCGGAAGTATGCGATCGATCGTGCGAGCGCGATTGACCACTCGACTGGAGATCGCATCGAAGTTGTCGTGCTCATCCTGGAGTGTGATGAAGGGGAGTTTCGGTTCGTGTTCCCCAAGGTCGATTCGATCTTGATCGGATCGGGCCTCACCGAGGCGAGTCACGACGCAAAGCGGCTGATCGATGTCGCGCGCGGGGTCGGCGGGTGATTCTCAAGGTCCTAGAGCTGCTCCCCCTGCTGATCACGTCGATTGCGACGGCGATCGCAACGCTGGGAGGGCATCACGTCTATGTGAAGCAACGCGACAAGAACCGTCCGAAATGCCCGATGTGCAATCAGAGCTTGCGGCCACCGCCGCCGCGGGGACGCGATCATGAGCGTTGACGTGCATAGGTTCGTGTTCACGGTCAATCGCGATCAAGTGGATGACGCGTGGATGTCACCCGATGAAGCGGCCGATCGATGCGCGGAGCTGGCCGATCAGATTGGTAACATCGTGGATTGCTATCGCGAGACGGGATCGGGTTTGTCCTTCGAATGCTCGTACGAGCCCGATGATTTTGATCCGGATGACGTATGAGCTGGTTTGCGCAGCATGCGATCTTCGTTCTGCTGATCGCGGTGTGTCTTTTCTGGGGTGTGATCGTTCCCGCGCTGTCACTTTGCCAGTGATCTAGGTGCGGTTGAGCGTCGATCGACGGGCGATCAGCGCCCTCGCGATCGTGCCCCCACAGCCTGGGG
>Ga0105248_10007100_pt1 | contig 12270 bp, 10 predicted proteins | sample KBSS34metaG_FD_81524 | JGI IMG/M metagenome (GOLD analysis project Ga0105248, IMG submission 81524) | Switchgrass rhizosphere microbial communities from Kellogg Biological Station, Michigan, USA - KBS S3-4 metaG | ecosystem: Host-associated > Plants > Roots > Rhizosphere > Soil | place... | reverse complement strand
CGGTATCAAACGAAACCTGAGCACGCGTGGTCAGTTGACCGGAGGCATTGCGCTCGAAGCTCGTTGAGTTGAGTACGCCGAAGATGTTGGCGTAAGTCAAACCACTCGAGCCGGTGGTGCCGGGAGTGGTTTCGATTGTGCGCACGTTCGCGCGGTTTGGATCTGTGTTGGTGTTGTCAATGACGAAGTCACCGGCGCGGGCCGCAGTGCCGACTCGCAAAACGATGTTCTCAGGCACGATACCGTGCGCGCGATAAGTTGCGTCACTGAAATCAAAAGGCGAGGTGCCAAGGCTATCGCCGCCGCTTGCGGAGACACCTACTAACGCAGTGAGCGTCAATGCGAAGGTGGTGAGCCAGAGTGTCCATTTTAAAGTTTTCCTGTTCGTTCTCATGATTGGTTGGTCTCCTTTGGTGTTTTGGATAAGGGGGGCCATCATGACCGAATAGTTTCTGGCGGTATGTCAGCGCGGCGACAAAACTAAAAAGGTTTAGAGACTGAAAGCGATCAGCAATAGGTTTGCAATTCTTTCAATCGCTTGATACGGATCCATCCGCGACCCAGTTCGATGATGCCGCGGCGTTCGAGATCGTTCAGGACGGTGGTTGTAGTTTGGCGTGCGGCGCCGATCAGGCTGGCGACGTCGTGATGCATGAGTGGGACCAGGTAATCGCTGTTTGCAGTTTCGTCTTCACAGTCGCTCGTTGAGAGTTCGTGCAGGAGTTCGCAAACGCGCGCGGAGACGGCTTTAGACGTGATGTCGGAAAGTTTCTTCTCCATTCGTCGTCGTCGATCGCCGACCAGCCGTATGTAACTCAGCGCCAGCTTTGACTGCGTCGAGAGGAGATGCGTGAAGCTGCTCTTCGGAAAGATCCACATCACTATGTCGTCGAGCGCCTGGGTCATGTTACTGCGTAATGCTTCGTCTACAAGCGCAAACTCACCGAAGATCTCACCCGGCTGAATGATGTCGATCGCGATCTCCTTGCCCGACTCGGAAAGAACCGAGAGCTTTACTCTTCCTCGCTTCAGGATGTAAACGAAGTCGGCCCGATCTCCCGGCATATAGATAAATTCACCGCGCGCTTTGCGCAAACTGCGCGCGCACGCTGCGACGCTGTTTATCTCGTCGCGGGTAAGGCCCGAGAAGATTTGCGGACGCTGAGTATCACGTGTAGTTCCGAATAGTGTCGCGATAGAGGATGCTGCGACGTTCATAATTCTTCATCCGTGAAAATGTGCGGCCATTATTGGTTCGGGGGTGTTAAGACGTATTGAATTTTCAATTTCAGCCATCTCGCGATCACGGTTCATACCGGCGACCGCGAGTATGCGATCGTTCTTTACATAAAAAGCGAGAAAGTCGCGCGACGAGACTTCGCCGCGATAGATGATCTCGTCCCACGATTTCGCGTGACCGACGTATATAAGTCCCGCGTCAAACTGCTGCGTCCAGAAAAACGGAACTGCGTCGAACTCAACGTCTCGTCCAATCATGTTGCGCGCAGCCGTGCGTCCTTGTTGCTGCGCCGTGCGCCAGTGCTCGATGCGTATGCGTTCGCCGGTGCGCGAGTCGATAAAAGCGGCGATGTCGCCCGCGGCGTAGATTCCATCACCTGCATGCAATCGCGAATCAACAACGACTCCGCCGGACTCATCGAGTTCGACACCCTCGAGAAAGTGCGTAACTGGACGTACACCCGCACCAACAACGACCATATCCGCTTTTATACGCTCGCCGTTGTCGAGTGTGACTGCTTCGACGTTATGTGTACCTTCGAACCGGTAAACGATAGAGCCGAGCTTGAATTTGACCCCATGACTTTCATGTACGCGACGGAATAACGCGCCGACTTCCACTCCGAGCGTATTCTCGAACGGCTCCCGTGAAGGAGCAACGACGGTCACTTCAAGGCCACGCTCACGAAGACTATAAGCCGCCTCCATCCCGATGAAGCTCGCGCCGACAACAACCGCGTGATGCGAACGCGATGCCGTTTCGATGATCGAGTCAGCGTCACCAAAACTGCGCAGCAGGCAAACATTCTTTAGATCCGACCCGGGAATGTTGAGACGAATGGGCGCGCCGCCGGTGGCGACGAGCAATGCGTCGTACTCCATCGTCTCACCGCCATCGAAGGCGATCGTTTTGTTGCGCGCGTCAACAAGTGTGACCTCTTTGTTTAGAACGAGCTGAATGTCGTGTTCCTTGAAGAACTCTCCCGGACGCAGCGGCATCCACTCCGGCTCGGCATGCCCGTGCAAATAGTCTTTGCTCAGGTTCGGACGATCGTAAGGGGCACGGTCTTCGCGCGTGATCATCACGACGTTGCCTCGGAAACCCTCTTCGCGCAGCGTCTGCGCGGCTGCATAGCCGGCTGCGCCCGCGCCGATGATGACGAACTGGCGCGAGTCGGCCACAGTATCGCGTTGGACCATCGTGGGCGTACGTCGGGTCTCGGCATCTTCAGGCACAGTGACAAATACTCGTTCGCCCTCGACGCGCACGTTATAGCAGGTAAGCGCGTCGAGGGCAGGCGGCTCTACCATGTCGCCATTAACAACATTGAAAACAGCGTGGTGCCACGGACACATGACCCGCGTGCCGCAAAGCGCGCCTTCGGCAAGTGGACCACCGTAGTGAGTACACACAGCGCTGACCGCATGAAAACGGCCATCGACGCGTGCCAGCAAAATTCGCGTCTCGTCGGCCGAGAACTCTTTCATTTCTCCGTCTTGCAAGTCGGAGACGTTTGCGAGGTGAACTTCTTTCGAACCCATGCTTTGATCAGGCTACACTGACAAGGTGGCCCATCTTCTCCTTCTTAGTCTTCAAATAGCCGGCGAACAGATCGTGTGGCTCGACTTCGAGCTGCACGCGCTCGACGACTTTGAGTCCGGCCTGACGCAGCGCGCCAATCTTTGCCGGGTTGTCCGACATCACGCGCACTGCGCGCAGGCCGAGATCGAGCAGGATTTCGGCGCACTGTTCGTAGCGCCGCAGATCCGCCTCGAAGCCCAGCCGCTCATTGGCTTCGATCGTATCTGCGCCTTCGTCTTGCAGGGCATAGGCGCGGATCTTGTTGATGATGCCGATACCGCGCCCTTCCTGTTGCTGGTAGACGATTGCCCCATGGCCCTCCTGCTCGATCAGTTTCATGGCGGCCTCGAGTTGCCGGCCGCAGTCGCACTTGATTGAACCGAACACGTCGCCGGTCATGCACTGTGAGTGAATCCTGACGAGGCTCGCCCTGTTCGGACGCAACTCGCCTTTCACCAGGACGACGAACTCTTCAGTTGAGACGAGCGAGCGAAAGCCAATAATGCGAAACTCGCCTGTCTCTGTCGGTAGCCGGGCGTCGGCAACTCGCTCGATCGTTTTGTTCGCTGACGCGGCTGTCTGATGTGGGTTAATTAATCTAAGTGCCATGATCCGATTCCCCTTAAAGCGACTTCAGATACTCGACCAGATCCGCTTTCTGTTGCTCGCTCAAGTTTGTGCCGAGGAAACTGTTGTAGTGTTCGACTACGTCTCGCAGCGTCGCGAAGCGACCGTCGTGATAGAAACCGCCTTTTGTGTGTGTCCAGAGTCCTTTGAGCGGAGCGGTTCGATAACGCTCGTCCGGTGAGCGCTTGGCCTGAAAGTCGTCGATGCCGATCTCCTGCGGCGTGTGCATGTTCCAACCCGGCTCGGTATAGATCGGCGGCACATGACAGGTCGAACACTTTGCCTGACCCTCGAATACAACCTTCCCTCTCGTCGCAGCCGCGGGATCAAAACTGCCCGCAGGCGGCGCAGGCGCAGGGATTGCGAGTTGATAGAACTGGAGCGCCGGAAGTTTCGCCGTGATCAAATCCGGATTACTGCGCACGTTGCCGAAACCTTCACGTGCTGCAATTGGAAACTTAACCGCGTCGTTCAAGCGCGGATCGTAGAACGTACCCTGCCCATGCATCTCGAGATTCGCGACGAACGCGTTCCAATGCGTCACCGATCCCCAGCCGGTCCACGTGTGAAGATTCACGCCTGCAAGACCGAATGCGGGCGGCAGGAGAGTCGCTGCCGACTTACCGTCAGGACGGAAAGCCTTACCATCGAGAAACAACTCCGCATCGAACTTGCCTGGTCCCCAGCTCTGCAAGACAGTCCGCACTGTCGCTTCACTCACGCCGAGCAGTTGTGCGACTGGCGCAAGATTTGGACTTAGCGCTGCTATCGCGCCGACGTTGAGATCGCGATTGGCCCAACCATCAAGTCGCTTGCCGATACCGGGCGCGAACGAGTTGTCCACGGTCGAGTGGCAGAGAGCGCAAGTGATACCCACTGACTGAAGGCTGCCGTCACCGTTGAAAGTTCCTTTGACACCAACAACTGCATTGAGTTTGAGTAACGCAAGTGTCGTGGCCGGATCTTCGAGATTCACACGGCCGTGCTTCAACTGCGAGACTAGCGATTGCGGGAGTGCTTCCGAGTCGACTTTCAAACCGACCGCAAGCGCGGTCACGGGACTGACGCCGGGACCAACACCGCCGAACTGTGCCCCCTCGATGGCGCGGTGGAGTTGCAACGCATCGCTCCAGAATGCTTCGTCACCAAAGGTATCGAAACGGAAAGTCTGCTTGCCTTCGGTGAGCATCCGTTCCGCGTTTGCGTCTGTATCTGCGTTCGCTGTTTGGTCGCTGCCAACAACGACGAATATCGCCGCGATCAACAGCCCTAATGCGAGTTTTGCCAATAGTCCTACTTTCATTGTCTTCCTCCCTGCGATCAGTGCACGTCGTACTCCGCGCTCAGCCGGCCCAGTGCGAGCGCGCCGAGTGAAAGACCAAAGTCTCTGAGCGCGACGTCGAAATAGCCCGGAATCATGAGCAGATTAACTATGATCAGAAGCAGCCATGCCGCTACGACGTAGGCGAAAATACGAGGCTTAAAGAAGACTCCGAGTCCGGCCACAATCTCGATGACGCCGGCGACGAGCATTAGCTGGTGCCCGTGACCGCCCGTGAGCGCGTTGACCGTGCCGGGCAGGTACTGATCCCAGTTCACAAGTAGGTGAAAAAATTTATCGAGCCCCGCGATGATGGGCGCGGCAGTGAATCCGAGACGCAGAATCTGGTACGCCTGATAGCTCGGCCGCGTGGCGCTCACGCTCTGTGAGTTGATTGAAGTTATTCCCGCTGAACTATTTATTGCCTGTGCCATTGCTGGTTCTCCTGTTGAAGAGTTATTGCTTTAACTGTCGTTAGGATCATCAAAATACTCTTCTTCCATAATAAGTCAAGCACTTATTTGATTTTTTGTGTTTTCTGTAGAAAAAGGCTAGAATCAGAAGCGATGAAGCTGGATGATCGGTTTTTTGAGAGTACGCGCGGGCAGATCGTTACGATTCTGCGAAGCACTCCTTGCACTGTGGACGAACTCGCGGAGAAGTTGAACCTCACTGACAACGCGGTCCGCGCACATCTTGCGACGCTCGAACGCGACGGGCTTGTGCGCCAGAGCGGCCTGCGTCGCGGCCCAAGGAAGCCACACTTCACCTACGTCCTGACGGATGAAGCCGACAAGCTTTTCCCGAAAGCCTACGACGCTCTACTCAACCAACTCATCTCGGTGCTGAAGAACCGTTTGACGCCGCCGGAGATCGAGGCGGTGTTAAGAGAAGTCGGGCGCGCGGTCGCCGCCGATGCTTCCGGTAAGAGCAACGACAACTTCGAGAGTCGCGTTCAGAACGCACTGAAGGTGTTGGAGGCGATCGGCGGGTCTGCGGAAGTCGAAAAGCACGAAGACAAGATCGTGATCCGCGGCAACGGTTGTCCTCTCGCCGCGGCTGTGTCTGTTCATCCCGAAGTATGTCACCTCGCCGAAACTCTCGTCGCGGAAGTTGTCAAAGCTCCGGTCACGGAACACTGCGATCGCGAGGGACGTCCCAGTTGTCGTTTTGAAATAAGCCTCAAAGAAGCACAAAAGAAATGAGCCACAAAAGGCGCAAAAGGCATACAAGAATTAAGGTTGGTCCTTTTGTGCTTTTTTGTGGCTTGTAAGATACTGGCGGGACCATGCTGGATCTCAACTACGTCAGGGAAAACATCGATAAAGTGCGCGCCGGGCTGAATGCACGCCGCGCCGAGACCACGGCGCTCGACGATTTCACGCGCGCCGATGAAGAACGCCGCCGCGTGATCGCCGAGTCGGACCAACTCAATGCTCAGCGCAACACCTCGAGTCGTGAGATCGGCGGCCTGATGAAAGAAGGTAAGAAGGACGAAGCAGAAGCGCGTCGCGCGGAAGTCAGTACACTGAAGGAGCGAATTGCTGAGCTTGATCAACGACGCGATCAATCGGAAGAGCGCATGCGCGAGTTGCTCTCTACGCTGCCGAACATTCCGCACGAGAGCGTGCCGGTCGGTGCGGATGAGTCGGCGAATATTGAGGTTCGTCACTGGGGCAAGGCGCCGGAGTTTACTTTTGAGCCGAAGGACCACGTTGATCTTGGCACCGCACTCGGCATACTCGATCTCGAACGAGCTTCGAAGATCGCCGCGGCACGTTTTGCGATCCTGAACGGCGCGGGAGCGCGACTCGAACGTGCCCTGATCAACTTCATGCTCGAAGTGCAAACGCGCGAGCATGGCTATCTCGAAACGCTGCCGCCGTTCATCGTCAATCGCGCTGCACTTTTCGGCACCGGGCAGTTGCCTAAGTTTGAGACGGATCTTTTCAAGCTCGAAGATCCGCGTGAGCTTTACCTCGTTCCGACGGCGGAAGTGCCGGTCACGAATTATCATCGCGAAGAGATACTCGACGCGTCGCAACTGCCGATGCGCTGGGCTGCTTATACACCGTGTTTTCGTTCGGAGGCAGGCAGCTACGGACGCGACACGCGCGGCGTGATCCGTCAGCATCAGTTTGAGAAAGTTGAACTGGTGAAGTATTCGTTGCCGGAGAATTCTTACGAGGAGCTCGAATCGTTGACGCGAGATGCGGAGACGATCCTGCAAAAGCTCGGATTGCACTATCGCGTGGTAACGCTGGCTACCGGCGATCTCGGCTTTGGTTCAGCGAAGACGTACGACATCGAGGTGTGGCTACCGTCGCAGAATACGTTTCGCGAGATCTCTTCATGTTCAAACTACGAAGCATTCCAGGCACGCCGTGCGCAGATTCGTTTCCGCCGAGCGGGCGGCGCGAAACCGGAATTTGTACACACGCTCAATGGCTCCGGCTTAGCAATCGGACGCACATGGATCGCCGTCCTCGAGAATTATCAGCAAGCGGATGGCTCCGTGATCGTGCCTGAAGTCTTGCGACCTTACATGGGCGGCTTGGAACGGATTAATAGAGTTTAGCCCGAAAGCTAGAACGGCTAAATGGTTACTTGACGCGAATGTCGTACGGCATCAACAGCATCGACTCGCCATTCTTCATTCGGTCCATCAACGCCATGTACCGCATCGCGCGGCGCGCGTCTTCCGGCAGCGCCGCAAACACCGCACGCTGCTGTTCGATCTTCGTATTTGAATTCTCACCGCCACCATTCAGCAACTCCTGCAGAAACGTCGTCGGGTAAGGCAGGATCACGCGTTGGACACCTTTGTCCGCCGGAATCTTCGCGAGTTGCTTCGCGACCTCAATCGCTTTATCGAGTCCACCAAAATCATCGACGAGCCCGCGGTCCTTTGCCTGTTGCCCGGTCCACACACGACCCTGGCCCACCGAGTCGATAAACTGCGCGTCTTTGTTTCGACCCTTCGCTACCTTGGGCACGAAGTCCTGGTAGTAAGTGGTCTTGATCCAATCTTCAAACTTCGCTCGTTCGTCGTCGGAAAACTTCTCCGTCTCGCGAAACATTCCCGCGTTCTTCCCACGCAATACGTACTCATTCGAGATTCCCAGCCAATCGTAGAATCCACGCATAACGGGTTTGCCGGCAACTACACCAATCGAACCCGTGATCGTCGAAGGCTGTGCGATGATCTTGCTCGCGCTCGCCGAGATGTAATAACCGCCCGAGGCAGCGACGTCGCTCATCGAAACCACCACCGGCTTCTTCTGGTTCGTCGCTTCAACTGCGTGCCAGATGATGTCGGAAGCGAGTCCGGAACCACCCGGACTATCGACGCGCAGCACCACGGCTTTGATCGTCTTGTCAGCCGCGGCATCATTCAACGCTTTCGCCACCGTGTCTGATCCGATCGACTGTCCACCCGACGGACTGTTTTCTGAACTACCCGACCCGATATCGCCACTCGCGTAGATCACGGCGATCTTCTCGCCTTTGTTCAGTCCGAGCGACTCCGGCGAGACATCGCGATAATCGGCTCCACGCACTGCTGTGAACGTATCCGTGTCTTTGTAGCCGAGCAGCTTCTTGAACTCCTTCTCAACGTCATCTCTGTAAAGCATCTCATCGACCAGACCCGCTTCTTTCGCTTTCGTCGCGCTGTATGGAGCGTTGTCGATCAGCGCCCGCACTTCATCAGGCGTCTTGTGACGCGCCTGCGCGATCGTGTTCACGTAACGATTATAGAGGTCGTCGAGCAGCGAGTTGATGTACTCCTTGTGCGCGTCGGTCATCTGCTTCTGTGTGAACATGTCGCCCGCGCTCTTGTATTTTCCGATCTGGAAAATGTCAGGATAGATGCCGAGCTTGTCGAGCGAGCCGCGGAAGAACATGACGTCGGCAGCCAACCCGTTGATGAACAACTCGCCGGGCGGCGGCACGATGATCTTGTCGCAAGCGGTAGCGATGTAATACTCCTTGTTCAGTCCAAACTCGACGTACGCGTAGACTGGTTTGCCCGAGGAACGAAAATCGGTGATCGCGTCGCGAATCTCTTCGGCCTTGCCCCAACCGACACCGGACAGATCGACGTCGAGCAGGATGGCTTTGATGCGTTTGTCGACCTTCGCTTTTTTGAAACTCATCACGAGACCGGTGAGCGACTGATCCGGTCCACCGAAATATCTCTTCAAAGGATCGTCAGGACTGTAATCAGGAAGCGAGCCCGAAACGCGCAGAGTGAGTAAGCTGTTGTCGCGAATGCTCGGTTCGCCCCTGCGCAGGGCGGACCAGAGAACTGCAATGCCGATGATTGCGACGAGTAAAAGAGCGCCGAAAATGCCGAGTATTATTAAGACTGTCTTTCGTGTTCCTGACATAGTTGATCCTCGTTTTAATGTGAGTACGTAAAGGGTGTGGAAAAGGTTTTAACCACAGATTACACAGATGTTTTCACGATCCATCCGCCACCGATAACTTCATCACCGCGATAAAAGACCGATGCCTGGCCTGGCGTGATTGCACGCTGCGGTTCGTCAAAGACGATGCGGGCGCGCTGATCTTCGAGTGGAGTAATTGTCGCTGCGGCTGCGGTGTGACGATAACGCACACGCACCTCAGCGCGCACGGGTTCGCTCGGATCGTCAAAAGCAATCCAATTGACGCGCGCCACCGTAAACTCGTTACTCAACAACTCTTCCGATGATCCAGCAGTCACCCGATTCTTTTCCGCGTCGATCGAGATCACGTACAACGGTCGCTCGTTGGCGATCCCCATGCCGCGTCGCTGCCCTACGGTGTAGCGATGAATTCCCTCGTGGCTTCCAATTACTTTCCCCGCCGCGTTGACAATCTCGCCCGTGCCCGGCAGACGTTCGGTCGCATTCTCCACTTCAAGATAGCGATCGATGAAGCCTGCATAATCGCCGTCAGGCACGAAACAGATCTCCTGCGACTCCTTCTTCTCCGAAACCCCACTGAGACCATGTTGCCGCGCCGCATCGCGAGCTTCCGGTTTTGACATCTCACCGAGTGGGAAAAGCGCGCGCGACAACTGCGCCTGCGTCAGTTCCCAGAGAAAGTACGACTGATCCTTCTGCTGATTCTGACCCCGCAACAATTTGTAGCGGTTAGTTGTCGGATCAAACTCGACGCGCGCGTAGTGTCCGGTCGCAACTTTCTCACAACCCAAACTCACCGCCAGTCGATCGAGTGAAGCAAACTTCAAACGACTGTTGCACGTGACGCACGGAATCGGCGTCTCACCGCTGAGATAGCTCGTTACGAACGGTTCGACCACGTCGCGTTCGAAGTCGCGTTCGAGGTTCAACACGTAAAACGGAAACCCCAGCTCTTCAGCGACGCGACGCGCGTCGTAAACGTCGTCAAGCGAACAACAACGCGAAGGCAGCGGGTCGCCATTCTCGTCTACATTGATACCGCGTCGCTGATCCCATAGTTGCATCGTAAAGCCGACCAGTTCATGACCCTGCTCCTTAAGAATTGCCGCAGCCGCGGAAGAATCCACGCCACCACTCATTGCTACCGCGATCTTCATGCTTAAACTGCCGTTTGGTACCTCTCTGCTCGAATGTTAAGATGCCGTTCTTCTCTGTGCAAACTGTGAACTAAGATGGCTGAAAGCGCAATCCAGGATTATCGAGTAGCCACTGAACCCTATTACCTTCCGGTCGGGCGCGAGGTCGAACTCTTCGAAGCGGCTCATTCCGCACGACTTCCAGTGATTCTCAAAGGGCCGACCGGCTGCGGTAAAACTCGTTTTGTCGAGCACATGGCATGGCGACTGGAACGGCCGCTAATCACGGTCGCGTGCCACGAAGATCTTTCGTCGACCGATCTGGTCGGACGTTTCCTGCTCGAAGGTGAGGAGACGATCTGGCACGACGGCCCGCTGACTTCGGCTGTGCGAAACGGCGCGATCTGCTACCTGGACGAGGTGGTCGAAGCGCGCAAAGATACGGTCGTGATCATTCACCCGTTGACCGATCACCGTCGCCGGCTTCCAATCGAAAAATTGGGCACGATAGTCGAGGCGCCCGGGGATTTCATGCTCGTCGTCTCGTACAATCCCGGTTATCAGTCGATACTGAAAGATTTGAAACAGTCGACGCGGCAACGTTTTGTCGCGATCGAGTTTGACTATCCGCCGCCGGAGATGGAAGCCGAGATCGTCGCGCGTGAAGGTGGTGTCGATGAAGGCACAGCGCGCGACCTGGTTTTAATCGGACAGAAGGTGCGCAACCTTCGTGGACACGGTCTCGAAGAAGGTGTTTCGACGCGGCTGTTAATCTACGCTGCCCAACTGATCGCGCTGGGCATTCCTCCAGTCGATGCCGCCGACGTAGCGATGTGCTCGCCTATCACTGACGATCGCGAACTGCAACGCAGCATCCGCGAGATCGTGACGACCGTGATCTAAAGCATTGTTTCACGCAAAGGCGCAAAGACAAGGACACAAGACGCAAAGTAAATTCTTCTTTGTGTCTTTGCGTCTTCATCTTGGCGCCTTTGCGTGAAAGATTTTAGTATGTCTGAACCCGAAGAACATCAATCTGCTGAACGTCAGTCGTTTCTGGAGCTGACGCGTAGCATCGGCAGCTTGCCGTTGGACCAGACGGCGGCAGTGCTCGAAACGAGTGCGGCCATCGCTGCGATATCACTACGCGCGGGGATCGAGTTTCTGCGCGCGGCGCCTGCAGCCGCACAGATCTTGCAGTCTGCCGAGTTGCGTTCCTGGGGCGAGATGGGCCGCCGTTTGGCGATGGCTGATTATGAATCTGCAATCGCATTCTTCACGGAAGGCGTTGAACCACTCCGCACCATCGCGCCCGAACTGCGACCCGCCGTCCTCCTCTTGTGCACGCGTCAGATGGTTCTCTCAACCGTTATCGGTCGAGAAAGCCTGCACTCCGTTCCGTCTCTCAGCGCCGAGATCAATGACGACGCACTGCTCGGTCCAGTAGTCGACATCGCCACGGAGATCGCGCGTCGATCGGCAAAACACAGTGCCGAGTTTCTCAACGCGAGCGCCACCGTCGCGCGCGAGCTCAAGCGTTTTCATAACGAAGGCATAACGGCCGCGGCGCTTGCTTTAGCCGGTGCTTTCGCAGCTCGGGCCGGTGGCATCGCCGCGGATGCGTGGGCAGTGATTCCGGAAAGTTTGGCTGAACTCTCAGCCACAGATGCGATTCGTCTGCTCACCAGCGCCAACGACTTTCTCGAACGCGGCGGTGGCGCCGCCCTTCACATTCTCATCGCCGGTGGCGAGATCCTGAGGCGCGCGCCGGAGATCCTGGACGAATGGATCGCGCTGCTTTGGGTGGTCGCAACGCACGGCAACGCGAGCCTCGTGGCTTTCGTTCGCAGCAGTCCGCGATCAGTCTTGAGTCTGTCCAGCGCGACGAGACGTGAACACGTATTCGATTTGGCGTTGCGCGTGATCAATCTGACGAGTGAAGTCGCCGAGACT
>Ga0105248_10007099_pt1 | contig 12270 bp, 6 predicted proteins | sample KBSS34metaG_FD_81524 | JGI IMG/M metagenome (GOLD analysis project Ga0105248, IMG submission 81524) | Switchgrass rhizosphere microbial communities from Kellogg Biological Station, Michigan, USA - KBS S3-4 metaG | ecosystem: Host-associated > Plants > Roots > Rhizosphere > Soil | place... | reverse complement strand
TCGGACCGACCTCGCCATTGAGCGTTCCCGAGTTGTTGAAGCCGTCAACCGCGATGCGATAAATCGTGCCGGAGGTCGCGTTGAAAGTGATCGAGCTGGTCGTATCGACGCCGGGATTCACATCGTCGTTTTTCGCTATCGACGAGAGCGACCCGACCGCGCTGCCCGTGTAGGCCGCGAGCACCGTGTCGAAACCGCTGCCGGCAGTCGTGAACGTCACGCTGCCACTCGCTGGCGCTTGCCAGTTGTACCAGACCGAATGCTGGCCGCCGTTTCCACCCGGCTCGTGGTTTGGTTCGTTCGTTTCGCGCGTCGCGCCGACGTTCGTGCCGCTCACTGTTCCCGAGCAGCCGGCGAGCGTTTGCGCCGCGGAGAAGTTGTCGTTCGCAGGCGGCGGCGGAGGCGCGAGCGCCGCGGAGTTGTAACCAAAAATACTGAGCGCGTTGACGTCGTTGACCATGACGTCACGTCGCGTTCCGCTGGGAATGCGCGGGTCCATGATGCCGACGAGCACGCCGCCGTTTTTGCTCTGTTGCCGCCAGTGACTCGACTGATTGCCGTCAGCGTTGTTGTCTGTCGAACCACTCGGGCCGCCGTCGGAAAGTCCCAACTGGCTGGCGCCCGGAGTGAAGTAAAACTGCGAGTTCGCCGTCGTTCCGCCGATAACCATGACGCGAGGCGTGTTCGTGAACGTCGCGTCAGTGATGGTCGAACGGAAACGATAAAGATCCCACATCGCAGGCGTGTTACTACCGGAACCGGCACGCGACGTGAACCCGAGCGCGTGGCCGATCTCGTGAGTGGCGACGGCTTCAAAATCGATTAACGGAGAGCTGACGCCGTTGCTGTGATCGAAGTCGAAATTGATAGCAGAATTAAAGCCGATGCGAGCCGCGGTATCGGTCGACTGCGCGGTAGCGGGCAAGAGTCCAATCGCGCGCGCGACGGAGTGCGACACTGAAACAGAAGTGGAGGTCACGTTGCCGGAAGTGGTTTCGACCGGCAGTGAGTTGGTCGGCAACAGTTGATAGGTCGTGGTTTTTGCCGAACTGTTGGCGCCCGCAATCAACTGATTTCTGACTGTCGAATAACTAAAGGTCTGGCTCGGCGAACTGGTCGCGCCGAGGACTCCCGAGCTCCACGCCTGGCCGAAATTGTCCGGACCGAAATCCGCGTCGAGATAGATCGTGACCGGCGAGTTGACGACGGCTTCCCAGGCAGCGGCGGCCCTGAGGAACGCGGCTTTTGCCGGAGCGTTGGCCTCGAGGTTCGCGGTCGCGCGCAGGATGATCGTCAGATGCGTCACGTCGTTTTCGGTCGGCGTCGTGGCGGCGAGGGCGTTTTCGCCCGTGTGATTGATCTGCCGCAGGTTTTTGGGCGCGATCTTTTGCAGGTCGCTTCGTTCGAGCGCGTTTGCCTCGCGGCAAACCGTGTCGCCGTCCGCGCCCTGGTTGATTATGAAATAGTCGCGTTCGACCTCGGGCGGCTCAGACGGAGTTTGGGCTGAAACGTGCAGACAAAGCGATGTCAGAAACACCGCCAGCACGAGACTGAGCGCCATGAAGGCTCGAAAATGATGGCCGAATTGCAGCATTCGGGCCGCAAACTTTGAACGGGAAAAACGCGAGTTCATATTGATTATTCAGGCTGAAATCGTGACGGGGAGTGACGTTATAAAAACGTGAAGTGGCAGGGCAAACGGGCCAAGCCATGATAACTGGTGGACGCCCGCCGCGTCCACCACAAAGACAGCTAAAGATGGCACAGATCTGCTTAGGGTTGGCCGAACCGGGATCGATATTCCGGCGATTTTATGAAGGCCAGCACCATTTGCGCGTCGACCCAGTTGCCAAACTGGTTCAGTTTTCCGAGCCAAAACGCGTAACCGCCGTCATCCGGGTCGCGCAGCAGGTAGCCGAAATATTCCATCTGCACGAAGGCGGCATTGAACAGGTTGTCGTAAAACGCCTGGCCGTAACGGGTGTTGAAAACGAGGTGTCCGTCCGTGATGGTGGTCGTGCCATCGACGATCTTGAAGAGTACAGAAGCCGGGGTTTCTGCTCCACTACCCAAGCCATCGATTAAAGTCTGTCGCTCGTCAGGTGTTGGCGTTACTCCGGTGGTTTGGAACAGCTTGTCAACGTACTCCGCGTTGGTCAAACCGTTGTAGAGGGCGCGAAACTCGGGTCGCTGCACAAAATCAAAAACAAACGATTGCTTATTGGCGTTGATCACGTCCGGCGCGAGCTTGTCGTTCACCACGATCCCCTGCGTAACGATTCCCGCATCACGCGTGAATTCGTCGTTTGCCGTGCCTGTACCGCCAAAATGCGGCATCCGGCCCAGGGATCCACGATAGACCCTCAACACGAAATAACCGCCGTTCTGAAACTCCGGCGACAGGAAGAACGCCGCGCTCGTGTTCGCCCGTTTACGCTCGATGCACTGCGCCTCGGTTTCGTTTGGAAAACGGTTGGCGGCACTGCTGCACATCGTGATCTCGCCGGTCCAGTGATCCCATCCCGGCCCATCCGGCTCGCGTCGCAAGAAGTCTTTGTACTGCCAACGCACAAATTCTCGCGCATCGTCGATCGGATTCGGCGACGGCGCGGTGGCGCTAACAGTGAAGTTCAACGTCTTCACATTCGTGCCGGAGTTCTTGAAGGTAAAGGTGTAATTGCCGGGCGCAAGGACTCCCAAGTCATAGATCTGCGCCGTGCTACTGTTGGCCAGCGCGGACGCGCCGTTGAAGTGTTCGAGCACCGCGTTGGCTGAAAAATCGTTGCCGCTTCTGACGGCGTTACCCCAATCAGCTACACGGTAGCCCGCGTCCGGGAAGTTCAGTTTCGTGTAGACGGAGGTGCGGCCTTCGAAGGTCCAGCTCTTCATCTCGATTTGCGGCGCGGTGATGGACGCGGGACTAAACTGTGGCCGCAACGAGAAGGTTACTTCGCCGGCGTTGGTCAAACTCGTCAGCAGCTCTTCGGAGGTGTGCGAGGGGGCGAAATATCCGTCCTGACCGCCGCCGCCGATGCCGACGGTTGGGAAAATGTTGGTGTTGCCGGTGCCGTAACGCGTCTTGATCGTTCCGTCGGGGCGCAGCTCGATCTCGAAGTTGACCGGAGCTCCGCCGAGGCATTCAAAAATGTCGAAATCGAAATTGCACGGCACTCCCTGCCAGCGAAAGATCAATCGCGAGGGATTCGACAGTTGCGTCACGTAAACACCCGCGTCGCCGCGGAAAGAATTCTGGAGCGTCAGATCTTCCCAGAGTCCGGCAATCATCTGATAACCACCCAGCGCTTTCGGCGTTCCCGGCGGATCGTCGGCATCGTCGAGATTACCGGGTTCGAGGTTGGTGCGTCGCGGAGGATCGGAGAAGAAGAGATTACCGTTTGACGAGATGGTCAGATCGGTGTAGGTCGTGCCGAAGAACGGAAACGTAAAACCGTTCGGCAGAATGAAATCGACGTAGCGATCGTCGCCGTCCATGTTCAGCCGCGTGCCGCCGACCGTGAGCGAAGCGGCTGGGCCAGTACTTACGACGTAAGGATCGCCGATTAACGGCGGCACACTCACCGGTAGATCAACCGGCGCACCCACATTTCCCTTGTTATCAATCCCACGCACACGAAGAGATCCCACGGTGTGCCGGTAGGGAATGGTAACTGTCGCGATTTGCGGCCGGTTCGAAATTTGCGGGATAACGCCCTTCAAGGGGATAACTGCGCCGGAGGTACCATCAACAAAGCTCACCTCGTAAAGAGCAGCCGCACCGCCGCCGGCGCCATCCTCACCACTGCTGGTCCAACCGATATTGATCGTACGGCCGGTTTGGAAAATAAGTCGAAGATTTGTAACCGCCCCGGGCGGTGTGCTGTCGTTCTCGGCTAACGACTGAAAACTCTTGAAAACGTTCAACCGGCGTCCAGTAAGAGTCTTGTCGACCAGTGTCGTTTGAACGTCGCCGTTGTAAAGCAACAAGCTCTTGACCTGCTGCACAGTCAGGTTCGGATTCTGCGCCCACAGCAACGCGGCTGAGCCCGAAACGTGCGGCGCGGCCATCGATGTGCCGCTGAAAAAGCTGTAGGTGTCGGTCGTTGGACCAAAGCCGACCGGAAACGAAGGCTCACACGGAAAATCCGGGAATGGACCGGGATCGGTGCAAGGTGGTGTCGTACTGATAATGTCAAAACCGGGCGCGCCAAGATCGACGCTCGCGGCGCCAAAGTGCGAAAACGTTGCCAGGAGGTCGGTCGCATTTGTAGCCGCAACAGAGATGACATTCGGCGCGTCGAAGTTGGAAGGAAAGTGCGGCACCAGTTCGTTGTTCGGCTCGCGTGTGCCGTTGTCGATGTTACCTGCTGCAGCCACAAACAAGATGCCCGAATTGTTCAATTCGTTAATGGTTTGTAAAAACGGGGTGGAAAACTCGCCACCGCCGAAACTCGCATTGATCACGCGCACGTTCGCGCCTTTTGCTGGTCCCTGCGACACCCAGAGATCGCGCATCTGCTTCGCGTAATTGCAGGCGCGAATCGCGTCGGCAGTGTCACCAAAACCGTCCGCGTCGAGAAACTTCAACGACATCAATCCGACGGACCAGTTAACACCGGAAACGCCGGTCGTGTTGTTACCGCGGGCGCCGATGATTCCGGCGACGTGAGTCGCGTGCGTTTCGGGATCGGTGTTGCTGAAGATGGCGCCGGTGTTGCCGTTGAAATCGTAGCCGTTCACGTCACCGCTGATGTTCGTGATCGATCCGGGCGAAGGGTTGGTCCATTTGTTGGCTGTGAGATCAGCATGCGCGAAGTCGATGCCCTGATCGACCACTGCGACCACGACGCTGGAGCTGCCGGTCGTGATATCCCACGCACCAGGCGCATTGATCTTCGTGAGACCGTATTGCCGGCTCAGGTGCTCGTCGTTCGGAAACGTCGAATCGGCTTTTAGAATATAGTTCGGCTCAGCGTAGAGAACATCCGGCTGACGACGCAGCGCCGTGATAGCTTCGAGCGTTTGATTTGGCGCTACGCGCACGAGACGCAAGCCGCTGAGCAGTTCCGAGCCATCGAAACGTTCCACTTCCGCAGGCACGAGCTCGCCACTCGGCGCGGCCACGACCGTTCTACCCGTTTTTGACTGCGCCAGCGACTCGCTGCGATAACGCACCAGCACCTCACCCGGCCGATAACGCGGTCGCATGCGCTTGTGGGACCCGGCCTGACGCGCGGGCGTGGTTTGAACCGCTTGGGAACCCGAGGGAAGTTCGAACAAGGCGAACGCGATTAGGCCGAGGCAGACCAGAAAGGTGATTGCGATTCTCATAAACTATAAAAACACCTGGTTGATGGGTTAATGGTTCGTGCCGTTCGGAGCGGCGGGAGGGAGAGAGTATATGACAGGATGGGCTAATTTCACATAGGAACTTACCGGAACCGCTGTCCGATTTGTTCGGTGCCGAAGCTGCCGATGCCGTTCAGACGAAAACTAAACACGACCCGGTTCTCTTTGCGCAAGCCGACGTTGAAGGTCGAAAACTGCGCGGTCACGGCGCAACAATCCCAACTATTCCCCAGTGTCATAGTGGAGCTGATCAGCGAACTGTCGCCGCGTCCCGGACGCTTTTGGAAGTCGAAGAAGAACGACGCGCCGCCAAACAGCCCGCGATCGCGATTACCCAAAAACACCGCCGGGCTCCATTGCGAACCACGCAAAGTGCCCGCTTCGAGTCCGAGCCCGCGCGCGTCCTGGAATCTCGCGAGACTGGGCACCAGCTCGATCGCGCGCGTGTAGTAAAAACTCTGAAACACCTCAACCAGCGAACGCGTCAGTCCGAAAGTGGTCGAGAGCGAGCGCATGCCGCCGCCGCGCGTGTCGATATCGCTGCGCACGTCGACGAAGAGATGGCGTCGCGGACGATAGCGCGCGTCAACGTTGATCGGCGAGAAGCGCCGCGGCACGCCGCCGTAAACAAAACCGGAGATCGTGTTGATCGGATAGAACTGGTTGCGCTGCCCCGGAACAAGCGCGCCTCCGAAAAACGGATCGAAGAAGTATTTCCCGCGGATCGTGATCGTCAACGCTTCGTAAGGTTGGCTCGAAAGCAACGGCCGGTCGCGTTCCGGAGTTTCTCGCACCGGCACGTCGCTCACGTTTTCCGTCGAGCGCCGCGTGAAGAAACGGTTTGCGACGCCAAACTCGATCTCGTTCGTATCCGCGATGGCGTCGATGTAGTCGAAACGAATAATGCGATCGAAGTTGTTAATGCCCGAGCCTGCGATAGGTCACATAAGGCTCGATCACGTGACGAAACCAAAAGCTCTTGTCGCCGCGGCGGAAGCCTTTGGCAAACGCGGGCGGCCGGACGTCGAGCTCAAACTCGCCGTACGAGCGCGTGATGTTGCGGCTGAGCACGTCGCGCGTTGTCGGATCGAGCGAGTTGGAATAAAAGGTCACGCGGCCGGCGCCGGAAGCAGTGACAGACCAACCGGCGAAATTCAACGGCAACTCGAAACGCGGATGCACGTCGAGTCGCTGCACGATCGACGGCGTGATGATCGGATTGCCGCCGACGTCGCCGACAAACGTCACCAGGTCTTCCACGGTTTCCTTGCGACTCACACCGTCGGCGCTGCCGCTGAAAGAAAAGTAGACCGGCAGGTCTTTGAGGAAGTTCAGAATCGTCGGGCGTTTGTCGATACTGATGCTCGGCAACTGGCGAATGCGAATACGCGCGTTGGTGAGTGACGTCACCTGCGTGCGCGCGAGGAAGTTGAAGCTGTACTCGTCGTGGTCCTTGTTGACAAAAACCTGCGAAGTTTCTTCCGGTGAGATCGCCTGCTGAATGTTATCGGAGAACACCTGGCGAAACGCGAGGTTCGACGTGATGTTCACGTCCGATGCGGCGATGAAACCGTTTTTGAAATAGTGCACGCCTTCAACGTAAAGACTCGAACCGCCCTGGTCCGGATGCGCATCATCCGCGGCGGGACCAAAGATGCGATCTTTGACCGCGTAGAAACCGAAGTTGAGAAAAGAACGCGAGTTGGCGCGCGTTCGCAGATCGCCGCCGAAGCCGAGTCCGCGTTGGGTGTAGACGTCGCTGCGGAAAGTGAAATCGGCGGAGCGGCCGAGCGTTTGGTAATACGCGGTTGAAAGTCGCAAACCCTTCGCGCCTGAGCCGCCGATCGTCGGCGTCAAAAATCCCGACGCGCGATCGCGCGGCTTCAGCGACACCGAGGCGTAGGGCAGATAGAAAACGGGAACGTCTTTCAAGCGCAACTTCGGCGAATACACGCGCACGCGATCGCCGGTTTTGATCCGCGCCTTGCTCGCGTGAAAGCTCCACTTCGGCACGTCTTCGTCACACGCGGTCACCTGCGCGTTCGTGATCACGATAGTGTCGAGACTGATCCGCTCGACGCGGTCGGCGGTGAAATAGATACGCGTGCCGTCCTGTGTCTGGTTGGTGAAGCCGGTGGAGTTAACGAAGTAACCGGTCTTCGTGCGGTAGTTCCACTCGGCGCGCGAACCGGTGATGCGTTGCTGATCACCCTGATCGAAAACCACGCTGCCTTCGGCGACGACTCTGTTCTCAGCGTCGTAGACTGTGACCTTGTCCGCCTGCAAACGATAGGTGCCGATACGCACGTCGACGTTTCCCTCGTAAACAACGATGCGCGCGTTTTCGGGTCCTGAGCCTGACTGTTTAGTAGAGTCGACTGTGATCTGATCCGTGGCCACGCCTTGCACGCCCTGTTGCGCCGGCGGCGGTCGTCGCGGCGCAGATTGATCGGTCGTGAGCGGGTTTACGTTGGGTGTGTCGGTGAGTGGATTGGTTACTTTCCGATCGACCGGATTCGTTTGCTGCGCAAATACAAACTGGCAGGCCAAGACAAGGATCAGGTTTGCCAGCAAGAGACGCAAAAGCGGGTGGAGTCCTCCGGAACGCGGCTAGTCAGTCGAGCGCGCGTGATGCTAACACGAATGCCAAACGACGCGCGAATTGATGTTTTTGTTATTATTCCGCGCCGTGCCCAAGCGCTATCAGTTGATGATCGTTGCCGGTGAGCCGTCGGGAGATGCTCACGCCGCGGCGCTCGTCGAGGCGTTGAGAAAACGTTCGTCCGACGTGGAGTTTGATTTTTTCGGCGCGACTGGTCCGTTGATGCGCGCCCAGGGTGTGGAAACGGTCGTCAACTCCGACGAGCTCGCGATCATGGGCATCCTCGAAGTCGCGCGCGCGCTGCCGAAATTTCTCAACGCTTTCCGCACCCTCAAACGAGCAGCGCTCGAACGATCTCCCGACGCCGTCGTGCTCGTCGATTGGCCGGAATTCAACCTGCGACTCGCCACTGCGCTTCATCGGCGTGGTCTAAAGATCATTTACTACATCAGTCCGCAGTTGTGGGCGTGGCGGCCGCGTCGCATCAGCACCGTCCAACGCGACATCGATCTGCTGTTGTCGATACTTCCTTTTGAAGCTGAATGGTTCAAAGCGCGCGGCGTGGACCACGTTCAGTTCGTCGGTCATCCGCTCGCGGGGGAAGTACGCGCGCGTTTCGGACGCGAGGAGTTTTGCCGGCGACACGATCTGAACCCGTCGCAACCGATCGTTTCGCTTCTGCCCGGCAGCCGGCGCAAGGAGCTGCAACGCATTCTGCCGCCGATGCTCGCGGCTGTGGCAAAGCTCAACGCGGTGCGTCCGGAGATTCAGTGCGTCGTGGTGGTTGCGCCGAGCCGGACGGTGGAAGAAACGAAACAGATCGTGGTCCAGCAAAACGGCGTGGCTGCGATCAAGTTGGTACAAGGCGAAACTCGCGAAGCACTCGCCGCTTCCGATGCCGCCGCCGTCGCGAGCGGCACCGCCACGCTCGAAGCAGCACTGCTCGAAACTCCAATGGTCGTCGTCTACAAGGAGTCGGCAGTGAACTGGCACACGCTAGGCCGTCTCATCACCGTCTCACACTACGGACTGGTGAATCTCGTCGCGGGCAAAGAAATCGCCCGCGAGTTGATGCAGAATGATTTGACCGCTGAAAACCTGACCCACGAACTTCTTAAGCTGCTCGAGCCGGCTGCAAACAGAATCGTGCGCGAGCAACTCGCGGGAGTGGCGCACCGGTTAGGCGACGGCGGCGCTTCGGAACACGCGGCGGAGTTGATTAGCGATTTTTTAGGTCGGTGAGCTGTTGTTCGAGCTGTTTGATGCGTTCAGGCAAGCGGTTTAAAAAGGCGTTCATGCGTTTGTACTGGTCCAGCGGCTGCACGGGTATGCCCCACCAAACGCCGGACCGCACGATCTTGCCGGGAAGCACCCCCGCTTTCGATCCGATCACCGCGCCTTTTTGCACGCGCGTATGATCCCCAAACCCGACCTGCCCGCCGATAATCGCCTCGTCTTCGATCACCACACTGCCGCTGATTCCCGTCTGCGCGGCAATCACGACGCGCTCGCCGATGTCGCAGTTGTGACCTACGTGGACCATGTTGTCGAGCTTCGTGCCGCGCCCGATGCGTGTGCGGCCGAGCGCGGCGCGATCCACGCACGTATGCGCGCCAAGCTCGACGTCGTCTTCGATCACCACAGTGCCGATCTGCGGAAACTTCTGATAACCCTGATCGTGCCGGACGTATCCAAAACCGTCAGCGCCGATGCACACCGCCGCGTGAAGGATCACGCGATTCCCGATCGTGACGCTGTCGTAAAGCACGACGTTCGGATGCAGCACGCAATCGTCGCCAACAGTCACGTTCGCGCCCACAACCACGCCCGCTTCGATACGCGTGTACGCGCCGACATGCGCGTTCTCGCCGATCTGCACGTGTGGACCAATGTAAGCCGTGAGCGCAACGTCAGCGCTCTGCGCCACAACCGCCGTGGCATGGATCTGCGGCTCACGACGCACAGGCGGATAAAGCGCAGCGCCAGCGAGCGCAAACGCGAGCTTCGGATTCGCAACCTCGATCAAGGTTCTTTCTGAAAATTTCTCAGCCGCCGCTGGCGGCACAATCAAACACCCCGCCTGACTCTCGCCGGCAGCACCGAGGAACTTCTCATGCTCGACGTACGCTACGTCACTCTCTCCCGCTTTTGTCAGATCGTTCAGGTGGAAGATTTCTTTACGACCATCGCCAACAACGCGACCGCCTACGATCTCAGCGAGCTCTTCAACTTTCATGCTCTTATGAACCCACGTTTGGAACCACGGATAAAACGGACGAGATGCGCCACGTTCTCATCGTCGATCTGCTCGAGCTCACTCAAAACATCCGCGAGCGGCGCCGCCGATTTAAATAATCTGCGGTAAGCATTTTTCAGCGCTCGCTTCTTTTCTTCCGAAAACCCGGCGCGCGTCAGTCCCACTGTATTCAAACCTCGCACCCGCGGCGGATTCCCGTCAGTAATAAAGAACGGCAGCACATCCTGCACGATCTTCGACTTCCCGCCAACCATTGCATAACGCCCAAACCGCACAAACTGGTGCGCGCCGACATTATTTGAAAGAAACACGTGGTCCTCGATCGTGATATGGCCCGCAAGGGCCACCTCGTTCGCGAAGATATTGTCATCACCAATCGCGCAGTTATGCGCGACGTGCACCCCGACCATGAAGAAGTTGCGCGACCCGATCCGCGTGGTCTCCCCCGCGCCACTCGCGCGGTGCAACGTACAAAACTCGCGAATCAAATTGTCGTCGCCGATTTCAAGGAAACTCTCTTCTCCATTGAACTTAACGTCCTGCGGCTCGCCGCCGACCACGGCGTGCTCGTAAATCCGATTACGTGCGCCCAACCTCGTAAAACGCTTAACAACCGCATACGCCGCGATCTCGCAATCCGGGCCGATTTCCACGTTGTCTTCGATGATGGCGGTGGGATGAATATGCATTTGCCAGAGGTTTGAGAATAATTCGTGTCTTGTGGTTCCTGCAAATCCTGTTTATCATGCTCGGCGGTCTATTGCGCTCAGTGCGACGTTTAGTTTGGTGGGGAGACGATAAAGCCGTTGTTTAGTGATCAGTTTCGCCGGGGGGAATCGGATAAAAGCAAACTAGCCGGAGTGAAAAGCTCGCGGCTGATCTCCGGTCTTTCAGACATCGCCTGGAAAGCCTTCCAAACCGTCAACCAACGACTCCCCGAAGGTGAAGCCATCCGGCCCAACTGGGCGCCTGGTCCACTTCTCAAATCCTACGAACGCTCGGCGCCGCCGCTGGGCTTCCCGCGCGAGACAGACAGTCTTTGTCCCAGTTGCGTAAAAGAAGTCCGCAATGCGGTCATCACCGGCGAGGTTTCGCTCGAAACGTTGATGCACCAGCATCCCGGTGAAATCAAAGCACAGATCGTTGAAGACAATGGCCGCGTCGTCATGCGCAAGACTTGCCCGAAGCACGGCGAGTTTGAAGACGTGATGTCAACCGACCCCGCGTTTCTCGAGCGCATCGAGTCGCTCTTCTTTGGCCGTGACTTCCGCGCGGCGGAAGACAAGGACGTTCATCGTCACGGCACTTCGAACATCAAGTTTGGACGCGGCGCGGTTTTGACTGTCGACCTGACGAACCGTTGCAACATGATGTGCAATCCGTGCTTCATGGATGCGAACCAGGTTGGCTACGTGCACGAGCCGACGTTTGAAGACACGAAAGCGATCCTCGATCGCGCCGTCTCGTTCAAACCACGACGCCAGGTCATCATTCTCTTCTCCGGCGGTGAACCCACGCTCTCGCCCTACTATCTCGAGGCAGTCGCGTACGCGAAGAAGATCGGTTTCTATCGCATTCTCGCCGCGACCAACGGCATTCGCTTCGCCGAAGACATCGAGTTTTGTAAAGCCGCGAAAGCTGCGGGCCAGCACGGCGTCTATCTTCAGTTTGACGGCGTCAGCGAAGAGAAGAACAAGCATCGCGGCGTCGGCAACCTGTTTGACGTGAAGCTGCGAGCGATCGAGAACCTCGCGAGCGTCGGGATCAAAGTCACGCTCGTCGTGACGATCGTCAACAGCATTAACAACGACGGGATCGGCCAGATCGTCGAGTTTGCGGCGAAGAACATCGACAAGGTGCAGACGATCGCGTTTCAGCCGGTGTCGTTTACCGGCCGCGATGAAGATATTTCGGACGAGCTGCGCACGAAGTGGCGCTACACGCTCGCCGGCATGACGCACGATCTGAAGGACCAGTTAGCCGGACGTATTCAACCGTTGCGCGACTGGTTCCCGCTTTCGTCGTATTCGGCGTTTACGAGCGTGATGGACATGTTGCAGGGCGC
>Ga0105248_10007097_pt1 | contig 12270 bp, 12 predicted proteins | sample KBSS34metaG_FD_81524 | JGI IMG/M metagenome (GOLD analysis project Ga0105248, IMG submission 81524) | Switchgrass rhizosphere microbial communities from Kellogg Biological Station, Michigan, USA - KBS S3-4 metaG | ecosystem: Host-associated > Plants > Roots > Rhizosphere > Soil | place... | reverse complement strand
GAAGACGCAGAGGCGCAGCGGACGGGTTTCAGTCCGGGACCGCTGTGGGGCGTACCTGTCGTGACCAAGGCGAACACGAGTATCAAAGGCCTCGTTACGACGGACGGGTGGCGGGGCTACATGATTCCCGGGCACGAACTAATTGCTCCGCGCGATGCGACGATTGTCAGCAGGCTGCGCAAAGCGGGCGCCATCATCATTGGCGTAACGAACATGCCGGACTTCGCGGCGAGCGACACGAATCGCTCTACGGCGTTCGGGCGCACGGGGAATGCGTACGACGTCCGTTTCTCGCCGGGTGGTTCGTCGGGCGGGACGGTCACATCGGTTACATCGAACTTTGCGGTGCTGGGCAATGGCACTGATACGGGCAACTCGATTCGTATGCCGGTGGCCACCAGCAACCTGATTGGGATATTCCCGACGCGAGGGCTTGTGAGCATTGCGGGGATTGCGCCGCTGGATTGGAACCTCGACAACACGGGTCCGATTGCCCGCACTGTCGCCGATGCTGCACTTGCGCTGACTGTCATGGCAGGAGAAGACCCGCTGGATCCAGCGACAGCGGGATCGAAGTCGAAGGCGCAGGCAGCGCCTTACACGCAGTACCTCAAGTCAGGATCATTGAAAGGGAGACGATTCGGTGTGCCGGCCTTCATTCTTGACGGCGGTAACACTCCATTCCAGGGAGCGTGTCCGAATGCTAGTCCTGAGCAGATCGCACAGGCCAAGAAAGATGCGTTCCTGCCTTTGAAGCCGGAGACGCGCGCGATGTTCATGAAGGCTGTTGAAGAGATTCGGGCTGCGGGAGCAACGGTATTGATTCAGCCTGACATTCTGTCGGATGCGTTTGTCGATGAAGCGGCGCACATCTGTACACTGCCGTATATTCGCGAAGGGACGGAGAAGTTCCTTGCGAACTTCGGGCCGGCAGAATATCACTCGACCGCCGAGTACGAGAAAGCTGTGGGTAATCCGCTGCCGGCTGTCATTGTCGGCGGTGGTCAGACGGGTATGTCGAATGCGCCGGACATTCAGCAGGCAAATCTTGAGACAGATCCGAATGCGGAAGTCACTCTGCTCGGACCGCGACGCAAGGTGCAGCAGATGTACGATGACGCACTCGAGCACTTGCACCTGGATGGCTATCTGTATCCGGCGATTCAGATGCCGCCTCCCGACGAGACGATGGCGCAGGACGGGCACCTCAGCGATGGTCCGCACTCAGCTACTGCGTGGGTGAACATGCTGGGAGTGCCGGCGATCAGCATTCCTGCGGGGTTCTATGAGTCGGGGCTGCCCTTCGGGATCGAGATCAGCACGCGCAAGTGGCGAGACGGCGATCTCATTAGTTGGGCATACGACTACGAACAGAAGACACACCCTCGGAAGCCGCCGGTGCTTGTGGAGGGTGGATTGCTTTCTCACGCGACACAAACGGTTGAGTAGCCGCATTCATTGTGACGTCCCACTCATCGCACGGTGAGGCGGTGCGATGAATGGGGCACAGGGTTGATGGGGGAATGTCTCTCCCCGGTCCCCAAATGCGAGGGACCGGGGCCACCCGGTTGAATTCCGGCCAGACTTAGATTTAGCGCTGCTTGTTTTCTTCGATAAGGCGATCGACCAGGGGGATCAGCTTTTCGCTGGTGCGGGGCAGAACGAAGGCGGCAGCGGTGGCGTCCCAGTCGAGCTTGAAGCTGGTGGAGAGCGCCGAGATCCAGATCTGGCGCACTGGCGTGTTCGGCGTGACGACGAACTTGGATGGCGGTTCTTCGAAAACGACGTTGAGGACGCCGCCCTGTTCTTCGACCTCGAAGCCGGCTTCGTCTTCTTCTTCGCGAGCGATGAGGTGCTTCTTGAGTGCGTCGAGAGCGTTTTCGGCGGAGCGGCGAAATTCAAGTTCGTCCTGCATACGACAAGTTTAGCAATTGAGCTTGGATCGTTTCCCACTCATCGCACGGTGAGGCTGTGCGATGAATGGGGCACAGCTTGATGATGCGAGTCAGATAGGGATATTTTCATCCACGGTGCCGAAAGCTAGGCAGCTGGGGCACCTTCGTGTGTTTTGGGCATCCGGTTACCACGCGGTTTTTGCGTAGGGCCAGGTGTTGCGGGCATGGGCGAGGCTGACGGCCCACCAGTGAAGGCGGCTGAGCATATTGTCCATCGAGCGCTCAAGGCGGTCGGGGTTGCGAAGCGCTCCGCTGGAGTCAAACTGCTCCCATGCGCCGGCGATGGAGACGCTGTCGCGCACAGTGACGGCGTGGAGTTCTGCGAAGACGAGACGAAGTTGCTCGACGGCCCGCAGGCCTCCGGAGATTCCGCCATAGGAGATGAAGGCGACGGGCTTGGCGTGCCACTCCGGGCCGTAGGAATCGATGAGGGCTTTGAGAGGAGCTGTATAGCCGTGGTTGTACTCGGGCGTGACGACGATGAAGGCGTCGCAGGCGGCGAGGCGCCTGGCCAGAGTCTGGCCGGCTTCGGCCGCGTCGGGTTGGGCCGGGTCGATGTGTTCGATGACGAAGCCGGCATGGGCGGCGATGCGGCTGGCGGCCCATTGCGTGACGGTGTCGCAGAAGCGGCCCGGGCGAGTCGATCCGTAGATGAGGCCGACTTTGATGGGAAGTTCCATTGCTTTGATGTCTCTCTTTCCTTGTTTTGATTCCGGCACTTGGAACAGGGTATAACCTCAAGTATACTTGAGGTCAAGAGGTATCCGGGAATGGAGACAAAATCTAGAACGGAGATGGAGAAAAAGCTGGCGGAATTTCGACGGCCGCTAACGGTGGGCGAGGTGGCGGAACGCGCCGGAGTGGCGGTGTCAACGCTGCATTTCTATGAGGCTGAGGGACTGATCACGAGTTGGAGAAACGCAGGCAATCAGAGGCGGTATGCGCGTGAGGTGCTGCGAAGAGTTGCGGTAATCAAGGTCGCGCAGAGGACGGGGATTCCGCTGAAGGAGATTCGCGAGGCGCTTGCGACGTTGCCGGAAAAACGCACGCCTACGACAGCGGATTGGAAGAAGCTATCGGCTCGTTGGCGGGGACAGCTGAGTGAGCGGATCGAACGGCTGACGCGATTGCGCGATCAATTGGATGGGTGCATCGGGTGCGGGTGCCTGTCGGTTGATTCTTGCCCGCTGCGCAATCCGGGAGACAGGCTGAGGGAAGAGGGGCCGGGGGCGAGGCTGCTGGAGATAGAGGGAACAGGGAGTAGTGAGTAACAAAACCTGCTGCTGATTACTCGCTACTCACTATTCACAACTCACCACTCACTTCTTATTTCCAACTCCAGTTGGGCATGAAATTCTGGCCTGAGGTCGTGAGCTGTTTTTGTTGCGTGCCATCGGAGAGCATGGACCAGATCTGGGCTTTGCCGCCGACGGTGCGTTCGAAGACGATATGGCGGTTGTCGGGTGACCAGGAGGGGAAGTCGTTGCTGCCGGACTCGTGCGTGAGCTGCAGCCAGCGGCGGGTCGAGATGTCCATTACATAGATGTCCTGACCGCCGGGGTCGCCTGGGCCGTACTTGCGATTCCAGGCGAAGGTGAGGAACTGACCGTTGGGGGCCCATGTGGGCGAGACAGCGTAGCCGCCGTCGGTGAGGCGAGTGATGCCGGCGCCATCCTGATCCATGGTGTAGATCTGGGGGAGACCGGTGCGGCCGCTGACCCAGGCGAGCTGGGAGTTGGTGCGGGGATTCCATGTGGGAGCGACATCCGGGCCGCGGAAGGATGTGATTTTGTGTGCGCCGCCACCGCTGGCATCGGAGATCCAGATCTCGGGATCGCCGGAACGCGACGAAGAGAAGGCCATCTTGGTGCCGTCCGCGGACCACGCGGGGCTGGTGTTGCTGCCGCCAACTGTTCCGGCGGGGAATGACACGAGACGGTTCAGCTCCAGCGAGTACAAACGGATGGACCAGCCGAGCTTGCCCAGCGTGGCGAAGGCGACGCGTGAGTTGTCGGGTGATATGCGCGGCGAAAGCGAGATGCTGCCGAGATGCGTGACGGCATGCTGGTTCTGGCCGTCGTAGTCCATCTCCCAGACTTCTTTAGAGCCGGTGCGGTTGCTGATGAAGAAGATCTTGGTCTCGGCGATGCCGTTAATTCCACCGCCGAGGCGAAGGATGATCTCGTCGGCAAAGCGGTGAGCGACGGTGCGTGCCATGTCTTCGGTTGCGGCTTCGTTGTATTGCTTGCCGAGGACCTGCGGATTCGCGGCATTGCGGGTGTCGTCGAGGAAGCCGAAGACGGTGAGGTGTCCATTGGCAGCAGAGAGAGCCCCGAAGGCAACCATCGATGCATTGGCGGGATTGGCTGACCATTGCGAGAGATTGATTTCCTGCTGAGCGCCGGGTGTTGCCTGGGGATTGAAGCTCTTCGAAACCATGTCGAAGATGCCGGCATTTTGCAGATCGCTGAAGAGCGTGGAATCGAAGGTGGCTTTCAACGCGGGTGTCTGCGGGTCGGCACCTACCTGCTTGAAGTCGGCCGCTGCGAGACGGATATGGGCGTTGCCAAGGCCGGAACCGGTAGCAACCCAATCCTGTGCGGAAGAGGGAAGCGAGGCGAGCGCTGCGAGGGCGAGGAGCGAAAGACCAAAACGCATCATAAATTTCATGAGAACGCTAAACCCTTCCTGAAACGGTTGTTGAAATGGGGAACTCTGCGTATCTCTTGTCGGAGTTCATTTTAATTTGGATGGTGCGCGGGGTCCTAGTATTCGCAATAGTAGGAAACGTTTAGGTTACTTCCGCGATATTGCGGGGGCAATGCGCCAAAGTTGTCAGCGCGTTGGGCGGCGCGGACGCAGGTCTGATCCCATGTTGGGCTGCCGCTGGAGCGGTCGAGGCGAACCTGGCTTACCGAACCGTCGCGCGCGATGCTGAATGAGATATATACGCGTGCCCCTTTGGGCGTGTGCGGGTCGGCAAGAGACTTGATGCCGTTCTGGTCCATTTTGGTATTGATGTTGTTGACGTACCAACCGAAGAGGCTGCCGAAATTTGCGTCGGTTACGGAGGCGGGGTTAGTAGCCGCTCCCTGGGACATGGCTCGCGGCAGTTGGTTGCCGGCCTGCTCGCCATACTGGGCGGTGTTCTTAGGCACATCGGGTTGTTGCTTTGGAGCCTGCTTTACTTCCTGCTGCTGCGGCTTCTTTACCTTGCCCTGAATGGGGATCGCGGTTTCGTCTTCGGCCTGTTTGGCTTTGGGCTCGGGAGGCGCGGGGGCTTCGCTGGGCTTCTCCGTGGCAAGGACGTTCTGATTGGGCGGATGATCTGAAGGCAGCGGAATTGAGCTGGTGATATTTACCTGGATAGCGCCGCCAGGGCCTGCGCCGCCCCACAGGTTGTGGTGGAAGAAGCCGCCTATGACTCCGTAGAGAACGATGGAGATGACGATGCCGCAGTGAAGCAGCACGGCGCCAGCAGCAGGCTTTGCGAACGGCTCGGGGGCCAGCTCCTGCTGAAGGTGATCACCGGCTTGGAGGAAAGGGCTGCTCATTAGTTGTTGCAGGGGCTAACGCCCCGACCTTCTATTTGGGGTTGTTGCGGCATGAGTGAAGTCATGCCCTGAAACATTTGTCCATTGCTCCCACTCATCGCACGATGAAGCTGTGCGATGAATGGGGCACACGAAATTGTCTGCTATTGAAACGTGTGCCATCGTCATTTTCCTTTGCCGTCGACGGGGCGGGTGACGATGGAGATGTTGGTAATGCCGGCTTGTTTAACCGCATCCATCACGCTGGCGAATGCACCGAAGGGGACACGTTCATCGGCGCGAAGGTAAATTACCTTCTTTGTGTCGGGGCCGCTGGCGTCATGCAGGCGCTGGCCAAGATCGTGCACGTTAACAGCATTGTCGCCGAGGAAGACTTTCTGATCGCGGTCAATGGTCACGACTAGGCGCTGCTCGGTGATTTCCTTGACGGTACGCGTTTTGGGAATGTTGACTTCGATGCCGGACTGAAGGACAGGCGCGGTGATCATGAAGATCACGAGCAAAACCAGCACGACGTCGACGAGCGGCGTGATGTTGATGTCCGCGAGGGAGGATTGGGTTCGACCGTTGTTAGTCGTGAAAGCCACGGCCAACCTCTTGCGGCTCATCGCGCGACGGCGCGGAGCTGCGCGCCGGAATCTCTTCAAGCGAGTTCAGAAGCTCGCGGCAGAAGTCGTCAGTTGCCGATGCGAAAACCTTGATGCGCGCGGCGAACTGGTTGTAAGCGACGACAGCAGGCACGGCAACGAAGAGTCCTGCAGCGGTGGTGATAAGAGCTTCGGAGATGCCGGGCGCCACAGCGCGGAGCGTCGCAGCACCCGCTGTACCGAGGCCGTGAAACGCATCGACGACCCCCATGACGGTGCCGAAAAGTCCGACGAAAGGGCTTGTGGCGGCGATAGTGGCGAGCCAGGTGAGGCGCCGTTCGAGTGCGGTGACCGCTTCGCTGGCTGCGGTCTGCGCGGACCGCTCGAGAGGAGCGAGATTGCGCGGCGGTCCGGAACCGCCGGTCTGGCGCTTGTAGGTTTCGTAGACGTCAACGTAAACCTGCGCGAGCGGACTCGATTTGTAATTGTCCGCGAAGGCTGCGACTTCCTGGAGACGAGTGGCACGTCGGAAGGCGTTGATGAAATTGCGGCTTTCGCGCGTAGCCTTGCCGAAGGTGCCCATCTTGCCGAGGATGATCGTCCAGGAATAGAGGCTGGCGATGAGCAGCAGGAGGAGAACGCCAAGCGCAATGCCTCCGATATTACTGAGCATCTCCATCACTGCGCCGGCACCTGTGGAAACAGGCCCCGCGGGAGAGCTCGGATCAGCTTGTAATGTGAGGAGCAAGGTTGCTGTAAAAATCGGTTTTTACCTCAGCTTCAACGGTATCAGAGGAGTGAAAGCGCTCCAAGTTATCGTTCTGGTGCACTCGAAGCTGCGCATTCTGAGAGGGTTAGCCGAAGCCTGTGTGGTTCATGCTATGCTGCGCTCGGACTGACCTTTCATGCTCGTTGAACTTCGCGCTGAAAACTATGCGGTTATCGACCACGCCATCGCGGTGTTCGGTCCGGGGCTGAACCTGCTCACGGGCGAGACCGGCGCGGGCAAGTCGATCCTTGTAGATGCGCTTGCGCTGTTGATGGGTGGGAAGTCTTCGGCCGAGATTGTGCGCCACGGGGCAGAGAAGGCCGTGGTGGCATGCGTGTTTGAAGCGACCCCCGCAGCGGAGGCAATTCTCGAAGAGAACGGGATCGACTCGGAAGGCAACGAGATTATTCTGCGGCGAGAGATCCTCGCCAGCGGCAAGGGCCGGGTCTTCGTGAACAACCAGCAGGCTACGGTGGCGGTTCTGCGGCAGCTTGCGCCTGAACTTGCATTGGTCCATGCGCAATCGGAGACGCTGGCGAGCTTCGATCAGATGCAGCAACGGATTCTCTTGGACAGGTTCGGGGCGATCTCGACAGAGGAAGTTGCGGCGGCGCATGAGATATGGCGCACGGCGCAGGCGAAGCTGGATGATCTGCTGACCAACGAGCAGGAACGGCTGCGAATGGTGGATCTGTGGAGCTTCCAGGCGAAGGAGATCTCCGGCGCGAACCTGACGGCAGCGGAGGACGAGAAACTCGAAACAGAGAAGCGCGTGCTTGCGAATGCCGAGAAGCTATATGCGGCAGCGATGGGCGCGTTCGATCAACTGTATGAAGGCGGCGCTTCGGCAGAGGCGGCGCTGCGTGCGGCGGGAAAGAACCTGGATGAGCTGGCGCGCTACGACGAAAAATTCAATGATGCTGCGCAGCAGATTTCTTCAGCGCGGGCGATTGTGGGAGATGTGAGTTCGACGCTGCGAGATTATGCGGAGCGCATCGATGCTTCACCAGAGAGGCTTGCGGAAATCGAAGACAGGCTGGCGCTGCTCGATCGGCTGAAGCGAAAGTATGGCAAGACGATCGATGAAGTGATTGTGCTGGGCGACGAGGTTCAGCGGAGGCTGGCGGAAGTTGAGGATCGCGATGAGACGCTGAAGACGCTGCGAGCTGCGCTTGCCAAGGCGGCGAGTTCATACAAACAGGCCGCAGCGTCGGTGTCGACGCAGAGGAAGGCCGCGGCGGCAAAGCTGGCCAAACTCGCCGAGGTCCAGATCAATTCGCTGGCGATGAAGGTGCGGTTTGAGATTTCTGTGGCGAGCAGCGAGCAAGAGCATGCGTGGACCGTGGATGGCTGGGACGCAGTTGAGTACCGGATCGCGACGAATGCGGGAGAGCCGCTGAAGCCGCTGCATGAGATTGCATCCGGCGGAGAGATGTCACGCGTGATGCTGGCGTTGAAGGTGGCAGTGGAGGAGGCTTCGGCAAAGACGCGGAAGAAATTGCCGACGCCGCGGACGCTTGTATTCGATGAAATTGACATCGGCATCGGTGGACGCGCGGCAGACGCTGTCGGACAAAAGTTGAAGGCGCTTGGCCGCGCACAGCAAGTTCTGTGCGTGACCCACTTGCCGCAGATCGCGGCGTTTGCCGATCAGCACTTTGTCGTGGAGAAAAAAGAAGACCACGGGCGAACGAAGATGAACATCCGGCTGCTGGACGATCGTGCTCGGACGCACGAAGTGGCGCGCATGCTGTCGGGTGCGAAGGTGACAGATACGAGTCTGCAGCATGCGGCACAGATGATTGCTACGAGCCGCTGATGTGTGATGAAATTTGCAGGAGAAAAAGCCCCGCGGGAAGCGGGGCTCTTGTTTTAAGAGCAAGACTCCTCTGATGGTGGGGCATCCAGTGCGACGCTCAGGACAGGCTTGGGGCACTCGTAGTTAGCAGGGGAGTCGCTTGCTGTCTCAGATGTGAGTGCCGTTACTTGCGACCATGTCCATGTCCGTGGTCATCGTGGTCGTGACCATGCCCATTGCCATGGTCTTCGTGGCCGCGGCCTTTGCCGTGGTCATCGTGGTCTTTGTAATGGCCATAGTGATGGCCGTTGTCATGGCGGACTTCTTCGCGATATTCGTGGCCGTGAAAGCCTTTTTCCCAACCGCGATGGCGACCCCAGTCTGCATGTTCGCCGCGGACTGGGTAGGGACCATGGTAGCCGAAGCGCGGGTCATAGGTGCGGTCGATATAGCCGCGAAATCCGACGGGTCCGTGGAACCAGGGACCTGCTCCGAGGAAGACTCCGCCCGCGAACCATGTGGGGCCGTAATAGCCAAACGGGGCACATCCGTAGGGGGCATAGTTGTAGTAGCCGTAAGGACAGACCGGCTCGACACCGATGTTGACGGAAATTTGCACCTCAGCCCTGGCGGCAGTGGCAGAGAAGCAGAGAAGCGCGAAAAAGGTAAGCGCGAGAAGCCGCATGAATTTCAATTTGACTCTCCTTGGTAGGGCTCTGGAGAAGAGTCTAGCGACGGTTGGACCTTCCACGAGGTTGATCTGAAATCTTGCCCTCTCGAAAGTCACGTGGACAGACTTGGGTAACCAGGCTTGCAGAGCACGGTTTCGCGGGAATTATTTACAAGCATCTGCTTAAAAATCACTAACTTAAGAATCCGGTCGTGGCAACTTATTGACCATGCAGGGCATCCCCTCTGTAGCTCGGACGTCTGCGTGGGCTCGTGACGCAAGACGGTTCGAGGACAAAAGGAGTTTGCCGTGAGGCTTACATTTAAATCCATCTATTCCGGATTGATATTTGCATTGGTTCGGGCCGCGCTGTTGAATCCCGCTGCGGTCGCTCAAGAGCCGAATCCAACCTCAACACAGAACGATCAGAATCAGGGCCAGGTGCAGATGAGGAACGGCATCGCCTACTACAAGGTCCAGGTGGTGGACCGCACCCTGCCGGCGATCAACTACTTTCACCGTTCTGGAGACACCCATATTGCATTTGTGGGAACGCAGCTTTTGCCGAAGGGAAAAGGCGAGGCGAAGGTGAATGCGCGCAATGGGCGAACAACCATCGATGCACAGTTCGAGAACCTGTCGCCGGCGAATGGGTTCGGTGAAGAGTATCTGACGTATGTCCTGTGGGCGATCACTCCCGATGGAAGGCCGGTAAATCTGGGAGAGGTGCTCCCTGGCGGAAATGGGAAGACGCAACTCGACGTTTCGACGGGCTTGCAGGCGTTCGGTTTGATGGTGACTGCTGAGCCGTATTTTGCGGTGACCATGCCGTCGGACCTTGTGGTGGTGCAGAATATTGCGACGACGAAGACCTCGGGAATCATCGAGCCGGTCACCGCGCACTACACACTGCTTCCGCGCGGAGCTTACGCCAATACCGCGGGACGGCACACCGTGCTGCATCCGATTTCGCGGAAAGAGAAGACGCCGCTGGAGGTCTATGAGGCCGAGAATGCGGTGATGATCGCGCAGGCCGCGGGAGCAGACAAGTACGCTCCTGACTCGATGGCGTCTGCGAAAGCCAACCTGGATAACGCAGAGAAGCTGAACGAGAGGAAACACGAAGACAAGCAGGCGATCACGTATGCGCGCGAGGCTGTGCAGGCAGCGGAAGACGCTCGCATCATGACGATCCGCAAGATCAAGGCCGAGGACGACGAAGCGCAGCGCGCGGCGCGAGTGCAGGCCGAACAGAATGCGGAAGAATCCCGCCGGCGGGCAGAGGAGTCACGAAAGCAGGCGGAAGAAGCTCAACTTGCACAGCAGCAGTCGGCTCTGGCGCAGCAGGAAGCTGCGAAAAGGGCGGAGGCCGAGGCCGCACAACGTGCACAGGCAGAAGCCGCAACAGCGGCTGCTCAGGCTGAGGCGCAGAAAGCGCAGCAAGCCCGTCAAGAGGCTGAGCAGCGGGCACAGCAGCTTGGTCTGGAGGAACAACAGGCTCGCGAACGACTCAAACAGCAGCTGAGTGCAGTCCTGGAGACCCGCGAGACGGCACGCGGCTTGATTATGGAAATGCCGGATGTGCTGTTTGACTTCAACAAGTACACGTTGAAACCGACTGCACGCGAGAAACTAGCGAAGGTGTCAGGAATTCTGCTGGCGCATCCCGACCTGAACGTGCAGGTAGAAGGACACACCGACAGCATCGGCTCGGAAGAGTACAACCAGAAGCTGTCAGAAGAACGCGCAGGCAGCGTAAAGGATTACCTGGTCAGCCAGAGTGTGCGTGGCGACAACGTGACCGCGGAAGGCTTCGGGAAGAACGATCCCATTGCGGATAACGCGACATCGGCTGGCCGTGCGAAGAACCGGCGCGTCGAACTTGTGGTGTCCGGCGCGTCGATAGGAGTGCAGGAGCAACAACAAGCTGCTCCCGGTGGTAACTCACAAAATGTAGCGCCGCAGGGGCCGCCACCACCTGCGCAGCCAGTGAGCCCGACTCGACCCGCGGTGCCGGATAGCGTCGTGCCGCAGTGACGAATACATCGCAGGCTGCTTTTCCACAACAGGGGAGAGGCAACCTGCGATTCAATTAAGGCGCTCCAACGGCTGTCGCCGTATGCGCCTGGGCGGCTAGAAAGAATATTTCAACTTAAATCAGATTACTTAAAGCAGGAGGACTGAATTATGAATTTGCAGGACCTTACCCCCATCCAGATCGCGATTATCGTTGCGGTAGTCGTCGTTGTCATTGGAGCGATCATCGTCTTCGCTCAGCGACGCAGGACGGAAAAGCTTCGGTCGCGCTTCGGACCGGAATATGAGCGTTCGGTTGCGGAGAGTGGCGACCGGCGGCGCGCAGAGGCTCAGCTTGAAAAGCGTGCAGAGCGCGTGGAGAAGTACCATCTGCGTTCGCTCACCGCGGAAGACCGGGCGAGGTTCACAGAGCAGTGGGATCGCGTACAGGCACACTTTGTGGATGCTCCTGCGGGCGCAGTTGCAGAGGCGGATCAACTGCTGGGCGACATCATGGCGACCTGCGGGTATCCGATGGGCGATTTCGAGCAGCGCGCCGCCGATATTTCTGTGGACCATCCCATCGTGGTTCAGAATTATCGCTCGGCGCACGATATCGCGCTCCGTCAGGCGAAGGGACAGTCAACGACAGAGGACCTTCGCAGAGCCATGATTCATTACCGTTCGCTTTTCGAAGACCTGGTATACGACCGGAAGGAAGCTGTAGTGGACCGCAGACCTGCGTCCGTCGAGCGTCGTGAACTGGAGAGCGAGGAGATTCACCGCAGGGCTTCGTAGGCCTCTGGCGATGGATACGAAAAGCGCTCGGGCGAGCGCAGACTCGCCCGAGCGTGATCCAGTCGAGAGATGTGCCGGATCGGCATTGCCGATTGCCGATTTGGATCAGTGCTTGTTCTTCAG
>Ga0105248_10007096_pt1 | contig 12274 bp, 20 predicted proteins | sample KBSS34metaG_FD_81524 | JGI IMG/M metagenome (GOLD analysis project Ga0105248, IMG submission 81524) | Switchgrass rhizosphere microbial communities from Kellogg Biological Station, Michigan, USA - KBS S3-4 metaG | ecosystem: Host-associated > Plants > Roots > Rhizosphere > Soil | place... | reverse complement strand
GCTTGCCGGGCTATAGCGAAGCGTGTATCGAAGCCCTGTTTCCCGGCGGGGCATAGCGCAGTCTGGTAGCGCGTCTGCTTTGGGAGCAGAAGGTCGCAGGTTCAAATCCTGCTGCCCCGACCAGCTATCGTATTGATCTGCCTGGCTTGATAGGCCGCCTACGATTGTCATGGCCCCTTAACGGCCCTATAGGGGTGCGGTCACGCAGGAACCTCGATGGTTGCCAGGATCTACAAGCCCGCGAAGACCGCCATGCAGTCAGGCTTTGGCAACACCAAAGGCTGGGTGCTCGATTTTGAGCCGGAGACGCCGCGTCGGGTCGAGCCACTGATGGGGTGGACGTCGTCCAGCGACATGCGGCAGCAGCTGCGGCTGCGGTTCGACTCGAAAGAGGAAGCGGTGGCCTATTGCGAGCGGCATAAGCTCGCCTATGAGGTGTTCGACGCGGCTCCGGCCAAGCGACGGACAATGTCCTACGCGGACAATTTTTCCTTCAAGCGTCGCGATCCCTGGACGCACTAGAGCTTCGGCGAAATTTACGGATCAAGCCGGCCGTTTTTCGGCAGCAACCGCGCCTTCCAGGCTTAGCCCCTGCGTCGCCGCGCGCTGGCGCAGAAGCGAAACGAAACGCTCCTGCGGCATGGGCTGGCCGAGCAGGTACCCCTGGCCGTAGTCGCAGCCCATGCTCACCAGTGCCACGGCGTCCGCGGCTTTTTCGATGCCGGCTGCGACGACGTAGCGGCCGAAACTGTGAGCCAGATCGATGACGGTCTTGCAGAGCGGAGCATTGACCTTGTCGGTGCCGCAATCGGCGACAAAGGACTTGTCGAGCTTGAGCTCTTCGAAGGGCATTTCCTCCGCCTTGGCGAGCGTCGAGTAGGCTCGGCCAAAATTGTCGATCGCAAGCCTGACATTGTGCGGCTCGAGCTTCTTGCTCAGTTCGCCGGCAAGTTTGAGGTCGTTGACAATCTGCTCCTCGGGCACGTCGATGATCAGGCCGGGCCATTTTTCGTTGGCCGGACGGTGCGCCTTGAGGATGTCTTCAATTGAGATCTTCACCAGTGCGGGCACGGGAATGTTGACCGACAGCCGCAGATTGACACCGAGCTTGGAGAAAAGAGCGCTCGTCTTGAGCGCGTTTTCAAGCGCCAGCTCGGCCAATTTGGCGGTGGCAGGCTCGGCCGCATTGGCGGTGAACGCTCCAGCAAGCACCATGCCATGCTGGGGATGACGTACGCGCGCATAGGCCTCGGCACCTGCGAGCTGCTTTTTGCGTAATGCAATCTTGGGCTGGTACCAGAACTCCACCCATTTGTTCTTGATCGCGTCATCAAGTTCGAGCTTGGCTGCGACTGCGGGCGGAGTACCGAGCTTGAGATCCTGCACGAGCTTGACGATCGTTTCGGTCTCAAAAGGCTTCTTGAGCACGGGCAGCATTTGCAGCTTGTGCTGTGCGCCGATGCCCTTGACGTGCTCGAGGACCGCCGCACCGCGTGTGCTCATCAGCTGCACAGCGCCGCGGAAGCGCAACTTGCCGAGGGCAACGACCGTCTCGATCGCGTCCGCGGATTCAAGTGAGATATTTATAAAAACGAGTGCGGGCGCCCGGGATTCGATGGCCTTGCGCATGCTGGCGCCGTCGGGAAACTCAACTGTATCGACACCGGCACCGTGCAGCACGAGCGACAGGAAATGCCGGATACTCGGCTCATCATCGACGACGTAACAGATCGGCGTCCCATCGGGCGCGAGCGGCGGCGACTCGACGGCAGGGGTGCCGTCGGCCGGTGTCGACGATTTAGTGGATGGCTCGGTCATTTGCGGTTCGGGCGCAGTAAAACCGAGGGATGTGCAGCGTCCCCCCAGGCTATTGGTGTGCCAAACTTGTTAATTATGGGTTTCCCGTCGCCCCGTCAGTCAGGGCCCACGGGGAGTACGGGGCTGCCAGGCTCGAGCCGCCAGAGCTTAACGAGGCATTCTTCTGCGGTTGCGATAGTTTCTAGGGTAGGGGGATCGGCGAGTGGATACGCAAGCGCGGGCGGACAGCGGCTCGTATGTAACTAGTCTCTGCGGTTGAGCCGGATTGGCGCAACGAAGAATCGCCTGGCGACAAATAAAATTCGCGCCGCAACACTTACAAATCGGCGCCGGGGTTGCGCATAACACCCTCACTAACCGTCGGTCCCCGCAGATCGTGAGTTGCTTTGCCTGCCGACTGTCGGCGTGGTGGCCCTGTCGTCGGCCACTTTTTTGGAAACGATCGACTTGTGTTGGGACATGCTTCGGTCGTTCAAAATCAGACTTGAGAATGACAGAGCAGAATAATGCCGATTTGGAAATGTCCGCTTTCCGATTGCGGGGACCAGCCTTGCCGCATTCAGCGACGTAAGCGACCCCAATCGCAGCAGTGTGGCTTCTGCTCGACTGAGGTCGCCTAAAGCGGAAGGGACCGCCCCCCAGCCGCTCCGTCTACAACTATAGGGCGGTGCCGCAGTAGAGCGGTATGGCGCGTGCGCCACACTTCACAAAATTGCGTAATGGAACTTTAGCCATTGAAAGCAATTATGCCGCGGTGGGCCGGGGCAACCGGCTTCATAACTGACGCCTTTGGCGTTGATTTTTGTGGCGGGGAACGGCGCGGTGGGGACGAAGAGCCAATACTCCGCCGTTCTTCGATACGTATTTTTACATCCCCGTATTTACGAAAGCGCTCGGGCGAAGTGCCGGGGGCTTTTGCTGGCCTACGTTCGAAAGAGAATGGGCACTGTCATAAAACGACAGTTCTTGTTTCGGGGGTGTCCTCGTTCGGCCGACGGGGGGCTACCGGTACTTCACGACTATTTTTTCAAGGTGTTCGCAGTTCGCACACTCGAAGGTACGACGATCATGGTCTGGCTCGTCCGGCTCAATGAGTGCCAACCACATCAACTCGCCACATTGCGGGCAATTGGGCCGGTGAAACGCGACCGACGCATGTCGAGCCTCGTGTGTAATCCTATTGTACGTCATCAGCGTTCCCCACGCGGAGAACCAGATGGCGGCGAAGTGCAAGGTGGTTTGTCCCATGCGGGCCGCTTGTACGGTGCCCTCGCTAAAAAGTGCTGTCGTGAGACTCTCAGTTTTTAATAAACACAGCCTTATCAAAAACTCTTTCGCGCGCACGCATCGGCACGGTGCGATTCATCTCTTCAAACCGGCGCGAATGCGGCGATTCAACGCGGCAAAAAACCTTGTGGAAATGCGGTGGGTTATCTCGAAAAAATACAGCTACTAAAAGTTGGTCGCACTTGGAGCGATATGCCACTCGTCAATGGGGGATATTAGAGCACCCGCGCAAAAGGTTAGAGTACTACTTGCACCAAGGATATGGGGGTAGCCGCGCGATGTTCATCCTCTTGCCAATGGCAAAAAAGCGCATTTCTATTTGGTCTGTCCCAATTGCCGGTTTGTCCATTTTCCCCGTCAGCTCGGTGGCCCGTAGATGGTAGATGCGTGGGCAATCAGAAAGTACCAACCTCAGCGAGGGTGGCAGCGATAGAGGCTCTGCGGAAAGTCCGGCCACCGTTTAAGTTTTGTTCCGGCCCTGAACCAAGGCACCGCCAAGCCGTTATCCCACTACACATTGGTAAGGAGAACGAGATGGCACATCCGGCGACTGAAAAGCGCGGCGGCAACCCGGATGTGAAGCATAAACCTGAACACCAAAAGCCCAAGGATGCGATGGAACGGAAACTCGAGCAGGGCTTAGAGGAATCCATGACGGGGTCCGACCCCGTCAGTGTCACTCAACCGCCCAAGACCAAGGATCACGAAAAGAAAGCGGGCTGAGGGTTCGTTTCAGGTCAAACACACCAAGCGATAAACGTACCATCCGCGGCCCGCGCACAATTCCGTTTGCCCTTACCGTTACTTGTCATCTGACCGCACCAATGGCTATCGACAACACCACCACGACATCGTTTGCGAAACTTTGTTTTTGTTCAGGTATTTGATTGCCCCGTCACAATACTGAATCACCAAACGCTCGGTCGTCTTTAACGGACATCGTTAGCTTTCTCCGCGCCGCCCGGCGCGGGAGGCACCACCGGTTCCGGCTCCGGATCCGCCTTGCTCATTCTCGGCGCGATTATAGGCGGCAACTTGACGTGGTCGTCGGGTGTTCCCAACACGATCACGTTGGCCGACGGCAACATCATTACGGTTGATTTTCAGGGCGGCCAAGCGATCATCTTGGACCACAAGATCACGACGCACGCCTACCTGAGCTTGTCAGAAGGGCGCGGTGGCGGACAAGATCTGGCAACGCCGCTTCCTGCAGCGCTTCCGCTCTTTGCCAGCGGCCTCGGTGCATTGGGGCTCGTGGGGTGGCGCAGGAAGAAGAAAGCAAGCGCGCTCGCTGCGCGATAAAAGAACCTGATCAGATTTCGGAGAGACCGCCGCGAGGCGGTCTTTTCTTTTGGTTCGTGTGCGATGTCCGCTTTTGGCCCTGAGCGGATATTCCACTTCTACCGGCCTCGGCGCGTTGGGGCTGCTGAGGTGGAGGAGCCTCGATTTGATCGGATTACGCGCGCGTGCCCTCCGAGGCAAATTGCCGTCCGCAAAAGCGTCAACGTGTCAGGCATCCCGTCCTCAAAAAGAGAGGCGGGGCCGCCGATGTGGCGTGCGACGACCCCGCAGATGTTCTGAAAACAGACACCCAACTTGCCGGTAGCCGTTCTGCACACAAAAATCTTGAAGAAAGTCTGGATTTTTTCTTGAGACGGCGCTGGCTTGCGGACCAACGCGCTTGCTTTGCCCCAACGTTCGAACGACTGCCGCTTCTGTCTTAGTGTCGCTTTGCGGTTCGGTCATCGCCATAGAGGCCTTTGACCGCGTGATGAGGTACGGCAGTCGCCGCACAGTTGTGGCATTTCGCGCGACGACCGCCGTCCGGTTCCCACTCTGGGCAAACCAAAGCTTAAAACCCCAGGTACCGACGCATATTCCTCAGGGGATATCCACAAGTGGACGGGCCACCGGTGCGGTGCATTCGGGGTTTCGCTATGCTGCTATTGGGTTCGTTCTGCTGTCGTGGCAAACGGCAGAGCAGAGGTGGGCCGTGCCTGAGCCAAGGCTTGGAGCGCGGCCCTCTTTTTGTTATTGAACTGGCTTTTTTTAAAGGCAGGCGTCCGGATCGTGCACGCCGCCTTCAGCGACATCCTGGCCCTCGACGGCGATGTGACAACTGCGTGCCTGGCTTCACTTTCATCCACAATCGTAAATCGTGTGACGCGGGTCACAGCCAGATTCCGAGAAAAGACTAAATTAAGATCCGCTCCAGGAATCGGAGGGGACCCATGCTTCAGGTACGAGAATATGCGCAAGAGATCTTTGGTCTGACACTAGCCGTTGGCACGCTCCTTATGCTTGCAACCGTGATACCGGCTTAGTGAGGCATTGATCTGATAGCCCGCTTGAGGGCGCCACCCGTCCAACACTTTGCTGCCGTACGCCGCCAGCACATTATTATTAAATCTCCGGCAGTCCTTGCTGTTGGTACCACAAGGTGCTTTATGGGCTTTGTGGCGCTTTGGGTTCGTAGGCATATGTCGAAAATCGCGCGCCATGTTGTCAGTCTGACGACTAAGAATTTTCCCATCATGTTGGTCGGCGCCGGCCTGATTGCTACAATTTTGTGGACTACCACCGTTATGGCTCTCGCAGTTGAGCGAGTCTGGTCGATGCTGTCGGGATCCTAGCGAGCCGCGCTTCGTTTCCGTTCTAGGCGGCGCTTCGCGGTTTGTTCATCGCGCGAGTGCGTGACTTCAGTCCTGTCGCGACATGAAGTGGCTGTTGGTCGCCTACCAACCGATTGCATCAGAAGAGATCAGCCCTGATCGCGCGATTTAATGCGCGGGCTGAGGAACGACGTCGCCCTCATTGGAGATGCTGGCGAGATCGACGGGCTTTTCCAGGGAGCAATTGTCTCCATTATGATCTTGATTCCTGACAATGCGCTCTCGATTTCACCCTGCACGCGGGAAACTTCGGAATTCAGAAACGTTTGCAGTTCTTGAAGCTCGGACGTTAGCCCCTGTAATCCATCGATTGAAACTGAAGTTGACCGGGCGATGGAGGATCTGATTCGTTCAGCACTATTCTCGATCTGAGGGGAGTGTTTCGGAATCGCTTGCTCTATCAAATTGCTGATTGCCTTCTCAACATCTGGTGTCTCAGGAGGAGCGTCAAGAAACGAAGGCCTCACTGGGTGATTAGAGGATGCCGAAGATGTTGAATCGTCCATCAACTTCTCCTGTGGGTTTGGTTTATTTCTACGCTAACCGACCAATATTTGTTGTCGGGTTAACGGAATTCCCGCTTGCGGTAATGCGGTGGGTTATCTCGAAAAAAAATGCAGCCAAGAAAAGTTGACCGCACTCCGGGCGATGTGCCGTGCGTCAATTGCAGGTCGGCGTATAGATTGAAAAGTCACAAACTCCGCGGCATAGAAGTCGGAGGTCTCGGTGCATTGGGGCTATTGGGGTGGAGGAGGAAGCGGCATCAGCTCCACGGGCGTTGAAAAAAGTTTCCGCGCCGCAGTTGGGATCGATGTGCCATGGGGGGCCGATCCACCACGGCGCGGAAGGTTGAGTTGTGTGTCGTAGTGCGCGTCCATCTAGCGCGCGCCGGGGACCATTGAAAACATCACCACGACACCGTTCGCGAGTTGCGGTTAACTAGAGTTGATCAGACGGTAAAATGGTGGCGATGACGCAGAGGGGAACAAGCCGCCGCCCAGGCGCAAGCGGACCCGTTCGCGTCTAATTTGTCCAAAGGGGGTGACGCAAGCCGCGTCATCGCCGCGTCTGTTGTGACTGAGTCGAGGCAAACAAGTGCAGTAACACTGCACCCAAACCGAAAAAACTAACGCAAGTGGGCAGTCCTAACTGAACTCCACGACCAAACTCTCGGAGTACAGACATCGTGGACACTCGAACGTGCGCTCGTCGCGGCCGGGCTTGATCGGTTCAATCCGCTTGAGCCACATCATGCAACCGCACTCGGGGCACGGTGGGTCTTTCAAGTCATCGACAGCGCGTTCCATCGCGAGATTAAAACGCGCACAGAGGCACAGCCGCAAACCACGATTAGTTCATCTATGATCGGCTACCCAAGGCCATCAGATCGCCATCTTGAGTTCTTTGGTGACGCGGAAGGCGACCTTTTTGCTGGCCTTGATCTGGATCGGTTCACCCGTTGCCGGATTACGGCCCATGCGGGCAGCACGGTTCCGCACTTGCAGACTCCCGAGTCCGGCGATCTTCACCCGCTCGCGTTTCTTCAAGTGTTTAGTGATCAAGCCGGCAAGATCCTTAAGAATTTCTTGGCTCTGCTTTTTGGTGAACTTATGCTTTTTCGCCAAGGCATGGGCCAATTGCTTTGTGCTGATCGCCTTTCGGGTCGTCGGCCTGGCTGCCGCGGGCTTCGCTGTGGCTGTCGGTGTTGCGGTTGCTATGTCAGTCATGGTCGCTTGCTCCTTGTGCGCGACTTTGTCGGCGTGACATAGCCTTATGAGATTCGCGGACGTGCGGCTAACGATTACTCGTTTTTGAAAACCGCCGTCACCGAAGTACCGCCAATAAGAATGGTGGAGGGCCTAAACCAATTTAGAATGTGGCCGGGAAACCCTCGGGCGAAACGCTGAAACGCCCGGGGGTTTTTACACCTGTGATTTTCAGCATATGGTGTGTTTACACCACTGCATTTCAACGCCGTTGAATTAGCACCCCTCCTGGCTGGGCGGCACTCAAGGGGCCGCCATGACGATATTGACGTCGATAACTTTGCTTTCCTTCGGCTTGGGCATCGGTTTTGCGATTGCCCTCCGTAAGGATTTTGAAAAGATCGAACGGTCAACTCCCAAGCAAATCCCGGTGAGCACGAGCACAGCGAATGCTCGTGAACTAGGAGGAGGCAAGGCCGCGCAAGTCATCGGTCGAATGACGGTACCGCTCAAAGGATCAGCAATTGAGCATTGAAGCGTAGCTAACTAGCACGGCTTCATCGCGGTCCCAGATAAGCCTGGCAAGGACTGACTGGCCGCCTTTGGCTATCGCGTGCATTTAGTCAAAACATCCGGAGGACAGCCTATGCAAAAGATAATTTTTGCAATCGGTGCGGGCGTGGTGCTCTCGACAACATACACGATGGCGCAACAAGGACAGATCAGGGAGGAGTGTGCCGCTGATATCAGGGCGGCTTGTGGAGACGTGGCGCCAGGCGGGATCAGGTCCTGCCTTAACTCGCATCTAGCGGACCTTTCCCGGCCGTGCCAAGCCGTACTGGTCGCGGTTGCAGCAGTTGCGAATGCGTGCCGCGGCGACGTCAGTTCATTGTGCGGAGGCGTGGAACCTGGCCGCGGCAGAATTGAAGCTTGTTTGCAATCTAACGTCACAAAACTCAGCGCACCCTGCGTAGATGTCATGTCGCGAACAGTCGGCCGCGGACCTTAACGTCGTCGCGTCTGAACATGCTCGCGATTGGCTAGGAGTCCCACCGTTTGTTACGGCAAGTGGTGGGGCGCTCGCACTGGGGGTTTTCAGTTCGACCATTCGCTCGTATGAGAACGGCACTGTCCTAAAGCGACAGTTTTGGCTTCGCGGTTTGTTCGTCGAGATTTTAGTGGCCGCGCCCTTGCCACCAGGACGCGGCCTTTGGCCACTGGGTCGAGTTGAGGAGCGTGTGGCGTTCCTGACCCGAAGAGTGGCAGTGGCCTGACCACATCGTCATGTTTTATTTGGTAATTCCATGTTCAGATTGCGAACTCGTTTTGAATATTTGTAGACAAACGAGCTTTTGAAAAACGGTACGTTGGTAGTGGGAGCGCGAACACGAGCTACGTGTTGCTTGCCAGCAGTTGGATTTGCTTTTGCTGTTCCGGAGAGTGGGTACTATAATAATTAAGTGGGGACTTAAAATTAGGTTGCGGCGATGTTGAAAATCGCGGCCCACACTGTAACTCGTTCAATCGAGTTTCTTCCCGTTGCACTCATTGGAATTGGACTCGTCGCTACCGCATTTTGGGTAAGCGTCCTCACACTTGTCGTGTTCGGCGGCGGGTGGTCGATTTTATTGAGTATTTAATTTTCGCGGCTTCATGGCTGAGCCCTTGGTGCTCGGCTGTGCGTGGGAGAGGCCGTTGCCAAGCCACAAGCAGCGGTCTCTCTTTTTTCCCGTTCAATACCAATATCGATGATGCCGGTGTCGATGGTGCGAGTAGGGTTTGTAGGCATACGACCTGTAAGCACGCTTCTGAAGCGGGGCATACGTGCCGGTCGGCACTTGACCGTAACTGTCGCCGCGCGCGGGTGCGTTAGGTCCGAAGTTGGTCAAACTCTGCGCGAATGAAGCGGTCGTTGCGCACAAGGTGAGTACGCATGCCAGCGCAACAGTTTTCATGGTTCAATCTCCGTGTTCCCGCTCAAATAAGGGGGCCGTACAGCCAAAGGTGTGACGGCCCCCGCCTGCGTCATCAACTGACCTGGAGAGTAGAAGATAACACCGGTCACGGATTCAACTGACGGGGTGGTTCGTTTGTTCCTCGTGAAACGGGGGCATATGGAATGAGCGGCAATTCGCTATCCTCACTGAATGGCCCGCGCCAAGAAGCCCAAGGTCCAGATCAAACGCCAAAAGACCTCGCTAGGTTGGGTACCGCGTTTACGTCAACGGCACCTACATGGGGACGGGACTAACGGAAGCTTCGGCCCGCGATGCCGCAAAGCGAATGCTCGCGATTTATGAGAGGACGAGGGCACGCAAGTCATCGGTGGACTGACGAAATATGGTGTGTTTGCACCTCCGTCATCCCCGGCATTGAATTAGCGTATTTGTTGGCTGGGCGGGTTCAGGGGGACCGCCATGACAATTTTGATGTCCATATCTTTGCTTTCAATCGGCGTTAGCTTTGGCTTTGTGATCGCCGGCATGCTCAATGCTGGTCATCTACGAGCGGACAAATGACGCCCGAAAACTGTCAGCCATCGCTGCATCGGCAAAACACCACGTCACATAGTCCCGGTTTTTCTCGTCACGCCGGCTGCGACCGAACTTTGCCTTGATGCTGCGTGCACGGTGCCATTCGTGCATCTTGTCCAGGCGTTTCCCGAAGCCGCCTTTCGGCACGATCATTTCGACGCGGTGCGGAAATTCACGCTCGGTCAGGCTGGTTTTCGTGTGGCCTTTGTAGCGGGTCATAAATCAGAATGTACCACCCGCCGCGCGGATGATCGCTAGGCCCGTAACACCCGAGACTTTTTCCGCCGCTCTACGAAAGGTAGCCGAAGCTGCCTTCGCCTACGTTTCTGCTTCATAGGTGCGATTAGTCGACGGATGTCCGCAATCGCCTCATCGACATGATCAAGCATTCGGCACCGTTCTTCGAGCGTTGGCGCTAAGTCAATGACAAGAGCCACCTCGTGCTCTCCTTGAGTTAATTGACTCTCGGCGCAGGAGGGGATTGCTGGCCGATTTCGGCCTGCTGGACTGCCGAGCCCAAGATGGATCGCCGCAGGAAGTCGGGGATGGTCAAGTCGTCTGGCAGTTCGACTGGTTGTTGTGCAGTCACCTTTGATCCAACTCTTTTCATAGTCTTCTCCGTTGGACTCACGGTGGAGCGCTTTGGTTAACGCATACTTAACGGGTAGTTGATGAACACCGTGCCGGAAGGTCATCCGGCGGCTTCAGATGGCTCCAATCATCTTCAAAAGCCATCCCAAAGCATCGGCGGCCAGTTTGCTGACGATAGCCGTCCCCGACTTCTCCGCCAGCCATTTTAGAGGTTTCACTAATCGAGTAGATCGCGTTGAGGCTTTGGTCCAGAAATGATTTCCCTGCCGGCCCTCAACTCAGAAACCAGCTGATCTCGAAGTTCACCAGAAATTTCATTTGATTGACGAAGTTCGGCAAGCAGCGCTTCAATGTTTTTGTTGAACCGCCCGAACTCTTCAGTTTGAAAATTTATCGCCACATAGTTTTGAACGATTGCTAGTCCTAGGGGGCTGTCGGGGTAGATCGTCGGGGTGACTGCGCCAGCCCTGAGGGCGTCACCGCCGCTCTGCGCACCAACGCCGGAGGGCGTCATGGCCGGATCAAGAGCGGCCGGGTTGATCACGCGTTCTCCTACCCGCAACGGAAAGAGTGGCTTGGCGAAGGCTGCCGCGCCACCCGTACCGGCAGCACTGCCTGACGCCGCTGCGATGGAGGATCCAATGCCAGCGGACTTGTCTTTAAGTCGGCGCTTTTTTGCGGGGCCAAGTTTGCTAACTTTTGGTGACCGTTTTTTCTTGGCCATCAGAGAATCCCCTTAGACCACCAGAGTCGGCCGCCTCCGATCATGTTGCAAGCATGTCGCGTGGAGTTTCTGGGAGTGTTTGGAAATGGCCGGAAATAAACGGGAACAGATGCGACATGCCGCAACATGAAAAACGGCGTCCGCAAACCATAACCCATTGAAAGAGTGGCGACCCCGGCTGGATTCGAACCAGCGACCCTCAGCTTAGAAGGCTGATGCTCTATCCGGCTGAGCTACGGGGTCGGTCCCTCTCGGTTTACCTGTGCCGGACGGCTGATGCCATTACTGGCGAAAAACATTTTAATCGCGTTACAGCGGCAGTGGGGGCGTGCCGGATGATGCAATTGGAGGTCCCCCGTTCGCGCACATTTCTATTGTTAGATTAAACCCTTAGCGTAATCCTTTAAGTAACTCATCCGACTTTTGAAGATATTGGCTGAGCCGATTGATCGTCGTATCAATTCCAATGCCCAGGCGGTTTGCCGCACCGGCTGGAGGGGGTGTTGCATCTTTTCGGCCATGTCCTCGACACCATCCGGACCTGAAATGAGGGCTGCGGCGAACCGCTGCCGCGGGAGGGTTCATTCCATGCGCTGTCTCGTTCGCGCCGGCCTTGCCGCCGCGCTCGTTGCTCTTGTCTTTGCGGCTGCGCTCGCGGCGGACAAGGCGTTCAAGCCGAGCGGGCTCGACGAGGCGGCGATCAAGCTCGAGGCACAGATCAAAAGCGATGCCGGCAATGTCGGAAAGCCCGCCGCCACGCTGCGGCGCGATGCCGATGCCGCCTTTCAGAAGAACGATTTCCGCGCCGGCATGCTGGTGCTCGGCCAGCTTGTCGCCGCCGCGCCGGACGATGCGACGAGCTGGTTGCGGCTGTCGCGTGCCGTGCTGCAGATCAAGCCGCGCGACGAGCGCGAGAAAGCGCTGTTGCTCGACCGTGCCTCG
>Ga0105248_10007093_pt1 | contig 12275 bp, 14 predicted proteins | sample KBSS34metaG_FD_81524 | JGI IMG/M metagenome (GOLD analysis project Ga0105248, IMG submission 81524) | Switchgrass rhizosphere microbial communities from Kellogg Biological Station, Michigan, USA - KBS S3-4 metaG | ecosystem: Host-associated > Plants > Roots > Rhizosphere > Soil | place... | reverse complement strand
CGGCACGGTAAATGCAAACACGACGATTCTCGACAATAACGTTAACGCCCTAGAAGTTGCTGGATATCCAAACCTGGCCTCATACTCAGATGGTCAGCTAATTTATAACACTACCAGCAAAACCATGTACCGAGTGGTATATCCAAACGGGGCCATCGCCCCAGTTTTGGTGCCGTATATGAGCTCTAGCGCTAATGCGCGAAAAGGTGTTGTGGTAAATCGCACGTTGACATCTAGTACATCGTGGACCACAGCTCTTACTTTAACCATGCTGGATTCGGTCACGCCAGGTAGCAACTGGCCTGGTGGAAATGGAATAGCGACCGTCTCCGGAACTTTCCAGTACGTCAATAACAACGGAACTTATCCAACTGGAACGGTTGTTACGTTCAGTATTCCACCGTCGAACCTTGGATTTCAACTGTGGCTGTATATCAACACTGGCGCTTCGGCTAGCACGTCGTCTAATGTGGCATTGTCTATGCCAATATGGAATGATGCCATGGCATTGCTTACCAATGCTGGCACAGAACAGGGTGATATCAAATCGGTCTTCGGCGAGGTTCCGTTTAACTTGCCAGCTGCGCAGTACACTTTTAGCATTTGGGCTAAAACTTGCGCGTGGGTTTCATCAACTAGTGGAAGTCCAACTAGCTTTGGTTTTCCAGCCAGCCCATATACTCACAACTGGTTCGTTAATCATCTCGGTTCGGCGGCGAATCAGCTATGAGAAACCAGCCAGAGTATGATGCGGGGGATTACGAAGAGGAAAATAACCAAAAAGCTTTAGCCCCCCAGAGTACACAATATGACCCGCAGTCCGTACAGGATATGCACCGACAATCCGATGTGGATTCGTCAACGTTATCTCAACACCATTCGCTCGGATATCGTGGCACGCAGGCAAGTCCTGGCGATCACACGCACAATGGTGGAAGTTCGAAGCTGATAACGGATACGACTGCTATCGCCGCCATAGCGGGAGTCCTAGGTAAATGGACTGATATCACACCAGGAAGCGGCACCGGTGGATTGTGGCTAGCAAACAGTGGAACGGCTCCAGCAATAGGATCTGGCAAGCTTTGGGCCAAATACCTAAAGATTGGGACCACTGTTTGGTATAAGCTAGGAGTTACCGCCGGAACTGGAACTACTTTCGGAACTGATTTTTGGAAGTTTCCACTTCCTTTTACGGCCGTTGTTCCGCCAGGATCATCTAATATTCAGACGGCTTCTCTTGGCGCAGTTTTGGGGCAGCAGGGCGGTGTTAACAACTACACCGGAGTTGCTTCGCTTATCAACTCGACCAATCTAATCCTTTCAAGTCACCTGAATGCAAACCCTTGGGGCCCGACTGTTCCGTTTACTTGGACTGCGAGTTCGGGTAACTTCTTTGGATTTACTACCGTCTATGAATCGACAACCTAATGCCATCCAGGAAGCCAGCGGTATCTACTGACGATATCATCTCTCAAATCATTACCGGGCTTCGTACCGCAGCAGTCCGGCCTAATGTCTTAGGATATAAACCACATGCCAAGCAAGACATCTTCCATCGCAAGCAAATCAAAGGCCGCCTCTACATTGGAGGAAACCGATCCGGTAAAACAACCGCTGGTGTGGTTGAAGGAATTTGGCGACTTACTGGAAAGCATCCGTATGGCAAACCACCCCTCATTGCAACTCCGGAGAGGCCAATTCGTGGCCGAGTTGTCGGAGTCGATTTCCCTAACGGAATTAAGAAAATCCTTTTGCCCGAATATGCAAGATGGCTCCCGCCGAGTGAGTTAAAGGGTGGTAGCTGGTATTCGGCTTGGCAGGAAAGCCTGAAAGTTCTCAACCTGGCAAATGGTAGTTCGGTTGAGTTCATGTCATATGACCAGGAGTTGGATAAGTTCGCGGGTACATCGCGAGAGTTTATCCACTTCGACGAGGAGCCACCGAAGGATATCTTCAACGAATGCAAGGCGCGTCTGATTGACACTGGTGGATACTGGTGGATATCGATGACGCCAGTTGAAGGCATGACGTGGATTTACGATGAGGTATATCAGCCCGGTACCGAAGGTTCGGATAGTATCTTCGTCGTCGAAGCGGAGATGTCTGAAAACCCACATCTCAATCCATCTGAAATCGAACTGTATCTTGCTGGTCTTAGCAAAGACGAACGTGAAGCACGCGGCAAGGGTAAGTTCGTGCAAATGGGCGGCCTGGTTTTCAAGTCGTTTAATCCGCTTGTGCATGTGATTTACCCTGATGGTCCGAACTACATTCCAATTACGGAACTGCTGCATCCATCGCGCAAGATATATAACTCGCTAGACCATGGATTCAATAACCCGACCGCCGTACTTTGGCATTCGGTTGGACGCGATAACGTTGCAGTTACATTTGGTGAGCATTACAAAGCGGAGTGGACTGTAGACCAACATGCAGCCGTCATCCACCAAAAGAACAAAGAATATGGGCGAGTCCCAGATATCTACGTCTGTGATCCCGCTTTGGCTCAACGCAATGGGGCGACTGGTACTAGTATCCAATTCGAATACAACAAGCGCGGAATACCTTACCTACTGGGAAATAATGATGTTACCGTGGGTATCGACCGAATTAATGAATACCTGCGTCATGATGAAAATCTAAAGCCACACTGGTTCATATACGGCGCTAGCTGTCCGAATCTCGTTCGTGAAATGGCGCGGCTTCGTTGGAGTAAGTTTGTATCCAAAAAGGTAGCCGCTGATAAGAACGCGCAAGATACAATCCACAAAAAGGACGACCACGCACCCGACAGTGCACGATACTTCTTTACTATGCTGCCAGAATTGGCACCCCCAATGCCAGGGGAGCGGCGCCAAAATGGCGAGGATTGGCGGGCGCAATTCGGTAAGGTCCCAACGGCTTTGCCAATTAATGTCCCACGCATAGATAATAACCTGCTCCGTGAGCGTAAACCAAAAACTGAATGGACGGTTGTTGATGAACATCTCGGTGGCATATTCTAATTGACTAGAAAGGTACTCTTTAGCCATGACTGACACCAACGCATCAGAAGCGAATATCACAGACACTTGCGGGACGTTCAACTCTACTGGCTTTCATCTGGAGACTCTGGACTGGATCAAAACCACGATCCAGAACATGACGAGGATGTATGTGGCCGATCCGAAGAATGCGCAGCCTTTTCCGACCTCATTCAAATGCGCGCATTGCGATGCATTCCATGTCCTGACCCACGAACTCATTTCAGCAGCTCTGTTCTCGTACCCTGGCATAGTGGACATGGTTGCCATGTACAACGAACTTCAGGCAATGATTCACAAGACTCATCCGACCGACGTTGGGAATGGCTCCGGGAACGGATATTCCGTTTCTACGGATACTAGTCTGAGTGATATCGTTTCCGGCGCACATACCGAAGAAGAGGAGACCCTTAGTGGAACTGACAGTGCAAACATCGCCACCGTTGGCGATAATGGAGCGGCTGAAGGCAAGTCGTCTAAGTAAGTTTCGCATTTTGGACCATCCGGATGCGTTGCCAAATAAGTGTGCCGGATGTGGTATTGGACATGGTGGGGATGGTATTACATTCGTAGACCTCTCGCTTGATGTTGATTATTATGGCGTCGTTTACACTTGCTCTCGCTGCTTCTTGGAAATCGCTAACCTGCTGGGATATGCCGCCTACGATCAGCAGCAGGAAATTGAGGCGATGTTCAAAGAGCTTTACGAGACATGCAATAGTCTAAGGGCGGAAAATGAACATCTTCGAAGCACTGTTGCTGATCTTGCTAATCATCGCTGTGGTAGCTTTTCTGGCATTACTCCTATTCCGTTCGATGATGGAAGTGTCCCGGAAGGAAATGGAGAATCGGAGACACGAGACATCGTGGATGGAAGCGATGATTCAGCAACAGGACAACGCGAATCGACTCCTATTGAAAACGGAGAGGACAGCAAATCAGACTCTCCTGAACATCCTATTGTCGAAGGATCTGCCGACACTAACGGCGATGCAAAACGTGACAATCGGAAATCTGCAAAGCCCCGCGACATTGCCGACGAAATCTGAGTATATCGCCCGGGATGATGTTTCCGAATTTCTTCGTGCGGTTAATTTCAGCGCAAATCCAGGCCTAGGAGAAGCACTTTTCAGTCCGGAAGCCGACCCGGAATTCAATCAGCTCGTCGGTGAGATGATGGGGGAGAATCAGATTGATTTTATGGAGGAGGGCGGGTGAGTAATGAATGAACGGGATAGCAATTCCTCCGCGTCCGACTGATTCTAATATCGAGCAGTTCAATGCTATCACTGGGCAAATCCAACCGCCTACTGGACTGCTGAAAAAGATTCGTCAGGATAAGGAAACTCATGCCAAGTACCTAGCTTGGATTATGAGTCAGTATTCTGCATGTCGTGGCGCGCGAGTAAAAGAGGAGCGTAAGTGGTATATGTCGCTTGCGTTCTTTGCTGGCCAGCAGAATGCAATTACTATGCCAGTCCGCCAGGGTGGTAATGGACTTGGAACTCGGCTATATGTGCCACCGGCTCCATATTGGCGCGCACGTCCTATCACAAACCTTATTCGTCCAGCCGTACGCAAAGAAGTTTCAACTCTAAACTCGACAAAGCCTTCAGTTTCAATTATCCCAGCGAGTAGTGATGATAGAGATTTGTTTGCGGCTGAGGCCGGGGAACAGGTTTGGGAATCTGTATATCGTCGAAAGAAAATGCGTTCCATCATTCGTAGAGCTTCATGGTGGAGCGTTGTTTGTGGGACCAGCTATATCCAGAGTATATGGGATCCCACCGCTGTCGATGAAGACTCTGACCAGATGGGGGACTTCTGTTTCAATTACCTCACTCCGTTCCATATTCTAATTCCGGACTTGATGTCCATGGACATCGAAGACCAACCATATGTTATTCACCTTAGCACCATGAATCTGGAAACAGCGAAGATTAAATATGGTCCGCTTATCGGTGACGTTAACATTATCCCGGACACCCAAGCGACGGCTGATATCATCTCGGACAGTTTCCTTAGTCTTGTCGGCGCGTCGAATTCCAAAAGGCGCTCAGTACTCTGCATCGACATATGGGTTAAGCCGGGAAACTCAAAGTTCCTCCCCGACGGAGGAATGATAACGGTAGTCGGTGGCCAAATCATTCAGGCTTGGGGATGCTGGCCATATGACCACAAGCAATATCCTTTTTGCAAGAACGACTACATTGAAACTGGCCGCTTTTACGGTGAAGGTCTTATCACTGACCTCCTGCCACTTCAGCGCGAATACAATCGTACGCGCGGCCAGATCATGGAAGCCAAAAACCGGATGGCTAAGCCACAACTTGCTGCAATGAAGGGCAGTATCGATCCGGCAATGATTACCACTGAACCCGGTTTGGTGGTGGAGTACAATCCTGGATATCAGCCACCTACTCCGATTCCGCTAGTTCCATTGCCGGAGTATGTGGTTAACGAACTGAACGTTATTAAGCAGGACTTCCAGGACGTTTCTGGCCAGCACGATATTTCCCAGGGGAAGGTCCCACCTGGCGTTACTGCGGCCACCGCTATTAGCTTCCTGCAAGAGCAGGATGATTCAATGCGTGCCACAGCATTTGATAGCCTTGAGGAGTCGTTAGAAAAGCTCGGCTTCCAGACGCTTTCATACGCTGTTCAGTTTTGGGACACGCAGCGTACCGTTAAAGTCGTTGGTGAAAACCAGTCGTTTGATGTGCTAACGCTTCTTGGCAGCGATCTCCGTGGGAACACGGATATCGTTGTTGAAGGTGGCTCTGCATTGCCTATGAGTAAGTCGGCTAGGCAGAGTCTTATTATGGATATGATGAAGATGGGTTTCATCGATCCACAGGATGGCCTCAGGCTGCTGGAAATGGGCGGCATTACTAAGTTCTATGAGGATATCCAAACGGATGTTTCTCAGGCTAGGCGTGAAAACCTTAAGATGCAGGCGATTACACCGCAGGCACAAAGTGATTACCTGCAAACCTTTGTGGCAAATGACCCAATAACCGGTCAGCCGCTAGGCCTTTACGATCCAAATACTCAACAGCCATTGCAACCGGGGCAAAATCCACCGCCTATGGTCCCGGTTAATACGTGGGATAACCATGCCGTGCATATCGACACGCACAACAAATTCCGCAAGGGACAGGCATTTGAAAACCTGGACCCGAAGATTAAGGCCATCTTCGAAGAGCACGTGAATATGCATCTCCAGGCTGCACAAGTTGACACTGCGGTGCAAACTGGAAATGTGCCGGGTGAGCCAGGCAGCCCCCCGACTGGTCAAGCCCAAAGCGAGGTATCCCCAATACCCGATGGGTCATCATCCGGCCTTAATTCAAATCCGCTGCCAATTCCTAGCCAGGGAGGCTAAGAAATGACTGCCGCTACAGGCCAGATTGGCGAAATGACTGGCCGCAGTTTCACTGATAAACGACGGACCGGTCTTACCGGTTCCGTTAACCCGGCAACGGTGCTTGCAACTGTTGCCAACTATGCAAGTCTCAACACTATTGAGGCTGCGCTTACCGCATTTAGTGGGACGACGTATTCGCAGGCAAATCTTAATCTCATGAACATAAACGATAAGATTTACGCCCTGCGGACGGTTCAGGACTCGGCGGGTATCTGATGTCTAATATGAGTAGCGAACCTGCTGGGCAAATGGGTTTCGTGAAATCCGCTATTGCCAGGACTCAGCGAAAGAGTTTGGCTAAAAAGGTAGCGAAAGCGCCTACGCCATCTGGTTCTAAAATGAATCCTGCAATGCAAGCCGCTCTTGCGCGTAGATTGGCAAAAACTGGCGCGCCGCCCGGAATGGGGAAGGGTCCAAATGACCTCGGCTAATCCAATCGCATCGATTTTGGCTTTGGCCGCGAGGTCAAACAATTCTGCAATTGGCACCGCTAGCAATCCAGTTGGATTGCCGGGGGATATGGTGGGTGCATCACCAACCAAAATGCCACAGCAGAATCCTTTGCAGGGTGCAATTCAGCGCAGAATGAAGAAAAATAAGTGACGTTTACGGAGACAAAAAGTTCGGACTGTTTGAGTATCGGTCATATTGATCAGATACACGATCAGCTCGTGCCTAAAGATCTGTGTCTAAAGATCTGTGTCTAAGGTGTGGTTACCAACTATGCGGCGAGTGCGGCAATTGCCAAAACCCCGACTGTGTCGAATTTGGGTATGACAACTAGTTTGACTCAAGTGTTATCTTAGCAATCAGAGCCAGGACCGTTAGTGGAACAGCTCCCGAAGTTAGGTGAAAGAATATGGATCCTGCAAATGGTCCCGCCGATAATCCAGCTTGGATGGAAGCTCTCGGCGGAATTCCAGAGGAATTCCATGATGGACTGAAAACTCATTTCTCAAATTGGGATAGGGGAGTTCAGTCCAGGATTGATACGGTACACGGCGAATACGCGGATTACAAAGCCTTCAAGGAAGCTGGCATTAAGTCAGATGATTTGCAGCAGGCTTATGGAATCTATGAGCGACTCCTCGCGGATCCTCGCGCGGTATGGGACGCACTGGGCAGTTCCTATGGATATACTCAGCAGCCCCAAGCTCAGGTAAGCGGACAGCCGCAGGGCCAAATCAATCCACAGCAGGTTACGGCTGAATATCCCGGTCAGGCGCAGTACAATCCACAGTTGGATCAGCAATATACACAGCTGAAACAGCAAGCGGATATGATGGCAAATATCCTTCTCCAGCAAGAGCAGCAGCGAGTCCAGGCGGAAGCGGATGCGAACCTTAATCGCATGATTGCAGACGCTAAGACTAGGCATGGCGACTTTGATGAAGGATATGTTGTTGCCTATATGCAAAATGGCATGAATATTGACCAGGCAGTTGCTCAATATCAGGGGCTTGTAAACTCCATCACGAGCAACCTTAACCGCCCGCAGGCACCAGTTGTTATCACTGGAGGCGGTGGTGGTGGTCAATTGCCATCTCAGGCGATTAACCCGAACACTTTGAATAGATCTCAGACTCGTAACCTGGTTGTAGACATTTTGAAAGCAGCTAACCAGGGAGCATAATTATGGTTGCCACAATGGCAACGGCCGACGCCATTCTCAAGGAAGTTTACGAACCACGTATCCGCGAGCAGCTTGCCAACTACAACCGCGCTACTAAGCGTATGGAGGAGTCGGCCGAGGGAATTACCTCGGACGCTGGTGGTAAGTATGTGGTCTTCACGGTTCATATCAAGCGCAACTCTGGTGTCGGTGCTCGTCGTGAAATGGAAGCACTTCCGACGGCACAGAACCAGTCTTATGCTCGCGCGCAGGTTTCGATGGCTTATCTGTACGGTTCAATCCGTATCTCTGGGCCCACTATGAAGCTTGCAAGTACTAACGAGCAGGCGTTTGCCGCAGTGCTGGACGAGGAAGTTAGCGGAATTCAGACTGACCTGAAGCGTGACTACAACCGTCAGATCTGGGGCGATGGAACTGGCGTTATCGTCACGTCTAGCGGCTCGTATGCGGTGAATACGATTCCGACGACATATACCCCAGCCTCATTTGAGGTCGGGATGGTCGTTGATATTTATGCATCCGACCTTACGACCCAAAAGGCCTCGGGTCGTAACGTCACCGCTGTTACTGCCAACACTTCCGTTGTTGTTGACGGCGCGGCAATTACAACCGGTGCATCGGGGGATGTCATTGTCCGGACTGGCAACATTAGCCGTGAGACAATGGGCTTCGCTGGTATTGTTAACAACAGCGGCATTCTGTACAACATGGACCCCGCCACTTATCCGGTGTGGAAGTCCACTGTCAATAACAACGGTGGGACTAACCGAGCGATCTCGGAAAGCCTCATGATTAAGATGGTCGATGATATCTACACTCAGGGCGGAGATACAACAGTCATTTGGACTACTCTCGGCGTTCGGCGCTCGTACTACAACCTGCTTGTGCAGCAGCGCCGTTTCCAGGAGCCGAAGCAGTTTGATGGTGGATTTACCGGCCTCGGTTTCACGACCGAGCGTGGTGAAGTTCCTATCATGACTGATATTGACTGCCAGCCGAACAAGATGTATTTCCTGAATGAAAAGGAATTCACCATCTACCAGCCTGCTGACTGGCAATGGATGGATGAAGATGGTTCGCGTTGGTTCCGCGTCTCTGGGTTTGACGCATATGACGCCACTAACTTCAAGTACATGCAGCTCGGTTGCCACCGCCGCAACTCGCAGGGTTTGATGGCTGATATCACGGAGAGCTAAGTTATGATGTTTGTTGCTTATAAGCTTAACGAGGGTGACGTTGAACTTATCAACCACACCCGTAATAGCAAGTCTGTTTCTGGCAATTCTGTGAACGCTGGGGACGTTTATCCGGCGGTTATTGTTAGGCAGTGGACTCCGAATAGCGCTAATCTCCGCGTTTTCCTTGACGGAAATGATTCGCCATACTGGGCCACGTCCCGAGTTCGTGGCCTCGGAAATGGCAATTGGGACCCGAGCGAGGAAGCCCTTAAGGCGGGTCTCGCTGACAATGGATAAGCGAACAATCGATAAGCGCTTCAGCTATCAGGCACCTAGTCCGGATATGGTGCGTCGGATGCAGGAGCTTAGGACGCAGTTTCGGGAAACCGCTCAGATGATTAACGAGCTGTGTCCTGATGGGAACGATAAGGAAACTGCTATTCAACGCCTAGAAGATGCTATGATCTGGGCCAATAAGGCAGTGATCTTCGGAACTTGATTTGCTAGCCTTGTGTGATGCATGAGGGTGCAGCTAGCAAATCAGAAAATGCCCAGCCCAATTCTGGGCTGGGCTTTTTTGTTGACTTCAGGAGAGATTGTGACAAACCCTGTAGCACCCACAATTAACGACCTTTGGTACGCATATCTAAAAGCTGGAGTTCCGGCTGCTGATACTGGACTTGCTGTTACTCTTGGCCAGGGAATTAAAACTTCATCTCCCGCACCGGGCAATTTCGCATCAATTGAAGGTACTGGCACAACGTCTGCTGCCCCTACCGGTGGGACTTCCATCGTCATATGCACGGCGCCAAATACCGGTAAATACAACCTTGAGTTCTCCGGTGGATTTGGCGCGACGGCTGAATCTACCCAGCTGGATAACATTGCAGTTAAGATTAACGGCGTGTTCTATACGTCCGTCCCGCTCGCAAACCAGGCAAATACCATGAGCGCCAAGTACAACGCATATGGTATTTCCCTGACTGCTGGCCAGCAGGTTACATTGTACGTCTTTAACAACGGTAGCGCTGGTAGCCTTTATAAGGGCTTCCTGTCGATTACGCAGGTGCTCTAATGTCTAATAAGATCAATATCAACCGGACCAGAGATGGTCTTATCCGCGTCCCCAATATGCCATTGCCCGCCGGGTTGGTTGAAAAGGGCATGCGAATTGATGCACTCCTAAAAGGGGTTGACCCTTATCTGGAGCTAATGTTTATCCCACCGGAGAATCGCGGCATCCTCGATACTAAGCCGTGGGCCGTTGTGCATCGTCCGCCGAATATGCCTGAGTACTATGTGCTTTATGCAGAGGACGCGGATGAGCGACTTTTGGCGCGCGTACTCAGAGCTGATACGTCAAAAACAAACGTTCTCAGTGAAGTTGAGGCTTTGAATAAGGCGCGCGAAGCAATGAATGCTAAAGAGCAGGCCGATAGGATGGCGGAAGCTCATGCTCTGGCATATTCGGTTTGGAATTCACCCAAGATCCACTATAAGCATGGTGGGGTAGATTTCGGTGCTGCTCTCTGAAATTAAGTATCAAGTTAAACGTCAATTTGGCGATGACGTTGGCGTTCAAATTACGGATACCGATATCACTAAATGGGTGAATAACGCCCAACGTGAAATCGCCAATATGAACGATGACCTACTTCAGGTCACTGCAACCGCCGATGTACTCCAGGACATTGCTAAATATGATCTTCCACCCGATCTCCGTTTGCTTAAGCGGATTCGGTATAACAGCTTGCACTTACGGGGTATGACAATACAGGCCTTTGACGAGTATATCGATGGCTACGCCAATCCATCTAATTACTCATCGGGAAGCCCACTTGTTTATTCGATTTGGCAAGGCCAGTTTACGGTTTTTCCTACGCCTTCTGCACAGGCTGCTCTTGTCGCCGGTTTTACAATTGATTACCTTCGCAATCCTGTCGACGTTGTCAACGATTCTGATCGTGTCGAATTTGCTGACGGCTATGGCAATCACATCATTGAATATTGCCTCGCAATGGCTTATGAACTCGATGCAGATTGGGGAGCGGCCCAGCAAAAGCGAAATCAGTTTGTCCAAGGAGTTAACGGCCTTAAGGAAAGAAATAACCACATCACGCGAGAGCAATACCAAACAATAACAGTCCGTCCAGAGGACGAAATTTGGGATTACCCACCATATGGAGTCTTCTAAATGCCTGGCCAGGAACTAAGACTTGGACCGTTTGTTGGTGGACTGAACCTCTTTTCGGATCCATCGTCAATTGCTGACACTGAAATGGTCGAATGCGTCAATTTCGAAGTTACTGTAGACGGTTCACTCGCAAGCCGTCCTCCGGTGACACAATTTCAGGCGACAGCTCCAAGCTCTACAACGGCAATGAAAATACTGTTGCTGGCTGTATTGAATGGAACTACATATCTTATTGGCTCTAGCAATCAGGGGGTGTACTATTCAACCGGGGGAGCCTGGACTCAACTTGGAAGTACAGTCCAAAGTGATACGGCGATTCAGTACAACAATAAAGTCTGGTTCTTCCCCAAAAATGGGACCACTAATGGTGCCACGTGGGATGGAACTACATATACAACCACAACCGCCCTCCCGGCCGGAAGTTCGGCAATCGTCTACAAAGAGCGCGCTTGGATTGTTCCCGGCATAAGCGCCACAACAAATACCGCTAGGCTTCAGTTTTCGCTAACCGCAGATCCGGGAAGTTGGAACACTGGAGATGCAACGTTCATTGATGTATCCGCTGGAGATGGCAGGAAGCTCGTTGACTTGATTACATATCAAGACAACATCATGCTTTTCAAAGAGGATAGTACATATGCCCTAGCATTTGACTCCATCCCCAGCTCTGCCACCTTGAAAAAGGTTAACAACACAATCGGCGTATCCGCGAAAAATTGTGTTGTGCCGTTTGAGAACTCGCTGTTCGTTTGCCACCGTGACTCGGTATACGAAATTCTCAATTACCAATGGGTCAAGGTAAACATCAAAGTCCCACCGG
>Ga0105248_10007092_pt1 | contig 12277 bp, 12 predicted proteins | sample KBSS34metaG_FD_81524 | JGI IMG/M metagenome (GOLD analysis project Ga0105248, IMG submission 81524) | Switchgrass rhizosphere microbial communities from Kellogg Biological Station, Michigan, USA - KBS S3-4 metaG | ecosystem: Host-associated > Plants > Roots > Rhizosphere > Soil | place... | reverse complement strand
CTTGTTGACGAAGTCGGCAATCATCCGCAGCTGCTCGGGCGTGAACGAGGCCGCTTCGACGCTGCCGAGAATCAACCCGCGGTACTGAAACAGCTCTTCGCGCGTCTTGGGAAAGCCGCCGATCAGCTCGTCGGGATTGGTCAGCGACTGGCGGTAGTACTTGTTCTCGGCGGTGCGATCCATCGACACCACCTGCAGGTTGGTGTCGCCGCTGACCCCCATGCGCAGGAACTTGTACTCGAACCGCGGCTCGCCCTCGTAATACAACACCTTCTCCGCGCGATCGTTGACCTGGATCAGCGCGTCGCGCGCGTTGTTCTGCGTCACCTGCTCGGCGGCCTGCGTCGGCACCTTGAACTTGAAGGTGCGCGCGCCGGCTTCGTTGGCGGTGAAGCGCACCTTGACGGTGGCCGACTCGCCGTCGGGCGGCAGGGTGACTTCCTGCGTGCTCACGATCCGGCCGTCATCTTCGACACTGAGCGGGACGGTCTGGCCGGCGTAGCCGGTCTGCGACAGCACCACGTCGACCACGAGTGCGGTTCCCTTCAGCACGGTGCGCGGCGTCTCGACGCGCGTCACCTGCACGTCGTGCGCGAAGCGCTCCTGGCCGACGCCGACCGTGAACACCGGGATCGAGCGCGCCTTGAGGCTCGCCAGCGTTTCGTCGATCGCGGCGTCCGAGGTGTCGGCACCGTCGCTGACCATGACGAGGCCGGCCAGCGGCAGCCCCGAGAGCTCATCCCGCGCGCGGTCGAGCGCCGGCGCCAGCCGCGTCGACGTGCCGCCGAACTTCAGGTCCGATGCCGACGCGACGCGGCCCGAGGAGGACGCAAAGCTGAAGAAGCGCACGACGAAGCGCTGGGACAGCGCGTCGAGCAGCCTGGCGTTCGGCCCGGTCAACTGCTGCTGGATGAACGTGCTGCGCGCCTGGCCGTCCAGATCGCCGATGGCCATGCTGCGCGAGTCGTCCACGAGCACGCCGAGAAAATTCTGCTGCGGCACCGCCGCCTTGAGGATCAGCGCGGGCCGGAACAGACAGAAGAGGAGCACGGCGAGCGCGGCGAGGCGCAGGCCGACCAGCACGACGCGATCGCGCGGCCGGTCGGTCGCCGACACGCCGCGGTACGTGAGCAGCGCAAGCAGCGCGATTGCCGCCCCCGCCGCGACGACCAGCAGCACCGGGCGCGACAGCCCCCAGCTGAAATCGCCCTGCTGGAACATGAGGGGCGGATACTTGAACAGGAACCGGAAGAGCTTTTCCACCACCAAGCGCTCATTCTAATACTGGAGCGCCCGTCGAACGTGTGGAACGTCTATGGCGTAATTTGGTTGAACCGTGATCGGAGCTTGACGCAGGTGAACAGCGCCGTTCCGGCCAGGACGATGCCGCTCACGATCCAGTCGCTCGGACGCGGCCGCGCCGGGCGGGAGGGCGCCGCGGGGCGCGCCCGCGGGAGATCCGCGTCGATGTCACAGTTGGCAGCGGCAAGGGCGGGCTTCATTCTGCCCGCCTGCCCGCCGCGCCACGCGTTTTCCGCGGCGAGCCCAATCAGTTTTTTTTCGCCCGCGACCTTTTCACCCGGGTCTTTCCCATAAGGGGACGCATGTTCGATTTCGGCATTGAGTTCCGCGCCGAGGAGCACCGCCAGCGCCGAGAGGTAAAACCACAGCATCAGCACGATGACGCCGCCGATGGCGCCGTAGGTCGCGTTGTACGAGGTGAAGTGCGCGACGTAGAACTTGAACACCAGCGAAATCGCCAGCCACAGGGTCGTCGCAACGAGGGAGCCGGGCGTGATCCAGACCCATTCCTGCACGGCGTCGGGCGCGTAGTAATAGATCAGCGCCACGGCCAGCGCCACGAGCATGAAGACGACCGGCCACTGCAGGATCGTCCACGTCCAGGCGAACACGGGCCCCAGATGCGCCCAGACCGCCACTCTTTCGGCCAGTGTCGGTCCGACGAGCACGAGCGTGAAGGCGACGACGATGAAGACGGCGAGCGCGATCGTGAGCGCGAGCGCAATCGCCTTCACTTTCCACCACGGCCGGCCTTCCTGAATGTCGTACGCCTGGTTCAACGTGTCGATGATCGCGTTCACGCCGGAAGACGTGCTCCAGATCGTGCCGAGCATGCCGAGCGTGAGGAGACCGCCGTTCTTCTCGTGCGCGATCTTCAGGATCTGATCCTGGATGATCGACAGCACTTCGCTCGGAGCGACCCGCGCGAGGGTGACCGTGATCGCGTCGAGCAGACCCGCGATCGGCACGAAGCTGACGATGGCGACGAGAAACAGGAGAGCCGGGAAGAGCGCGAGAAAGAAATAGTACGCCAGCTGCGCCGCCAGGCCCAGGCAGTCGTCGGCGAGGACCTCGCCGTACGTGCGGCGGGCGAGCTCGGTCCAAGAGACCGGAACCTTCAGCGCACGCAGCATCAGCGGGCCCGCGGCCGGCCGCTGATGCCGGTGCCGACGGTCGGCGTCCACGAGGGCGCATCGCTCGCGGGGAACGACTCGGCCGACTCGTCGTGGACGCGGTCGTGAGAGATCCAGCCGACGCGTTCGACCGCCGCGCCGAGCCGCCGGCGCACGTCGGACAAATCGCCTTCACCGGTCAGCGCCCACCAGGCCAGACCGCCTCCGAGGCCGGCCAGTATCGAGCCGGCGACGGAGCGTTGCCGCAGCCCCTGTAAGGCGAGCGCGCCACCGCCGATGCCGACCAGCCAACGCGTGATGGCGAGTTGTTCGCGCGTGCCGTCCCACCCGCTGCGTTCCCACACGCTCTCGGCGGCGCGATGAGTGGTCAGATTCAGTTCGTTCGTGTCAGTCATGCCGCGGATCAGATGCAAGTTCGGGGGCATCGGACTTCGAGGAGTGTCTGATGTGAATTCCTACACTCCGCGTCGTTGACGCAACACCTGATGGGCTGGCAGATCGAAGCCACCGCCGTCGGGTTTACACCGGTGGGTCGGATTGGGCCTGTTTTGAGGGACACCTCGGCTGACATTGTCAAAAACCGTCGAAAATGTCCGTGGCATATGCGTTGCTCCTATTACTCTGGACCCTTGTAAGCAGAACCTTAGGAGGTATCCAACCAATGACGCCCGAGCAGGATCGACCGACAGACGAGGTGCTCAGGCGAGTCCAGGGCGAATTTCTGGAGATGCCGGGGCTTCGACTCACAGGGGCGCAAGCGCGCCGCTTATGGAACCTCGACGCCGGCGTCTGCGAAGCGCTGCTGGGCCTGCTGGTCGACGCCAACTTCCTGTTCAAAACGCGCGACGGTGCCTTCATGAGAAGGGAGCACGCCGCACCTGTAAAGGCTTCTCTTCGAACCAATTACGCTGGAGCCGCCTGATTGACGTCGGAGCTCTGAAAATCCCCCGCGCCCGGCTGGATAGTAATTCTTGCCATTGAGCCAATCACCAGCTGGCCGACCTGCCTTCCACCTTTCCCCGGGCGGCTGACCTTCGGGTCGCCGCCCGCGGCCAAATCTCCCAGTCACGACATTCAACGCAGAACGCGCGGAATCCGCAGAAACGAATCGGACCTTCTGCGTGTTCAGCGGTCTCAGCGTTGATCGTCGTAGACTCCGGACGTGCTCAGATTGCTGGTTGCGACGACCAACCAGAACAAAGTCCGTGAGATCCGCCAGCTACTGGCCGGCGCCGACATCGAGATCGTGACGCTCGCCGACTGGCCGGACCTGCCGGCGCCTGACGAAACCGGCGCGACCTTCGAGGAGAACGCCCGCGCCAAAGCCCTCTACTACGGCGACGCGACCGGCGAGCTCACTGTGGCCGAGGATTCCGGCCTGTCCATCGATGCCCTCGACGGCGCACCCGGCGTCGAATCGGCGCGGTTCCGAGGCGTCGATCTGACGTACCCGGAGAAATTCGTACTGATCGACGCTGCGCTGCGCGCCAAGGGCAATCGCGAGAGCGCCGCGCGGTTCGTGTGCGCCCTGGCCCTGGCACGCGAAGAGCGTGTGCTGTTCGAAGCGCGTGGAACCGTCGAGGGACGCATCTCTCCAGAGCCGCGAGGCACGGGCGGGTTCGGCTACGACCCGATTTTTTTCTATCCGCCGTACGGCTGCACCCTCGCGGAAGCGGGGGATGCCAAGGCGGCCGTCAGCCACCGTGGTGAGGCGTTCCGCAAACTGCAGGCGTACCTCAGACACGACGTACAACGCTGAGCACGCTGAACACGCAGTATCGGTTCGTCTGCGTGTTCTGCGGTTTCTGCGTTGATCGTCGTCCCACGATCGGACGCTTGGAATCCCACCCGAGGGACGGTCCGGCTGCGTATGCCGGAAAACGTTGGGAAAACCGTGCCCGGAGCGACCTGCAATCAGGATCGCATTTAGCAATCAGCAGTCAGCCATCGGCAATGAGTGTCTTTCACGATCTTCGCTACGCCTTCCGCACCGCCGTGCGCGACCGCGGCTTCTCCCTGATTGCGGTGCTCACGCTGGCGCTCGGCATCGGCGCCAACACCGCGTTCTTCACCGTCGTGCACGCCGTCCTCCTCGCGCCGCTGCCGTTTCACGATCCGGAGCAGCTCGTGCGCGTGACGATCGACTTCACGGCGCAGCACGTGCAGGACGTCGGCCTGTCGATTCCCGAACTGTTCGACCTGCGGCGCGCGGACATCTTCGACGACATCGCCGGGGTCTGGCCGGTCAGCGCGAACCTGACGGAGACCGACGAGCCCGAGCGCGTCGAAACGGCGCTCGTCGACGCGAACTACTTCTCGATGCTCGGCATCGGCGCGCAGGTCGGTCGCGTATTCGGCACGTCCGACGCCCAGCCCGGCATCACCGAGGTCGCCGTGATCAGCGATGCGCTGTGGCAGCGGCGGTTCGGCGGCGATCGACGCGCGCTCGGGAAGCGGATCCGCATCGACAATGACATGTACACGATCATCGGCGTCGCGCCGAAGGCGTTCCGGCATCCCGGGCGCGGCACCGCAACCGACGTCGAGGTGTGGGCGCCGGCCGGCTGGCTCGCGTCGCCCTTTCCCACGCAACCGGTCCGCCGCGCGTTCGTGCTGCAGGGCGGTCTCGGCCGGCTGAAACCCGGCCTGACGCCGGCGCTGGCGCAGCAGCGCGTCGACGCGCTGTCCGACGATCTCCGGAGACAGTTTCCCGCGGACTATCCGCCGGGCGCCGGCTGGGCGCTGCGCGTGATCCCACTGCACGACGATCTGGTCGGCAACGTCCGACCGGCGCTGCTCACGCTGCTGGCCGCCGTGGGCTGTGTGCTCCTCATCGCCTGCGCCAACGTGGCCAACCTGCTGCTCGCGCGCTCGTCGGTGCGCCAGCGCGAGATTGCGATCCGCCGCGCCCTCGGCGCCGGCCGTGCGCGCATCATCCGTCAACTGCTGACCGAGACCGTGGTGCTCGCGGCGGTCGGCGGTTCGCTCGGATTGCTCGTCGCGGTGTGGGGCGTCGACGTGCTGCTGCAATTGACGCCGTCCACGTTGCCGCGTCTGCAGACGATCGGTGTCAATGGGACGGTGCTCGGGTTCACCGCCGCTTTGTCGCTTGTCACGGGGATCGTGTTCGGCCTCGCGCCCGCGATTCAGGGGTCCGACGCGGACCTGCATTCGGTGATGCGGGCGGCCGCGCGCTCGGCGAGTGCCGGCGGCCGCTCCACCCGTTTGCGCAGCGTGCTCGTCGTCGGCGAATTCGCGCTGGCGCTGGTGCTGCTGGTGGGTGCGGCGCTTCTCGTCCAGAGCTTCTGGCGGCTGCAGCGTGTCGATCTCGGCTTCAATCCTTCGTCCGTGCTGACGGCGCGGTTATGGCTGCCGCAGCCGAACGATCCCCAGAGCGGTCCGTACTTCACGCATGCGGCACGAGTGCAGTTTTACCAGCGAGTACTCGATCGCGTGGGTGCGCTGCCCGGCGTGCAGGCGGCCGCCGGGGTCACCAGCCTGCCGCTCGCCGCTACGCCCGGCCGCAGCTCGTTCAGCATCGAAGGGCGGCCGCCGGAGGCGGGCAACGTCCCGGTCACCGAAGTGTCGCTCGTCACCCCGGCCTACTTCAGCGCGCTCGGCATCACGCGCCTGAGCGGCCGGCTCCTTGACGAACACGACGACGTGCGGGCGCCGTCAGCGGTGGTAGTGAGCGAGAGCTTCGCCCGGCAGTACTTCGCCGGCGAGGATCCGATCGGCAAGCGCGTCGCGACCGGCGCCGGCCGACCGGCGAGCGCGCAAACACCGCAGAACTGGCTGACGATCGTCGGAGTGGTCCGGGATGTGAAGAGCGCGCGCCTCGAGGCGACGGCGGCACCGCTCATGTACCGCTCTGTCTGGCAGGCGTCGAACTTGAGTCTGACGCTGGTCGTCCGGACGAAGCATGATCCCGCGGCGCTGGCGGAATCGATCCGCCGCGAAGTCCGCGGGGTCGATCCGAACGAGCCGGTCTTCGCGGTGCGGACGCTGGACGAGGTCGTATCCGGCGCGCTGGCCGAGCGGCGATTCACGATGCTGCTGCTGGCGCTGTTCGCCGCGACGGCGCTGGCGCTGTCGGCGATCGGCATCTACGGGGTGATGGCCTACTTCGTCACGCAGCGCACGCACGAGATCGGGATCCGCATGGCGCTCGGCGCCTCACGGGGCGACGTCCTGTCCATGGTGCTCGGCCAGGGAGCACGGCTGGCAGCCGCCGGCGTGGCGGCCGGCGTGATTGGCGCGCTCCTGGTGACGCGCGCGATCGCGGCGCTGCTGTTCATGGTCGGCCCGCGCGATCCGTGGACGATCGCGGCGCTGTCCATAACCCTGTCCGCGGTCGCGCTTCTCGCCTGCTACATCCCGGCCAGACGCGCGACGAGGGTCGACCCGATCCGAGCGCTCAGATATGAATAGGCCGCTCTGACCACGAAGACACGAAAACACGAAGGTACACGACGAAGAAAAAGCGATCTTCTTTGTGTGTTTCTTTGTGTCTTCGTGCTTTGGTGGTCCCGGTAGCGTCAGAACAGCGACGCCTGCGGCTCCGTCCGCCAGCGGCGTTCGTGGTCGATCAGCCACGTCTTCCGGTCGAGGCCGCCGCCGTAGCCGGTCAGGGATCCGCTCGATCCAATCACGCGGTGACAGGGGACGATGATCGCGACCGGGTTGGCGCCGTTGGCGGCGCCGACGGCGCGGGAGGCGCCGGGCGAGCCGAGCGCGTGCGCGATCGCGCCGTAGCTCGTCGTCTGTCCGGGTGGAATCGCCCGCAGCGCCATCCAGACGCGCTGCTCGAACGGCGCGCCGCGCATGTCGAGCGGCAGATCACCGATCTCCGCCGCCGTCCCCTCGAAGTAGGCCGCGAGCCATCCGCGCGTGCGTGCAATCGTCGGTGTCTCGCGCTCGAGGATCTCGTGCGCCGGGAACCATCGCTTCAGCCGCGCGTGCAGCCGCGTGAGCCGCTCCTTGCCCCGCGCGCGGCCCTTCACTGTCGTGAACTCCAGCGCGCAGAGCCCCTCGTCCGACGCCAGCGCCAGCATGTCGCCCAACGGGGTTGACAGTACGGTGCGAAACAACTTCATGGCAAAACCACGACGTACAACGCAGAAACCGCAGAACACGCAGATCGAATGGCATTCCGCGGGTTCCGCGAGTTCTGCGTTGATCGTCGTCTAGGGCTTCTTCACTAAGTGCCCGACCAGCGCGGCCTGCTTGTCGACGAGCTGCCTGATGCCGAGATCGGCGAGGTCGAGCAGGCCGAGCAGGGCGTCGCGGCCGAACGGAATCGCTTCGGCGGTGCCCTGCACTTCGATGAAGCGGCCATCGCCGGTCTTGACGATATTCATGTCCACGTCGGCGCGGCTGTCGTCCGCGTACGCCAGATCGAGGAGCGCCTCGCCGTCGACGATGCCGACGCTGGTGGCGGCGACGTAGTCGGTCAGCGGAATCGTCCGGATGGCGTCGCGTTCGCGGAGCTTCTCCAGCGCCAGCGCCAGCGCGACGAACGCACCGGTGATCGACGCCGTCCGCGTGCCGCCATCGGCCTGGATCACGTCGCAGTCGATCCAGACCGTCCGCTCGCCGAGCGCCTGGAGGTTGGTGACGGCGCGGAGCGATCGGCCGATCAGCCGTTGAATCTCCTGCGTCCTGCCGCCAACCTTGCCCTGGGTGGCCTCGCGCTGCATGCGCGTGCTCGTGGCGCGCGGCAGCATGCCGTATTCCGCCGTCACCCACCCTTTGCCGCTGTTGCGCAGAAACTGCGGCACGCGATCCTCGACACTGGCGGTGCAAATGACTTTCGTCTGCCCCGCGCTGATGAGCACCGATCCCTCCGCGTGAATCGTGTAGTCGGGAATCAGCGTGGTGTCGCGCAGGTGGTCGGCCGGCCGTTGATCGGATCGCATTCGCTCTATTGTACCCAAGCGAGATTTTTCGCGAGTGGACGGCGGAGATCGACGTGCCCCGACAGCGTGTCCACTTCCTTGCCGTCGACGAGCACCTGCACGCCGGTCACGGCCGGCAGGTTGACGGTGAGCGCGTTGACGAGGGTGTAGACGGTGAGCAGCTCGTCGACGGTGCCGCCCGGATGCGCCGTTCGCGCCTCGCGGCTCACGTCGACGTACGCGTCGCCCGACTTGGTGATGAACACCGCGCGCAGCGTGGTGCCGGGCGGGATCGCCGAGACGAGCGGCTCGACGACCGGCGCGATCTGCGCGGACACGATCTCGCGCGCCTGTTCCTCGGCGCCCTCGCCGTAGGCGACGTCGCGCTCGACGCTGGTGAGACGGGTACCGTCCTCCGCGACGTAAAACAGGCGGGCCTTGATCTTGCGCCCGGGTGGTGCCGGCGCGGCCGGCGCCGCGGCGGCGGCGGCCGGCTGCGGCGTTCGCCACAAGCGCGGCAGACCGCGCTTGGCGACAAAGACGGCAGCGGCGAAGGCCAGGATGACGGCGATAGTGCCGGTGATCGCGACGCGGCGGCCCATTAGCGAGTGCCCCCGCCCGGCAGCGTGTCGCGGAACCTGACGATCGCGTCCAGCAGCGCCTGGACGAAAAGGTTCTGGAACGCGTCGCCGGCGATCAGTGTCGCCTGCGCCGGATTCGTCAGGTAGCCGACTTCGACCAGCACCGCCGGCATGTTCGCCGATTCGAGCACTCTCAGCGGCGCGCGATCGATCGGCCGCGGCGCCATCGGGACGCGGTCGTTGAGCGCCTGCTGAAGCAGGGCCGCGAACGCCGATGACTGATCGAGATGGCGGGTCTGCGCAAGATCCCACGGCACGAGCTCGATCTCGCGCGAGCCGCCGCCAAAAGCCGGCAATCGCTCGGCGCCGCCAGCCGATGCCTGCGCCGCGTCGCGATCGAACGCGGCGAGGAAGATCGAGGCCCCCGACGCCGCCGGCCGCATCGAGCCGTTCGCATGGAGGCTGACGAACAGATCGGCCTTGTTGTTGTTGGCTACCGATGTCCGCTCGTCGACCGGCACATTGCGGTCGTCGTCCCGCGTCAGCAGGACGCGGAGGCCGAGGCGGGCTTCGATGGCGGCTTTCACGCGCCGCGCGACGGCCAGCGTCAGGTCTTTTTCCTTCACCCCGTCCGCGCCTTTCACCCCCTCGTCGTCGCCGCCGTGCCCGGGATCCAGCGCGATGGTGTGGAACGCCGACAGCGGTTGACCGAATGACGGTGGCAATTCAGGCGGAGGCGGCGGCTGCGGCGGAGTCGCCGGAACGGGTGCGGCCGCGGCGCCCGCGTCGGTCGGCGCAGCCGTGAAGTCGAGCACGAGCCGCATCGTGGTATCGACCGGCTGGCTCGTGGCCCGGAACCCCGCGAAGCGCGGGCCGAGATCGACGGCCAGCGTCGTCGCATCGACGAGACGGACGCCGAGGATGAGCCCCGGCGCACCGGGCGCCGCCAGCGGCGGGTTCGGCGCGTCCAGCGCGTCGGCGTCGAACTTGATCGTCAGGTGCTCCGCTTCCTGCGTAACCGTCGCGATGGCGCGGGGTGTCGCATCAATCGTCAAGCGTCCGGCGGCGCCAAGCGGATCGTAGCGGACTGCGATGCGCGGTACGCGCAGATCGCCGATGACCAGCAGGTGCGACGGCTTGCGCAGATCGAGCCGCGTGTCGTAGATGAGCGAAAGCGCGCGGCTGATGAAGTCCACCGGTACGAGCCAGCGCCGGCCGCTGCGCGACGGAGGCGCGGGCAGCGAGACCAGCCGTCCCGCGACGGACGCGAGCGCCTGATCAGGCGTCAGGACAATCGTTTTCCCTTTGTAGGAAACGGTGACCGCCCCGAGCGATTCTTCGCGCACCGTCAACTGGAAGGCGGTGGCGAGGTCGTCGAGGGCGACGAACTCCTGATCGGCGACCAGGGCAATGGGGAGCGCACGCCGGCCGTCCTTCGACAGGAGCGACAGCGAAGGCGGCTGAGCCGTCTGGCTCGAAAGCGCTGCAGCCAGAGCGATCAGAAAAGCGGCGGTGGCAACGGCAGAGAAACAGGAATGCGGGCGGGCGTTCAATGGAGGATCTCGGAGTCCCGAGGTCCTCCATTGTATCAGTCAGTATGCCGGCTGTAGCGCCTTAGCACGAAGGCCGGTCAGCCGACGATGCGCCTGGTGGCCGCCACGCCGAGGATCAGGAACACGAGGAACAGGACCAGAAACAACCCGGCCAGGAACTTCGCAATCGCGATCGACGCGCCGGCAATCGTCGTAAAGCCGAGAAGCGCCGCGATGAGTCCGATAACGAGGAAGACAAGCGCCATATGGAGCATGATTTCAACCCTCCATTGTTATGTCTTGCCAAAGCCGTGCCGCTCACATATATGGACGAGTTATGAGCACGTTTCTCGACGTGGCCATTGCCGAGGCTCACCAGGGGCTCGCCGAAGGCGGCATTCCGATTGGCGCCACGCTCGTGCATCGCGGCGCGATCATCGGGCGCGGCCATAATCGGCGCGTGCAGCAGGGGAGCGCGGTGCTTCACGGCGAAATGGATGCGCTCGAGCGCGCCGGCCGCCTGCCGGCGTCCGTCTATCGCGAAAGCATCATGGTGACTACTCTGTCGCCGTGCGCGATGTGCAGCGGCGCCATCCTCCTCTACGGCATCCCGCATGTGATTGTCGGCGAGAACCGGACCTTCATGGGTGAAGAGGTCTGGCTGCGCGCGCGAGGTGTGCGTGTGGACGTCGTACAGGACGAGCGGTGCGTCGCGATGATGAAGGCGTTCATCGCGGCGCACCCGGAGCTGTGGAATGAGGATATCGGAGTGTAAAAACCCGATTCAGCGAACGTTGGCGTGAATCGTGACCGTCTGTCCCGGGTTCACGTTGACGTCGTAGACCATCGGCCGGCCGGCGCTGCGGATTTCGATCTCGTGTGAGCCCGGTTCGAGGTCGAGGCGCTGGAAGACGCCGTCGTAGTCGTCGACGATGCCCGCGTAGCCGCCGTCCACGTAGACCTCGGCGTTGCGCGGCGCGCCCTGAATGCGGATGCCGCCGTACGCGTCATACCTCGGCGCGTATCCGCCGTAGCCGTAGCCGGCGTACCCGACCGGATAGTAGCCGCCGTAGCTGTAGCCGTAGCCATACGGATACCCGTAGCCGTAATAGCCGTAGTAGTACGGATAGCCGAAGGAGAGCCCGAGCGAGAAGCCTGGGCGATATCGGTAGCCGTAACCGTAGTAGGAGTACGGGTAGTAGTACGAGCGCAGCGGCGCCCGCACGACCACGCGGGGCGAATAGCCTCGGCTCGAGTAGCCGCGCGAATCGTAGCCGCGGTACGGCTGCACGCGAGCCCCGCCGCCGCGCGGTGCCGAGGTGCGCGGGCCGGCGCTGCGCGGGGCGGATTGGCCGACGCTCGGTCCGCGTCCGCCGGAGGAGCGTCCGCCGGATCGTCCGCGCGACTGCGCCCCGGCATCGACTGCCAACGCGGTGGCGCACACGAAGGTGGTCAGAACGATGGCGATTGATTTCGAGTTACTCATGGGGAACCCAACTACTCAGGCGGCTTGGCTGGCAAAGGGTAGTGTAGCGCAAAAAGCGCCCTATAGAGTAGGGCTAAGGGCTTAGGGCTCAGGACTTCTGGAGCGCTCAGGGCTACTGAAGATGGAGTCCGGCTTCGTCTGCGCCTCATGGACGTCTTCCGCGTTGGCCCCGATGGACGTGCCACATCGTATGAGCTCTGACGCAACCCGGCGAGATGCTGGACCGCGGTCCCAGACACGCGTACACAACGCGAGGACCCGCACGGAGAATTCAGCCGCATCCGCAGTTCTTGAGATCGCGGCTTGCTTCCGAGCCCTCAGCGCTGAGCCCTCAGCCCTCAGCCCT
>Ga0105248_10007091_pt1 | contig 12277 bp, 12 predicted proteins | sample KBSS34metaG_FD_81524 | JGI IMG/M metagenome (GOLD analysis project Ga0105248, IMG submission 81524) | Switchgrass rhizosphere microbial communities from Kellogg Biological Station, Michigan, USA - KBS S3-4 metaG | ecosystem: Host-associated > Plants > Roots > Rhizosphere > Soil | place... | reverse complement strand
TTCCGCCATAGGCAACAGTTCCCGGTCGCCGTCGCGCTGGACCAGGCTGTAGGGCAGCTGGACACCGACGAACGGCGTCCAGCTGCGCCAGTCGGCCAGCGTGTTGGCCTGGGCCACCACCCAGGCCGGCGCGTCCGAGATGCCGACGTAGAGCACCTTGCCGGCCCGGACCACGTCGTCGAGCGCCCGCATCATTTCCTGGACCGGGGTGGCCGGATCCCAGATGTGGACCCACAGCAGGTCGATCCGGTCCGTCCCCAGCCGGTTGAGGCTCGCATCGAGCGAGCGCACGAGGTTCTTGCGATGGTTGCCCGAAGCGTTGGGGTCGTCCTCGTCGTCGGACAGCGTGTACTTGGTGCACACCACGAACCGGTCACGCTCGCCGGCGATCAGCTCACCGACGATGCGTTCGCTGGACCCCTCCGTGTACTTGTTGGCGGTGTCGATCACATTGCCGCCAGCCTCGGCGTACGCGGTGAACAGTTTCCGGCATTCTTCGACCGGGGCGCCCCAACCCCAGTCCTCCCCGAAGGTCATCGCGCCGAGGAAGAGCTCGGAGACTCGCAGGCCGCTGTGGCCCATGGTGCGGTACCGCATCGGTTCGTACCCTCCCGTAGGTTCAGTGGTGATGATGGCCGTGCGCCACCGCCAACAGCTCGCTCGGGTCCTGATCCTGGTAGCCCTGGCTGACCTCGACGATGACGCCATCGGGGTCAACGAGCCAGACGCTGTGCCAGCCCGGAATGAACGCATCGAATTCCAGGGGACCGAGCGAGACCGGGATCTGTCCGCCGATCTCGGCGAGGAAGGCGTCGAGGTCGTCGGTCTGGAACGCCAGATGCCGCGCCACCCCGGCGAACGCCGGGCCGTCCGCCGTGCCCGCAACCGGTGACGCGGCTGCGGGCTCGGCTGAGAAAAGCTCCAGGTACACCTGGCCGTGGCGGAGGAAGACGATCTCCTTGCCGTCACCCAGGGGGACCATCCGCGCGCGCTGGAACCCGAACCACCGGCGGTAGAAGGCTTCGGTCACATGCTGGTCGCGGCAGTTGAGCGCGACATGCGACCAGCGCAGGTCGACTGTGGAATTCATTGTGACCGTCGCCGATCGATGAGAATGTCGATGATCTGGCGGGCGAACAGGTGCGCGTGCATGCCGGTCCGACCGGTCACCAGATCGTCGCCGTCGACCACGACATCCGAGTCGACGTACTCCGCGCCCATGTTGCGGATGTCGCCCACCAGGTTGTTGTGGCAGACCACCTTGCGACCACGGATGGTCTCCGGAATCGAGGCGAGCAGCCAGAAGCCGTGGCAGATGATTCCCTTGAGGACGGTCGGCTGGTTGAACGCGCGTCGCATGAACTCCGCCGCCGGCGCCAGCTGGTTGACGTCCTCGGTGAAGCGCAGGCGGTCGGCGACCATGCCCGACGGCACGATGACCGCGTCGTAGGAGCGCAGCGTCGCGTCGTCGATGCCTTCGAGGCTGCGGTGTACGGCGAACGGCGCCCGCCATTCGTGGCCGAGGAAGGTCAGCTCCGGCTGGCCCCACAGCCGGGTGAGGTAGTGGACCTCGGCCCCCTCCTCGGCGAACCGGCGCTGGTAGTAGTGGATCTCCGGCTCGAAGTAGTCGCTCTCCATGAGAACAGCCACTTTCGCGCCCGACAGCGGGCCGTCGCGCAGCACGATCTCAGCCATGGCGTTCCTCCTTGAGCAGATCGGCGGCGCGTTCGGCGATCGCCGCAATCGCCGTGTGACAGTTGCCGGACGGCACAGCGGGCATGACGCTCGCATCGACGACGCGAACCCCCTGCAGACCCCGTACCCGCAGCTGCGGGTCCACCACCGCGAGGTCGTCGATGCCCATGCGGCACGATCCGGCCTGGTGGTGGTAGCAGTCCGCGCGCCGCTTGACGAATTCCTCGATATCGGCCCGCGTCTTCACGTCCGGGCCGGGCATCAGTTCGCCCTTGAGATAGGGCCGGAAGGTCTCCGACGCGAAGATGTCCCGTGACAGCTCGAACGCGTCGGCCAGCCGGACCAGGTCCGAGCGGTCGCCGAGGTAGTTCGGGTCGATGAGCGGTGGGACGTACGGATCGGCGCTGGCCAGCTTGATGGTGCCGCGAGACTGCGGCCGGACCACGCCGGGCAGGATCGAGACCGCGTTCGGGTGCGCCTGCCCGACGATGATGTCGAACGAGACGTGGACGAAGGCCAACTGCAGGTCCGGGGCGAGCATCCCCGGCTGGGACACCGCGAACAGGGCCGCCTCGGACAGGTTCTGCCGGCCTTGTGGTACCGGATCAACGGTTTCCTGGATGAGCCCGGTCAGTACGTGGTTGTGGAAGTTCTCCCCCACCCCGGGCAGCTCGGCGAGGACCGGAATGGACAACGCACGGAGTTGCTCGGGGTCGCCGATGCCCGACAGCAGCAGCAGCTTGGGCGACTCGATGGCGCCGAGGCAGACGATCACCTCGGTGCCGGCCCGGGCCGTCTGGTCGCCCGGGTCGGCCAGGCTCACGTTGGGCAGCAAGCGGCCGTCGCCCGCGGGCTCCGCCGGGACCTCCTGCCGGTAGTTCACCCCGACACAGCGCGTGCCCTCGAAGACCAGGCTCGTCGCCCGGGCACTGGTGCGCAGGGTCAGGTTGGGCCGGTTCAGGGCCGGCTCCAGGTACGACCTGAGCGCACCCTGGCGGACACCGTCCTTGACGTCGATGTGGTGCCAGCCGGTGCCGATCATCTCCGGACCGTTGAAGTCGGGCACCTCCTTGTGCCCCAACTCGCGGCAGGCATCGATGAACACCCGCGACATCGGGTTCGCATCCGGACCGCCCGCGAAGGTGACCTTCTGCGGACCGCTCGTGCCGATCCGCGAGTCGGTCTGGTCCTCCTGCGCCTCCAGCTTGGCCAGGTACGGCGCCAGATCTCCGTACGACCAGCCGGCCGCGCCCTGGTACGCCCAGTTGTCGAAGTCCGAGAAATGCCCCCGGATGTGCATCATGATGTACAGGTTGCTGCTACCGCCGGGAAGCTTGCCGCGCGGCTCATAGATGATCCGGCCGTTCAGTCCCTTCTGCGGGACGGTCGTGTAGCCCCAGTCGACGGGGCCGCCGAGGAGGGTGAACCACAGCGGCGCCACGTCCACATTGGTGGGTACGAAATTGCCGCCGGCTTCCAGCACGAGAACCCGAACATCGGGGTCCTCGCTGAGCCGGTTGGCCAGCACCGATCCGGCGGTGCCGGCCCCGACAATCACATAGTCGAACTCTTCCATGCCGCTCACCCGCTCACGAAGCCGGTAGGACGGCGCGGAAGGGCACCGTGTCGTGGAAGTTGGCCATGTACGAGATGCGCCCGCCGGTAATGCGGAAGTAGTTCATGACCTCCGCCTCCACGGTGCCACCCGACGGTGTCGTCGCCGAGATGTGCGACTGCACCGCAACCTGGGTGCCGTCGACGATGACATGCTTCGGCGTATTCGAGAACGCCGTGTACATGCCCGGGAAACCCTTCATCATCTCGCGGAGGGTTTCCCGCCCTTCGATGTGTCCGGCGAGCTGCTCATCCATGACCTGGTCAGCCGTGAACAGGTCGCACCAGGCGTCCCAGTCGCCAGCGTTCGCGAGCTCGTAGTACCTGGTAACCACTTCCCGTGCGTTCATTGGTGCCCTCCGCATCCGCCCGGTCTACCGGCCGCCGGGCTAGGCCCCAACGCGCGTCGCGTCGGGGGCCAACTGAGACCAGAACTGGTTGAACTGGGTGGTGCCGTCGCCGAAGATCGCTCCTCGCCCTTCGACGACCTTGCCGTCACGCCACCGCAGCAGGTGGACGACGTCGATCTCGAGGTGGTCGTAGGTGGACTTGCTGCCCGGCGACGCCGACGTCCGGTCGCCGATGTTGAACGACACGTCGGCCGACATGTTGTCGGTGAGCAGGACGGCCGAACGGGTCATCACGAAGCTGCCGCCGGACAACTTGCCGACCTGCTCCATGAAGCTGAAGAACCCGTCCAGGCCCTCCCACCAACCGGCCAGCTGGTGGTTGCCGGGAACGCACCAACGCATGTCCTCGGCCCAGTACTTGGCAACCTCTGTGCGGTCGCCGGTGGCCAGGGCCTGGTAGGCCGCCTCCACCAGCTCCCGCGTGACGCCCTCGGCCATGTCAGCTGTCCTTCAGTCGGCTCGCCATGCCCCGCAGCTCGAAGCGCGTCCACATGTACCGGTCGACGCCGTGCTGGTCGGCCGTGTGTACCTGAACGTCCTTGATCTTCCCGTCCTGGATCTCGTACGACGTGCAGGTCGGGAACAGGTACTCCACACCTTCGGCGGTGCCGTGTCCGTGGTGCTTCTCCACCACCGTGCCGTTGTCGAGCTCGCCGAAGTGCACGTCGTCCACCGTGATGCCGGCCTTGAACAGGTCGCCGAAGAACGCCATGACATCGTCCGCGCCCTTCATCGTGGCGGACAGGGGGTGGTGGCCAGGCATGCGCCAGATGATCTCCGGGTGGAAGACCTCTGACTTGATCTTGTCCAGATCGCCGGTCCCGAAGTACTCGTACATCTTGAGGATGATGTCGGTGTTCGACACGTTGTGCTCCCTACTCTTCGCTTACTCGGACTTGCCATGAGAAGGTGGATCGCATTGCCCGCACACCGCGGACCGTCACAGCGAAGCCGAACCAGGCATCGGCTCCAGCGCGTCCACGATGTACGTCCTTATCTGGGGCGAGCCGTCTCCCGCGGCGACCAGCTCCCACGTCTGGAACGCGTCGAACCCCAGCCACTCACTCTTCGGCGCGGGTGGGTTCCAGATCTTCGCCTGCCAGTTGACGACGACCTTCACGTTCGCGGTGTCGCCATCGATCGATGTGATGTCAACGGATGTGACCGTGTGCACCTCGTCGAAGAACCGGTTGGTCACCGCCTTGTACCAGTCGGCGAAACCGGCCTGCCCGCGCGCCGTGGTCTCCGGGAAACGCATCTCCAGCCCGTCGTCGGCCAGGTAGCGCAGGGCGACATCAAGCTCGACGTGGCGGTCCAACGCCTGGTACCACTCGGCGACCATGCGCCGGATCGCATCCTCCGTCAGCGCCATCTCCTGACCTCCTCACACGTGTTCGGGGCTTCGTGGCCCGCCAGCTCAATCGCGGATCGTGTCGTCGGTGAGCAGGTCGATCAGGAAGGGCGCTCGGGTGGTGAGCATCCGCTCGACCGCCTCCGCGACCTGCTCCGGCTTGTCCACCCGCATGCCGTCCGCGCCGAGCGCGCGGGCCAGCCCGACGAAATCGATCTCCGGGTGCGCCAGGTCGAACGACCTCGGGTACGGGTGCTTGACGATGTCGCGCTCCGACCAGTACTGGTCGATGTTCTTGTTGAGCAACTCGTACCGGTGGTTGTTGCACACCACGAAGTTCGCCGGTACGCCATGGCGGACGGCGGTCCACAGCGCCTGGTAGGTGTACATGCTGCCGCCGTCTCCGGCGAAGCCGACCACCGTCTTCTCCGGGTGGGCGATCTTCATACCGACCGCCCCCGGGAAGCCGACACCCAACGACCCGCCCCGGGTCAGGTAGTAGTGCCCGGGCCGCCGCGGCTGGAGGTAGCGCACCACGTACGGCGACGCGGTGAGTGCCTCGTCGAACACCATCAGATCCGCGGGCGCCCGCTGGCCAAGTTCGGCCAGGAAGGCCCCGATCAGGGTGTCATCGGGTGCGGACGCCGCGGCCGCCTGCTGAGTGAAGCGCTCATCGAAGTGGTGGCGCGCCGCGGCGTCCTGTTCAGGGGTGCGCAGCCGGTCGAGCGTGTCGGCCAGCGCAGCGAGCGTGAGCTTGGGGTCCGCGACCAGGCCCACGGTGACCGGATGATTCTTCGCGATCTCGTACGCGTCGAGATCGATGTGCACGACCGGTGCACCGGCGGGGAACGGGCTCACCAGGTCCGGGAAGACCTCGGGGAACACGTAGGTGCCGACGATCAGGACGGCATCGGCTTCGGCCACCGCGGCCCGGCTGACCGGACCGAACATGTGCCCGATCGGTCCCCGCGTGAGGGGGTGGTCGGCCGGCATGTGCGCCTCGGATGAGTCCACGAACCACACGTCGGCGCCCAGCTTCTCCGCCACCCGCAACAGTTCCGGCTCGGCTCCGGACACGGAGATGCCGTCGCCGACGAGAAGCACCGGCCGCTGGGCCCCGGCCAGCAGGGCGCCCGCCTGTGCTACCAACGCCGGCGCCGGCAACGTCCTGGTGTCCGGGATGACGGTCGGCACGACCGGCTCATCGTTGAGCGCATCGAGCACATCCATCGGCAGGGCCACGAAGACCGGCCCGCGCGGTGGAGTCATGGCCATCTTGATGGCCCGCCGCATGACCCGCAGCAACGAGCGGGAGTCGACCACCCGGGTGGCCCACTTGGTCACCGGCCGGGCCATCGAGACCAGATCGGCCGCCATCTGGGCGTCCATCGCGTCGTACGCAATGCCGGACTCCCCCGCGATCACCACCAGCGGTGCGTGGCCGCGCTTGGACTGGTACATCATCCCGATGCCGTTCCCCAGACCCACGCCGCTGTGCAGCTGCAGCACCGTCGGGCGTCCGGTGGCCCGGGCATACCCGTCGGCGACGCCGGCGGCGACCGTCTCCTGCAACGTCAGGATGTAGTGGAAGTCCGGAAACTCCTCGAGCGTGTCGAGAAAGCCCTGCTCGACCGTCCCCGGATTGCCGAACATATGCGTGATGCCATCGGCCAGAAACTGCTCGATCAATGCCGCTTTGCCGGTCCTGGACACGGTAAGCCGTCCTTTCCTTACCAGCCGTAGCGGCGAAGCCCGTGCTCCAGGACCTCCACCATTTTTTCCCCGGTACGGAAGGAGTCCGGAGTTGAGCGGCCGGTGATGAAGGGGTAATCCACGATCACCGATATTTCTTTTCCGAAATTGCCGTGGTAGCGACCTTCGGGGCCGGTGGCGTCACGCAGGATGTACTCCAGCGGGTACGGCGGCGGGCCCATGTTGAAATCGGTGTTGAGGAACCCGGTGCCGTCCTTGTAGTCGTACTCCTTGCAGTGCCCGGTCACGTGCTTGCCCCACAGGATGCTCTGCCGGTACTCCCACTCACGGGCGAACGCCAGACAGGCCACTCCATAGCACTCCGCGCCGATCGGCTTGCCGGCCCGCAGGAACGCCAGAATGATGTCGTGCACCCGGCCGTTGTTGGCGAGGTCCACGATCGGACCACTGCCGCCCACGATCAGCATGGCGTCGTACTCGGCGACCTGCTCGGCGAGCTTGTCACCGACCTCGCGGTTGTAGGCCTCCAGCTTGCGCAGGTACTCGGGATCACTGGTGTACGGCCGGTCCCCCACCCACGCCGATATGTTGATGGGGTTGTCCAGTCGGGATGACTCTTCGATCTCGCGGGTCTGCTTGGCGACCTCGGCGGAGACCACACTGCGACCCAGCGGTGGGTCGATGAAGTTCGAGTCAAGGCTCGGTGGAAGAGCGTGAGCCCGGTGGCCGTTGGGGGTGGCGAACACGACGTCGTACTGACGTTGGTCGAAGTGGTGCAAGGGCCCGACGAGCTCCTCGCCCCAATATCCATACTCAGAGAGGATGACAAGGATCTTGGTCACGGCGACTCCTACGGCTTCGGAGATTTCCCGACGGCGGCTATTGGTTAGCGGCCGGCGCTGTGTCGAATCGTGCGACTGAACCAATCAGGCAGTCAATGCGGCCGATGTACCACCAGCCGTAAGGCTCCAAATTGACGGGCGGTCTACGTCAAGTTCGGACCGGCATTGATTCGGGCCCGGCGAGGCCCCGGGCGTTCCCGCGGGATCGTACTTCGTCACGTTGTCGTCCACACTTTTCGACGAACTGCCGAACCTTTGTGCAGGACCCTCGCTTTCGGCCCCGATTTTGGCGCGCTCCCTTTCGACGCCGCGTGCCCGGTGGCACAATCGCCGACATGTCCGATGCCGAGATGTCTTACGCTGAGCCGGCTCGACGGGTCACGATGTTCGAGCTGTTCTTCGACCTGGTCTTCGTGTTCGCCGTCACCCGGGTGACCAGCCTCGTGCTGGAACATCCCACCGCGGCCGGGCTGGGTCGCGGCCTCCTGGTGCTGGCGCTGCTGTGGTGGGCGTGGGGCGCGTACGCGTGGCTCACCAACGCGGTGGACACCAACAGCACCCAGTCCCGCGCGGTCATCCTGGCCGCTATGGGGGCGATGCTCATCGTCGCGATCGCGACCCCGCAGGCGTGGGGCGTCAACGCGCTGCCCTTCGCACTCTGCTATTTCGCCGTCCGCGCCCTGCACCTGGTTCTTTTCGCGGTGGCCGGCGGCAGCCAGAACCGGGCCGCCATCCTGCGCCTGGCGCCGGGAAACCTGGCCGCCTCGATCCTGCTCATCATCGGCGTGTTCGTACCGCCCGACGTGCAGATCGCGCTGTGGGTCCTCGCGGTCGTCATCGACTACGGCACTCCGCTGGTGACGGGGGTGGGTGGATTCACCGTGCACGCCGCGCACTTCGTGGAGCGGCATTCGCTGGTCGTCATCATCGCGTTGGGCGAGTCGATCGTCTCGATCGGGGCCGGCGTGCTGCGCCTAGGGCAGCCGCGCATCACCATCATCATCGCCAGCGCCGTCCTGCTCTCCATCGCGCTCATCGGCGGGTTCTGGTGGGCCTACTTCGACCGCGAGATCGAGCTGACCGAGCGCGTGCTCTCGATGGCGCAGGGCGCCCGGCGGGCCCACTTCGCTCGAGACATCTTCAGCTACCTGCACCTGCCGCTGGTCGCCGGCGTCGTGTTCGTGGCCGTCGGCATCGAGGGGGTCATGTCGCACCCGACGGCCACGTTGCACGGGGTCTACCCCCTCTGTCTCGGCGGTGGCAGCGCCCTGTTCCTGGCGGGGCTCGGCGGCGTGCGGCGCCGCCGCGGGCACCGGTTCCGCCTGGACCACATGGTCGGCGTGCTCGTATGCCTGGCCACCATCCCGTTGGCCAGCCGGGTACCCGGCATGCTCACGCTCGCCGTGCTGGGCACCATGCTGTTCCTCAGCGCCATCATGGCCCGCAGCGACGCTGGGGACGCGAACGCGCCGAACCCGATCCGGGCGCGTCGACTGCGGCGCTCCTGACCTCGGTGGGTCATACGGGCCATCCTGGCTCGGTGAACGCAACCGCCCGTAGCGCGACGACCACCGAACTATCCGATGTGGACAGTCGATGGTACCCGTCGAGTTGGGCAGCGGCCCTCATGCCCGCCGTTCACCCGGTGCCGATGGCCCACACCCGCGTGCCGCGTTCGCCGGCCGGCGGCGAGCCACGGATCGGGCGAGCACCATCGGCAGGGTTGAAACTTTCGATGGCGGTCATTCGGCTGGTTTCCTCGGATGTGTTGACGCAGCAACGGTCGCGCCCCGTCCTCGCCAGCGGTTGCCGCGCCCCACTAGGTCGATAGTTTCGACAGTGTTGTCGCTGAACCAGCGCTCGATCGATACTGGCCGCGATGGATTGACCTCAACGACCGTCGATCGGATCCTTGCGGTCGTCGACTCATCCACCGACGGGCCGTCATCGGACTGGCCCGCGAGCACCTCGGAGGAGGCGGCAGCACATGGACGACGTTCCCGTCCGCCCGCAGGGTCGCAGACGCGGCCGCGTGGGTCTGGTCATCGGCGGTGCCTGCGCGGTGGTCCTGGCCACGCTCGCAGCGGTCGTACCCGGGGTCGCCAACGCGGCGACCCAGATCTGCTCCAACCAGAGCAATACCAGCGGCGGCAACTACTACCAGCTGTGGTCCGCCGGCCAAGGATCGGCCTGCATCACGCTGAACTCGGCCACCAACTACTCCACCACGTGGAGCGGCATCGGGGACTTCGTGGCCGGTGCCGGCTGGAACCCCGGCAGCAACCGGACGATCAATTACACCAGCACCCTGAGCGGGTCCGGCGGCACCGCCCTGATGACGCTCTACGGCTGGTCGACCAACCCGTTGGTCGAGTACTACGTCATCGACAACTGGGTCGGCTCGCCGAACCGGGCCGGCACCCTCATGGGCCAGGTCACCAGTGACGGCGGTACCTACGACATCATCGAGCACCAGCAGGTCAACCAGCCCTCGATCCAGGGCACCGCGACCTTCAACCAGTACCTGGCGATCCGAACCTCGCGCCGAACCAGTGGGACCATCACGTTCTCCAACTTCGTCAGCGCCTGGGCCAGCCACGGGATGAACCTGGGCACCATGAACTACCAGATCATGGCGACCGAGGCCTGGGGCGGCGGAAGCGGCTCGTCGAGCGTCAGCCTCAGCACCGGCAACCCCCCGCCGCCGACCTCGGCTCCGCCGACCAGTCGGCCACCGACGACCGGCCCGCCCAGTGGCAACGGCTGTCGCGCCACCTATTCGGTGACGGGCAGTTGGTCGGGTGGCTTGCAGGCCAGCGTGGCGGTGGCCAACAGCGGATCGTCCCCCCTCAACGGTTGGACCGTGCACCTGACCCTGGCCAGCGGGCAGACCATCAACAGCCTGTGGGACGGCGTGAACACCGGCACGAGCGGCGCGGTCACCGTCAAGAACGCCCCCTACAACGGAACCGTCGCCGGCGGTGGCTCGACCTCCTTCGGGTACACCGTCACCGGTACCGGAACGGGCGCACCCACCAACGTCAGCTGCTCCAGCCCCTGACCGGGGTACGCACGCCCAACCCGATGGGGCGGCCCGGTTCGCCGGGCCGCCCCATCGGGCGTGAGGGCCGCGAGCCGAATCCGGTGACGGTATCGACCACGCCGTGAGGTGAAGCGTTCAACGATCAGTTCGCCGTGATGGTCCACTGGTTGTTGGTGCTGTTGTTGGGCGTCCACATACTCGCGACCGAACCGGCGGTACTGTTGCCGGCCCCGTCCAAGGCGGTACCCGTTCCGCGGTTGATGATCTGGTAACGGCCACTGCCCACACTGTTCAGGCGCCACTGCTGGTTGTTTCCGCCATTCCAGGCCGCCTGCCGGGCGGGGGCACCGTTGGCGGTGTTGCCCCAGCTATCGACCACCATCGTGTTGGTGCGGTTGACGATGCGGAACCAGCCTCCGCCCAGGTCGACGAACTGCCACTGCAGGTTGGTACTTCCGTCCCAGGTCCACTGCTTGAGGTTCGAGCCGGAGGCGACGTTGCCCCCGCTGTCCAGGACCAGACCAGTGGTGACGTTGCCGATGCGCACCCAGCCGGTCTGCGGGCCACCGGCGCCGAGGGTGGGAATGGGACCGGAGAAGCTGAGCTTGAGCACGAACGCCAAAGCGCTGTACGGCGGGGCGGACGGCAGCGTCACGTGTAGGCCGCCGCCGTCCTGAGTGCGGCTGGGCAGGTCGAGATACGTACCGGCGGTGGAGCCCAGCAGTTGTACCGAGGTCAAGGTGCTCAGATTGATCCGGTTCGACCCCAGCGTGGTGATGGTAGCGGTCGAGCCGGGCCAGCCGAGGAACGTCGCGTACAGCACCCGATTGTCCTTGCTCCGGGTGAAACGTACATCCTGCGCCGTGCCCACCCGCGGGGTCTGGAAGGTCCCGCCGCCCATCTGGGTCGGCCCCTCGCCAAAGGTATCCCAGCTCCGCGTCGCATAGATGGACTCACCGAAGCGATGCAGATAGTCACCGAGGCCCAGCAGGATGGTGCGCTGGCCGGACGGGATGGTGCCGTCGGCCATCGGAGCGATGTTGAGGACCATGTTGCCGTTCTTGCTCACCCGGTCGATCAGCGCGTGCAATATCGCGTCGGTGCCGTAGTAGCCGATCCCGACCGTGTATCCCCAACTGGAACTGCTGACGCTGTCGTCGGTGAGCCAGTACGGGCTCTGCAGTCCGCCCGGTCCACCCCGTTCGAAGTCGAAGACCTCGCCCCGGTTGTCGAAGCCGTCCTTGTAGGTGGCGACGACCTCCTTGTTCCAGGCGACCGCCCGGTTGAAGTAGTACGAGAGGAAGTTGAGCCGGTACGACTCGGCAATCGCGCTCAGGTTGAAGTCCTGCCACAGGATGTCGGGCTGGTAGCCGTCGACGATCTCCCGCAGCTTGTCGTACCACAGCTGGGATTAGGCCGCCGTTCCGAGTTGGCCGTACAGCTTCTTGAGACTCGGATCCGACTGCGCCGGCACGAACTGGTAGTAGCCCGTGAAGTTGTACGCATGGTGCATCGCCACCAGGAGCTTCAAACCCTTACCGCGAATGGCATCCGCGTGCAGGCGCAACAGGTCCAGTCGCGGTCCCCGGGCGACGGAGTTGTACTCGTT
>Ga0105248_10007090_pt1 | contig 12277 bp, 7 predicted proteins | sample KBSS34metaG_FD_81524 | JGI IMG/M metagenome (GOLD analysis project Ga0105248, IMG submission 81524) | Switchgrass rhizosphere microbial communities from Kellogg Biological Station, Michigan, USA - KBS S3-4 metaG | ecosystem: Host-associated > Plants > Roots > Rhizosphere > Soil | place... | reverse complement strand
TCTTCGAGGGGCTGGACTTCTGGGCACCCAACATCAACATCTTTCGCGACCCGCGCTGGGGTCGCGGGCAAGAGACATTCGGGGAAGATCCATTCCTAACGGCTCGAATGGGTGTGGCCTTCGTCACTGGGATGCAGGGTGACGATCCGAAATACTACCGCGTCATTTCAACTCCGAAACACTTCGCTGTGCATAGTGGTCCTGAGCCATCGCGTCACAAGGACGACATCAAAGTCAGCAAGCACGATCAAGTGGACACGTACCTTCCAGCGTTTCGCGCAACCGTGACGGAAGGGGGAGCCGGTTCTGTCATGTGCGCATACAACAGCATTAATGGACAACCAGCGTGTGTGAACGAGTTCCTGCTGCAAGACCAGCTACGCAGCAAGTGGAACTTTCAGGGTTACGTGGTTTCGGACTGCGAAGCCATCGTCAACATCTTCCGCGACCACCGCTTCACCAAGACGCAAGCCGAAGCTTCCGCACTGGCATTGCAACGCGGCATGGATAACGAGTGCATAGATTTCTCTAAGGTAAAAGACGATCACGACTACAAGCCGTACTTAGACGCTTACAAGCAAGGCATTTTGAAAGAGAGTGAGATAGACAGAGCACTGATCCGACTATTCACGGCGCGGATGAAACTCGGGATGTTCGATCCACCTGAGTTAGTTCCGTATTCGAAGATCGACGAAAGGAAACTCGATAGCGCGGAACACCGGGCGATGGCGCGCGATATCGCAAATAAATCGATGGTGCTGATGAAGAATGATGGCACCCTGCCGCTAAAGAAGGGCATGACCAAGATCGCGGTCGTTGGACCACTTGCAGACCAGACCAGGTATCTACTTGGCAACTACACCGGCACTCCGACGCACACGGTCTCCGTGCTGGAAGGACTCAAAGCGGAGTTTCCCGAAGCGCAGATCAATTTTGTCCCTGGCACGCAGTTCCTTCGTAAGGACGGGGTTGTAGTTCCGCCTTCCGTTTTTACGACTGCAGAAGGACAGCCGGGACTCACAGAAGAGTTTGCGACTGGACAGATGTTTGGAGCGAAGCCCACCGTACTTGCCACTCGCTCGGTAAGCACGATTGATTTGAAGGCCGGTGACATTCCTTCGGAGGCAGCGAGCAAGTCTCCGTTGCTCGTTGAGTGGAACGGTTTCCTCACGCCCACTGAGAGTGGGGCGTACCGCATCGGTGTGCGCTTCGAAGGAGGTTTCGCAAGCGTGTGGGTGGACGGAAAGCAAGTTGTGCAAGGGTGGGGCGGCGGTGGCCAAGTTGAGTCGAAGGTCGGACGCGTCCATCTCGAACAAGGAAAGAAGGTAGCGATCAAGGTGAGTTACGCGCTCGGAAATGGAGAGCCGAAACTGGCGCAGTTGATCTGGTCCAAGTATGACCCAAAGCCGAGCAGCGACGCGATCGAAGCCGCTAAGAACTCGGACATCGTAATCGCCGTCATGGGCATCACCAGTGAACTCGAAGGCGAAGAAATGCCTGTTGACGAGGAAGGCTTCAAGGGAGGCGACCGAACGAGCCTCGATCTACCGAAGCCGGAACAACAGTTACTTGAGGCGGTGTTAACTACTGGAAAACCGGTCGTCCTTGTCCTTGGGAATGGCAGTGCGCTCGCCGTGAACTGGGCGAAGGAACATGCGAACGCGATCCTCGAATCGTGGTACGCGGGTGAGGAGGGCGGTGCTGCGATCGCAGAAACTCTCTCAGGAAAGAACAATCCGGCGGGGCGGCTTCCTGTCACGTTCTATACCGGTGTGGAGCAGTTGCCTCCGTTTGAAGATTACTCAATGAACGGGCGCACCTACCGCTATTTCAAGGGCAAGCCACTGTATCCGTTCGGTTATGGACTGAGCTACACAACGTTCTCGTACAGCGATCTGATTATTCCTAAGAATGCTATCAAAGCGGGCGATCCACTCGTCGTGGAGGTAACCGTCACCAACACCGGAAAGCGCGATGGAGACGAGGTGGCCCAACTTTACCTCAGTTTTCCGAACGTGCCGGGAGCACCGCTGCGTGCGTTGCGCGGGTTTAAGCGCATTCACCTAAAGATAGGGGAAGCACAGAAGCTCAGATTCGAATTGAAAGAGCGCGACCTCAGCATGGTGAATGAGGCTGGCGAACCGATGATTGCGGAAGGACAGCATTCGGTTTCGGTCGGTGGAGGACAACCCGATACCATAGCGCCGACCGTCATCGGAAGGTTTCAAGTTAAAGGAACCAAGGTGCTTCCTGAGTAAAATTCATTACCGAAGCATTAACTAAGGCGCGCTACCAGTAAACGTTCTCCAGGATGCATATGCCGCCTGATGTTTCCATCATAGGCAGAATCAACCGGTCTGATGTCAACGCCATTTCCAACACGCTGAGAAGATGCTCTCGACCTTAGGATATAAGATCACTGAAACTGGATCGTCATCTAGAGCACAGAACACCTTAAACCCAAAATCGCTAAGGTGCTCTCGGCGAACTAGCCGCAAGGAACACTAGCGAGGAGTTTTGTCTGTGACAACACCTATCTCTCGACGTGACTTCATAAGAAATTCGGTTGTTGGCGCCACTCTGCAATTACCCTTGTGGCGAATGCATTCTGTAACCAGGGCGCGACACTTACCCACCATCGCGCGCGGACCATTCAAGCCGACGTGGGAATCACTCGTGCAAACCTACCGTGTGCCCGAATGGTTCCGCGATGCGAAGTTCGGCATCTGGGCGCACTGGTCAGCCCAGTGCGTGCCGGAGCAGGGAGATTGGTACGCGAGGAGAATGTATCTGCAGGGCGACTCAGCGTACGACTATCACGTGAAGACGTATGGTCATCCGTCAAAGTTCGGATTCATGGAGATTGACAACCTGTGGAAGGCAGAGCGTTGGGAGCCTGAGAAATTGATGGCCCTTTATAAGCGCGCCGGGGCGAAATACTTTTTCGCCCTCGCAAATCATCACGACAACTTCGACTCATACGACTCGAAGTATCACGCCTGGAATTCAGTCAAGGTTGGTCCAAAAAAGGATATCGTCGGAACATGGGCCAAAGTCGCGCGCGCGAATGGTCTGCGGTTCGGCGTCAGCAACCACTCGGCTCACTCGTGGCACTGGTTTCAGGTGGCATACGGGTACGATGCGGAAGGCCCGAATGCAGGCTTGCGATACGACGCTGCACACTTGACGAAGGCTGATGGCAAGGGCAAGTGGTGGGACGGTCTCGATCCACAGGAACTCTACACCGGACGCAACATGGTCACACCTTCGTACATTAACAGTATTAAGAGCATGAACGAGTGGCACAAGAAGAATGATCTTGTGTGGAACGAGAACCCGCCGCCAACGAACCCAGGGTTCGCTGAGAAGTGGTTCCTCCGTTGTCAGGATCTGGTTGATAAATATCATCCAGATGTTCTTTACTTCGACAACACCGAACTCCCGCTGGGCCAAGTGGGACTTGATATCGTCGCGCACTACTACAACGCTAATTTCCTCCGTAACGAGGGCAGGCTTGAAGCCGTGGTCAACGCCAAACACATGAAGCCAGAACACATGACGGCTCTGGTTGAAGACATCGAGCGAGGCGTCGCTACCGGCATTCGCCCGCACCCTTGGCAAACAGATACTTGCATTGGCTCGTGGCACTACAGCCGGGAGATTGCTGAGCAGAACAAGTACAAGACAGTGGTCCAAGTCGTACATATGCTGATCGACATAGTGAGCAAGAACGGCAATCTCATGTTGAGTATTCCCGTCCGTGGTGACGGTACGATAGACGAGCACGAACTCGCGTTCCTGGAAGGCATGTCGGGGTGGATGAAGGCTAATGACGAAGGGATTTTTGGCAGTCGACCATGGAAGATTTATGGCGAAGGTCCGTCGACAGTCGAGACCCCTGAAACGGGTCAGTTCGGCGGCGCGCGGGACGTGCGCAGCAAGCCGTATACGATCAAAGACATGCGCTTCACAACTAAGGGCGGGGCGCTTTACGCCTATCTTCTTGCGCCGCAGCCATCCGAGCAAGTTGTCATCAAGAGCCTGGCGACGACCTCGCCGCACATTGACGGAAGGAGAGTAAAAGACATAACGCTCATCGGCGAGACTAGGTTGGAATGGTCACAAGGAGAGCAGGGCCTGCGCGTAACGCTGCCGGAGAAGTTGCCAAACTCTGAGGCAGTTGGATTGCGAATCCTAGGCGTACTGTGAAATCGAACTTAACAAACTGGGGAGCTGAACAACATAGCTAGCGATACAATGTCCGATATGCTTTAGCTTGTCGTTATCTTATTGAGCGAGGTTCGGAGTGTTTAAAGTCACGACAAGCTAAAGCATGTCGGACACAGGTTCACTATCGACACTGCTTCTCAAAACAGAGATGCGCGCTGAAGAACTTCAGCACGTGATTCTGAAAACGATCAGCAACCTTGCTCGTGTGAGTACCCTGGTACTGTTCAAAGCTATTAGCGATTCCATACTTATCAAGCACGTCATGCAGTTTGACCGTGTCGGCTCTTAGACCATCCTGGTCACCAACGTCGAGAGCTATTCCTCGATATTGACGAAGACTGGGTATGTACTGATCCACAAAAGCCAGCGGCGCATTGGCTGCCCACCGGGCTAGAACGCCCGGTTGCGTTTCACCATCCTTCGTCGGCAAATCCAGATACAACGGAGGGTTCTGAGGATTAGGTGACCACGCTGCGGCGCTGGCGAGTGTGGCGCGAGCACCAAAAGATAGCTTTGCTGAATCTTCTGGTGTCTTTACCGCTTCAAGCGTCTTCGCGATGTCCGAGTTCGCGGGGAAGGAAATCCTTGGCGACAAACAGCACGGACTCATGATGTACAAGCTCCCGAAAACGTCTGAGTGCTTCATCCCAATTCGTGTTGCACCATAACCTCCCATCGAGTGACCAACTAAACCACGGCTCATTCGATTTGGAAGTGTGCGATAGTGCTGATCAATGTAAGCAACAACATCTCGTGCGATGAAGTCTTCAAAGTCACCGACCGTTGACGAACTCGAATACATCGACCCGTTGTGTAGTGTCTTCGAATCGGGAACGACAACGATCATCTCTTTTGCTCCGAGTGCAAAGGCGCCCTCGATTGTTTGTGGAACATGGATCTCTTTGGTCCATTGTTCGGCCCCGATCGAATAACCGTGTAGCGCGTAGACGACCGGGTATCGTCGCCGTTTTTCCTTTGCGTAGCTTGGGGGAAGAAACACGAACACATCACGATCGAATGCGTTCTTTTCCAGGTTCCCTTCGAGTGCGACGCCGTGAATCTTGATGTGTTCGACCGTTACGGGCTTCGCGTTGGGCATGATGGGAGGTACGTCGGTTTGAACCTGTGCGAAGAGTTGATGGGTGAGTGAGGCGGCTATAGTTAGTACAGCTAGGCAAAGGAAGTTTTTGGTCATTGTGGGTTGTTCCATAGAAGGGCGGCTACGGAGTGCCGCCCGTACGATATTGACACGACGGTGTTAGATTTTGGATCGAGTTTGATGGTCAACTTGCCGTTTTGAGCTTTCGCTGAAATTGATTTTGGTCGGTAACGGGGGACTCGTAGTCCTTATTCTCCTTATTCATAATCAACACTGAGCGGGGACAACAGGCGCGCTTTCGCTTGCACACAGCCAACCGGTCCTTTTGGAAACGCACGCAGGCGAGTAAATCCCAGCACAGATCCCGGGACCTGGAACGAATATTTAATGCCTAATTGAAGTTGTTTCAGCGGGATCGCCGTGGTGCTTATGATACCAAAGCCCTGATGCGCGGCATTGGAATCTTTATCAAAATGTAAACTTCAAAGAGCAAGGCCGCCGCTGAGGACCTCTTGGTCCGCAACGACGGCCTCTGAGTGCTTCATGCAGCACTTATGTTTGATGGTTGCGCTTCTACTTCAGACTAATCAGGCAGTTAAGGCATGTAGCGGGCGAGACCGATTTGGTTAGTATTCGTCTGACCTGCCACTACAATTCTTCCATCGGCCTGAAGTAGAAGACCGGCCCAAGCTGTCTGTGTAATCGGCGTAATCTGTGGATGATCCTTGTCGCTCAACTTCAGGCACGCACAACACACCGAAAACCAAGGTGACATGTCGACGCGTCGACAGGTTGGGCCGTGCGGGCTGCAGGCCGATACCGCTTGCAGTAATTCGGAGCGCAAAGGAATGAACCACCTTTCATGACCTTTCGGGCCTGTCTCAGTGCAAACCGAGACTGTTACTGTTCGTTACTTCGGATCAGAAAATCCATTGAAACCTTGTTTGGAAAATATTTGTTATGCCTGAGAGATTCTTGCGATTCAGATCTGCCAGGCCATATGCAAAACTGATCCGCCATTGCCGCGAGGCCCACCAGTTAAGTCCCACCAGTCCTTTATGCAGGATCCCGCCCTTTACGCTCCGATCGTCAAGATCGATCTGGGAATACCGCGCCACGAGTTCCCACGCGCCCCAACGCCTTTCAGGAATAATTCGTCGTGCATAACCGACCTTGCGGTCATAGGGACGGTGCTCCCCGGTGATGGTCCATGTAGTCGTGACGTAAGCGCCGTAGAAGTGAGGAACTCCGAGAGTTGGTGAATAGACAGATGAATCGGCATATTCTGCCAGCACTGAGAATGGTCCATGATTTGCCAACAACTCTATGCCAATTTCATTCTGGTACGACGCCAGGAGGTTGCCAGTGTCGACGTAGTTGCTGGCGATGTTGGACTCCGGCTTTCCTTTCAGGCGTATCGTGTTGTTTTCAGCGCCTGCGTAACGATATGCAGCGGCCAGGTGGAGGTAATTCGCTCCGCCCTGCGAATAGATTGGCAGAAAAGTGAGGCGACCGGTGAAGGTGTTGGCGCTTTCACCAAACGACTGGCCATGAAATAACCAATCGTTGTACCAGGCGACGGCATAAGTCATGCGCTCATTCAAAATTGAGTTAGAAAGCTTGACCCCTACGTTTCGTGAGACAAAGAAAGGATTCAGAGTGCGTTCAAGCATCGGGAGATTTGCCGCGTCGCCGACCATCTCATAAGTAAAAGTTTCTTTGATCTTTCCGAACGTAAGTGTTCCCACCTTCTTGTGAAGAAGGATTGAGAACCAGGCATCAGTAATGCCGAAACTCGGTGCGTCATCCGGACGGTCCAGCCCTTTATATTCAAGACTGAGAAAATAGTTGATAGGACGACGCGTATGGATCTGACCGCGAAAGGAAAACCGACCAGATCGAATATCCCAGCGACTGTCTTGTTTGCCGACTTGAGTAATGCTGTCGTCGTCTTGAGTGAAAGCTGTGGCGTCAAGGATCGGGGCGAAGCCGAGCGTGGTTGAGAAAAACCGATTGTCGAATTCGCTCCAGGCATGAGGAAGATCGGGAATGATGTAGTCCGGCGCCTCTTTCGGATGAACCTTTGGCTGGGCTGCGTGGTCCGGAGTGTCGGGCGATGAGCCTGTCGTGGTTTGCGAGTTGGAAGTAGTCCGAACTGACTCCTTCTTCGAGCTGGTCTGTCCTGCCTTGTTATTGTCCTGACTGGAAGGCTCAGGAGTGTTGTTGCTGCTTTTGTCTGTTTTCCGATCATTGCGAGAGCTGGCGGATACTACCCAGTTCTCCTGGAGCGAGTATGCAAATCCGTCAAAGCCCGAGACTTTCGTCTGCGCTGCTAATACGTCCTGCGCTGACAAGATTAGTGGTAGCAAAGCCACAAAAACAAAGGTTGAGACTTTCATAGTTAGCCTCACAATCCGCGAAGGCTCACAACGTTGACTGCTCCTGAGAAAACGCAATCCCCAGAACCAATTTCTGTTAATCCCTACTAAACAGAGCTCTGATTACTCTCATTGAATTTATCCTCCTTAGACTTTGATAGCGCGAACTCTCTGCTGCTCTGTATCTCTGTGGTTAATGATGGTCCAAGAAACCCACCACAACCACAGAGCACAGAGAGATGGTCAACAGAGACAAATTCAAACACCCCCGATTGCCTTATTTCACCCGCAAAGGCCGATCGCACCTTCATCCTCAGGTGGCAGCAATTGCCCTAGTTGCTGCTTCCCGACGGCTGCTCAAGTTTCGACATTGCTTCCTCAAGCGCCGTATGCAGGCTCAGCGTGTCGGCGCCCTGCCGCGGCGGAAAAGCCTGCAGGCTCTTCAGGTGCTCGGCGATAAAGGGTTTAGCAGCGGTCGCCGCCCACATCTTCTTGGCGAAGAACTGCCGGCCAACATAGCCCCACTCATGGCTTTCCGGGTCCATCTTTTCCATCGGGTCCATACGCAGGTTGAAGATATACGGCACCGATGGATAGCTACGCTCGTTCCACCAACTGCCTTCCTTCTTTACGCCGATGTGCATCTTCCAATTGCCGACGCGGACGGCGGTGAGCTCGGTCTCGTCATAGTAGAAATACGCCTTGCGCGCGGATTGCTTGGTCTTGCCGGTCCATACGTCGAGTTGGTCGAACCCATCGATATGCACTTTGTAATCGGCACCATTCAGCTTCGTTCCACCCAGCAACTTTTCCTTAATGTCTGTGAGACCGGCCGCCGCTGCGAGCGTGACAAAGAGATCTTCATGGCTCTGAAGGGCGTTGGAAAAGCTTCCTGCCGGGATCCTGCCAGGCCAGCGAGCCATGCACGGCACGCGGACACCGCCTTCCCATGTCGTTCCCTTTTCCCCGCGGAACGGCGCATATCCACCATCGGGCCAGAACAACAGCTCGTAGCCGTTGTCGGTCGTGTAGACGACGATCGTATTGTCGGTAAGACCGTTATCGTCCAGCCACTTCAGCAGCACGCCGACATATTCGTCATGCTCAAGCATCTTTGCACGAACGACGTCGTCCTCAGACCGGCCCTCCGCCACGGCAGCCTTCACGTATTTCTCCTGTGGATGCGACCAGATGTGTATTGCCGTCGTATTGAACCAACAGAAGAACGGCTTGTCCTTGTTCCGATTTAACCAATCGAGCGTCTTGTCGAGAACTTCCTTGTCGAAGGTCTCCATCCGCTTGCGGGTGAGCATTCCCGTGTTCTCAAACTTCTGCTTTCCGACACGGCCGAACACCGGGTCCTCGGTCGAGTCGTCTTTGTCGGACGCCCATGCGTGAAACACGCCACGGGGGCCGTACTTCTTTGTATATTCGGGGTCTCTCTGGCCGGGATAGTCGAGCTGCTCGGGCTCTTCCTCGGCATTCAGGTGATAAAGGTTGCCGAACCATTCGTCGAAACCGTGCATCGTTGGGAAGAACTCATTGCGGTCGCCCAGATGGTTCTTACCGAACTGGCCGGTGGCGTAGCCCGCGGACTTGAGGACTTCGGCGATCGTCGGATCCTCTTTCTGGATCCCGCGAGTCGAGCCGGGGATGCCGACCGTGGTCATACCCGTTCTGATGGGCAGTTGACCCATGAGAAAAGCTGCTCGACCAGCGGTACAGCTTGGCTGGCCGTAATGATCGGTAAAAATGACCCCTTCGCGTGCGATCCGGTCAATGTTGGGCGTTTCGCCCATCATGCCGTGCGTATAGGCGCCGACATTCCACATTCCGATGTCGTCGCCGAAAATAACTAAAATATTAGGCTTGTCTGATTTAGGCATCTTCCCTCCTTTGGTTTTTACCTATGTAAGTTGTCAACCTCTTTGGGCCTACTTCTGCCGAATGGTGTCCCTACACTTGGCCCTACACCAGTCTTTTGTATCGTGGGCCGGGGTTTGCCCCGATTCCCGGCCCACTCGCGAAGGTGTGGTTTGCTGGCCTCTTTCCTCCTTGTAAAGTTGCCGCCACACCCCGGTGTAAAACTCGAACCTTAGATTTGATTTGAGCGTCGAATAAACCTGCAACGCTGAAATCACTGCCACTGCCAGCTAACGTTTCTGGCACGTGAGTTCCTTATTCAAACTTCTTCTGCAAACCCACAGTGCCATCATGATTGATTGTTTGTGGCCACTTGGTAGTCTTCAGACGACGAGCTTCAAGGACATGTATTCGCTGCTCGGCCCTTTGCCTCACCGAATTGAACGAAGGGCCGCTCACATGTTCGTGATGGATCGGCCACCGAAAGAAGCAGGCCTCCCATCCTTCGTTCTGCTTGTAAACAAGGATCTCCCAATCGTCTGGTTTACGAGACGACCAAATGAGTTGCCTCGCAATCATGTCCGCAGGCACATCAAGTGAATGACCTGAGCACACCCAGTCAGCCGGTCGATGAACTTTTCTCTCGCCCGACAAAACAGTTTCATAAATGGGGTTCTTATTCATTGGCTTACAAACAATCACTCGACTCTTCATCGCCTGTCACTGTTTAGCGTTGGGCCATTCAAGGCTCAACAATCTGATTTCGGATCGCATAGTGGACTAATCCGACGATCGAATTTATGTCCAGTTTGCGCATCGCTGATGATCGATGTGTTTCTACGGTCTTCACGCTGATTCGAAGTCTGGTGGCGATCTCCTTGTTACATTTTCCCTCCGTCAGCAATTGCACAATCTCTCGCTCGCGAGCAGTCAGGATTAGACTCTCGCTTTCATCTGCATCGGCGTTGAACTTTAGGAACGCATCAAGCAGTGCGTCAGAAGCTCCGTACGTGAAGTAGGGCTTGTGACGCCCAAGCGCTTCTACGGCACGAGTCAAATGACGCTCGGCATCTGTCTTCAGCACGTATCCCCGCGCCCCAGCCGAAAGTGCCTTACGGATCATTTGTTCTGTATCGTGCATCGTGAAAATAAGTACTTCAGTGCGCAATAATTCATGCCGGATTTGCCGGGTTGCTTCCAATCCATTTAGTTCAGGCATTGAAACATCCATCACGACAACATCGGGCTTCAGCTCGTGGGCTAGCCTCACTGCTTCACGCCCATCGTGAGCCTCACCGCAGACTTGCCATTCGGCGTGCTGCGTCAAATGAGCCCGCACACCCCGACGCACAATTTCATGATCATCTGCTATGAGAATTCGCAGCATAGCTGGCTCCGATGATGAGTCGCCGCCTCGGTCCATCTACAGATTTCACAGGTTGCGCCGAACGCAAGTTGGCCGGACAAACTTCTTGTTAATGACTTCTGTGAAATCGGTGTCATCTGTGGATCACTTTCGTTCAAACTTGATCACCACGCCCGTGGCGAAGCGAAAGTTGTTGTGGTTCAAGTCATCAACTCGACTGTACTCGTAATCGAGTTGCGCAAGTCTGAGCGAAAGCCGGCTGCTTAGGTCGTAATCAACCCCTCCGCCTAGTCCCAGACCAAATCCAAAGTTGCTATGTCCTTCTTCTGCTTCTCGGACTACACCGGCGAGTGCGTGAACAAACGGCGCAAATCGTCCGGTGCGAACCGTAAACTTTGGGCCAAAGAGTGCTGAGTGGGAATTTTGGCCACTGCGATAAGTGCCGTCGAAGTCCGCAACTAGCGCAATACTCCGATTGAGATTTCCTTCCACTGAGATCGTCCACCCATTCAGGTTTGCTCGTCCGTGCTCTGCATCTGCTCGCAGGTATGCGTACCCACCAAACAGTTCAATCTTCGCGAGCTCTGGTTCCGGTTCCTGGGCCAGAGCCGGCGTATAGCCAACGATGATCCATAATGGAAGGGTTAGAACTAGTAGCCTCATGTTCTTACTCATCGATCTCTGCCCCACGACAAGGACTTGCTCGTTTCGAGCGGGTTAAGCTTGAAGGGCGGCCGCGGCTGTTTGCGTGCCGCTCGCGACAGTGTGTGGTCAGCGCATCGTTCACATGATCTTCAGTAGCAATTCTTTTAGCGGTTGCAAGTTCGACTTATTGACGAAAGCCTCTGCACCCGCCGCCAGTGCGTGTTCACGCATGACCGGGCTATCCCATTGAGAAACAACCAGCACTCGTGCCTCTGGAAAAGCGGCCTTTATGGACTTGGTTGCTGTGAGTCCATCAATTGTTTTCATTTCAATGTCCATCAGCACAGCGTCGGGCCGCGACTGCTCATACAATTTAAGAGCATCTTTACCGTCTTCACATTCGGTAAACTCATCGACCACATCAGCAATAAAGCTCTTAATCATCTTCCGCACCCTGGCATTGTCTTCGACAATCATTACCTTCACGGCTTTGTTTCCCTGCAAGTTTTGACAACGAAGAGCCAAAGGGGCTTCTGGCTGTGTTGCAGTTCCAAAAGCTCAAAAATTCGCGTGTATTGACAGAGGAGATGTTAGAAAAGTGCGCCAGAGGCTACATCCGCCCAGCTACATATTTTTGATAGGTAGAAGTACGTATTTTCTCGAGGAAGGATGTGGGTTTTGGGTTTTGTACTTTGT
>Ga0105248_10007089_pt1 | contig 12277 bp, 8 predicted proteins | sample KBSS34metaG_FD_81524 | JGI IMG/M metagenome (GOLD analysis project Ga0105248, IMG submission 81524) | Switchgrass rhizosphere microbial communities from Kellogg Biological Station, Michigan, USA - KBS S3-4 metaG | ecosystem: Host-associated > Plants > Roots > Rhizosphere > Soil | place... | reverse complement strand
TCGCCATCGACCACGCGAATCTCCACATCGCCGAGCGGCCGGCCCATACTTCCAGGCCGGTTGGCCTCTGGATGATTGGCCAGCATCGGAAGCCCTTCGGTCATGCCGAAACCTTCGACCAAAAGGTGATCAAACAGAGCAGCGTACTCCTGCTGCAGAGGAACCGGTACGGTATCGCCACCGCAGATCGCCAGACGGCCGGAGCTGATGCGGCGCGGACGCGCGTGTTGCTCGGCCACAAGGGCGCGGACTAACGTCGGCAGTGCCATATAGAATGTGGCACCGCTGCGAGCCCACGTGTCGAGCACCGTGGCCGCCTCAAACATTGGGACGATGGTTACAGTGGCTCCCATCCAGAGGGATGAGATCAACAACATGATGGCTCCGGAGGCATGCGCCATGGACGTGAAGAGCAAAGTATGGTCTTCCGCCGTCAGGCCCCAGGCGTCCATATAAGACGCATTGCCGGCAAGCGTTCGCTGCGAGTGCGTCACGCCCTTGGGGCGCGCCGTGGTGCCGCTGGTATAAAGCAGCAAGGCGGGATCGTCAGCGTTTGTCAAAGGCAGGTCGTGCTGCGCCATGTGTTCGTCGGCGTCCGCGTTGAAATCGAATTCCCACAAGGGAATGGAGCTCTGAATGCGCAGGTCCGTCTGCGCTAGGTACGCCCGGGCTCCGCTGTGATCGAGGACGTAGGCAATCTCCTCAGGTGTCAGGCGGTTATTAATCGGGACAGCCACAAAGCCCGCCGCGAAGCAGGCGTAGTAGCACGTAGCCAACTCGTTGCCATTCCTGAGATGCAGCGCGATGCGGTCCCCCGGGCGTAAGCCTTCCAACAACCAAGCACGGGCTACTTTTTGTGCCTTTGCCACTAGTTGAGCATAGGTAAGCCCGGTGTCTCCGCAAACGAGTGCAAGCTTCTCTCCCCGCGAGGCAGCGTGCGCTTTCAGGCGGTTCCAAATCACCATTGAATGACCTCCAGATTATTATACGGAGGATGTATTGAAACTGGATTCAACGCAGGAAATCGCGCTCTTGTGCCGGTATCGGCGACCTTCCTCAGGTGTATATCAAGATGACAACAGAAGAAAAGGTTTTAGGAAATGCCACAAGACCTTATCCACTGAGCAGGTGTGTTAATGGCAAAAGCGAACTTGGGATGCTACCGTTAATGTTCGTTATCGGCGCGAGATGGCCACACTTTCAGAAGCGCGTTACGGAGCGAACCCACATAAGTTCGCAAGCTCCGCCGCCGAAATCGGTACGACTCAGCGAACTGGTCCACTTCCCGCCGTCCGCCAATTGCACCGCTACTAGCGAGCCATCCAGTTCTGCGATGTCTCCTTCGCGGAGACCGCGGAGCTGTTTCTTGATCTCCGGAGTCGACGGGATTGTGTGGATGTTGGCACTATGCGATACGATTTCGTCGTTTGATAGTGGCAAGCGTTGATGCTCAGGGCGCCAAGTATACCAACGTTGTCCCTGGGAGATGGACATCTGATCGAGTACCGCCTGGTCCGACATGGGTCCCCAGCCGACGGCCAGATCCAGTGGCGAAATCGCCGACCCGTGATCCAACCAATATGATTCAGTACGCAAGATCCGTGCCCTCAGATGAAAATCCGCAACCGGTGTAAACTGATTTCCATTTTCGTTCCAGGGAACGCCGCTGCCGATCGGGCCCTGATACGGATCGGAAGGTACCAGAACGCCGGGCGGGTGCCGGGCGTGCAGGTAGTTGTCGATGAAGTACGCGCCCAACAACACCAGAATCAGGCCGCCGGCGAGACCCCTCATTCACCCTTATTGTAGGATCACAGACATTCTAAACGAATCCGGAGCGCAAAAACCTCGGAGCACCATTAAGGCGACCCGCGTCGCTGTTGCTTTGGGAAATCAGAACGTGAACCTGGCGCCGCCATTAATCACGCGGCCTTCGAGCGGCGCCCATGCGTCGACGGTCCAGCGGCCGTCAGGGCTTCGCGTGGGAAGCAAGATCGGGTCCCATCGGGTTTGCCGGACATTCCCGAGGTTCTCCAGGTTGATGAAGAGCTTGACGTGGGCAGCGATTTTGCGCTCGCCCATCGCCCCGAAAATGACGTACGGGCGGGAAATGTCGCGATAAGGGTTATTTTCGAGGCGCTGTTCTCCCGTGTAGTAGCACTCGACGCCGAACCTTGATTTTCCTTCTTTCTCCCACATGCCGACGAGTCCAAGGCTGTGTCTGGGGGTAAGCGGAACATCCTGCCGGCTGCCACCGGGATCGAGTTCGCTGGCGCGGACGTAGCTGTACGAGAAGGTCGCTGCGAACGGAGCCTTGCGCCAGGTGGCGAGCAGTTCCGCGCCGCGATTTTTTCTTGGCGCGGTCAGGTTGATGAGGCTGTAGTCGGTGCTTCGATTGACATATACCGGATGGTCGATATTCGAGGCAAAGAGTGTCCCCGTGACCGAGAGCGGCCCCACGCTCCTGGTGAGGTCAACCGTGGCGCTTCGCCCGCGCTCGGCAAGGAGAGGCCGCGGCAGCGTGAGGCGGGAAAGACCCGCTGCTTCTGTTTCCTCCGTGAGTGGCGTTGGAGCGAAGAAGCCCTGTCCGATGGACCAGCGGCTTGTCCAGCCGGCGTGACGGAGGAGCGCCGAAAGGCGGGGACTGAAGAACGTGCCGTAGCGATTGTGAAAATCGACGCGCGCGCTGGCTGACACGCTGAGCCACGATGTGACGTTGAGATCGTCCTGCACGAAAATACCCGGCGCTGAGTAGGTGTACGCAAAGCGGGGCACGTCCCGGGGCCGGTAGGCGTCCCATTGTACCGCGGCTCCCGCCACCCAGGTATTGCGCCCCACGGCGCCTCTGAGTGACACCTCTGCAAACGACAGTTCATGCCGGTCGCCCTCGATGATTTCTCCGAACTCGTGACGGTGCTGCAATTCCGAATGGGAGAAACGCGCGGCTGCCACGATGCTTCCGATCAGCGATTGAACATTACCTCCGGCATCGTACCGCCGCGTGCCCAAGGCTTCCGTGTACGGCGCTCCTGTGGCAGGCAGAGTTCTCCCATCCATCGTGCCGCCGGAGCGATCTTCGTAGGTGAGACCGCCCGTCAGAAGCGCCGTGCTGCTCTTCTTGTTGTCCCAATAAAACCGGGGCCGGAGAACGCCGCGCGAGTAACCGGCGAGGTCCGTCCAGCCGTCGCCGCTGACATCGCGCTTCTCCTGCCAGTTCCCGCTGCCCAGCACAGCCGCGCTCCAGGTCGCGGTCAGGGGAGATGCAAGAAACGCTGAGGCGTCGGTTGCGCCCAGCGTGGAACGGTTCACGAGAAATTCGTGAATCGGTTCCGCGGTCGGACGGCGCGAAATCAGATTGACAACACCGGCCATCGCGGCGCTCCCGTAGAGGGCAGATGCGTTTCCTTTAATCACCTCGACCTGGCCAAGATCAATGGGCGGGATTTGCAGGAGGCCAAGGCCCGCGCCTTGCTGTCCGAAGAGCGGCAGCCCGTCAGAGAGAAAGCTTGTGTACCGGCCCAGCATGCCCTGGACGCGCACGCTTGCAGCACCGAGCGACGGAGAGGTTGTCTGCACGCGCATGCCGCCCATTTCATTGAGCATCATGACGATGTCGCCGGGCGTCATCATCATCTTTTCCTCGATCTCTTCACGCTGCAGCACCTCGACGTGGAGCGGAGAGTCCTGAATGCGGATGTCGTTCCGCGTGGCGTAGACCTTGATTTCTTCCTTGACCTCTTCCTGCGGCTGCATGTCGACCCGCACCACGAACTCGCGCGCTGCATCAGCCGTCATTGAAGCCTTGGCCGGAAAGTAACCGTCCTTGGTAACGCTCACCCGTGTCTCTCCAAGCGCCACGGTCGCCAGCGCAACTCCCTCCGGGTCGGTGCGCAGGGCAACGCTGTTGACGGAGACCGCGGCGTCGCTGACCGGCATGCCTGCGGCGGTCACCTCGACGCGAATTGTCGCGCGCGGCTCCTGGCAGAACGCGGGAATCACGATACTGATGAAGAAGAAGAGCCGGGCCGCCTTGTGCTGAAGCCGCATAAATTTAAAGGAACCGTAACGACTCCTTCCTGACAGGGTAAGGTCTATAGTGGCTATAGGGTCAAGCGATGGCGAAAGAACTGAACATTGGCGACGTGGCGAAGGCGACGGGCATCAAGGTTGTCACGATCCGGTACTACGAACAGATCGGACTCGTTCCCGCGCCGGCGCGCAGCGGAGGCAACTACCGCAGCTATAGCCAGGAGCACCTGCGCCGCTTGCGGTTCATCCGTCGCTGCCGCGACCTGGGATTCACCTTGCTGCAGGTGCGCGAACTGCTGCGGCTGTCGTCCAGGAAGAATCAGGAATGCGCGGAGGTTGACCGGATCACCGCACGGCACCTGGCGGATGTCGATCAGAAGATCTCCGACCTGAGGCGGCTCGCAAAAGAGTTGCATCGCCTCATCGCCTGCTGCCGCGGCGACGGGCTCATTGCGGACTGCCGCATCATTGAAGCCCTTTCTCCGCTTTAAGGACACACCTTCTAGCAGCATTGAAGAACCGCGCCCTTGACACTATAGTCACTATAGGGTCTAGCCTGAAGGTCAGAAGGCTTCAAAATTACGGGCGTTTCGATGGACCATTGCTGTGACAAGAAAACCGGGGAACTCGCCCAGCTGCAGGGACGCCAGCGCCATGTCCTGTACATCGTGCTTTGGATCAATGCGGCGATGTTTCTCATCGAAGGCGCGGCGGGCGCGGTCGCGCATTCAACGGCGCTGCTGGCAGACTCGCTCGACATGCTGGGCGATGCGCTGGTGTACGGCTTCAGCCTTTTCGTCCTCATGCGCTCGGTACGGTGGCAAACAGGCGCGGCGCTTGCCAAAGGGGTCTTTATGATGGCCTTCGGCCTCGGCGTTCTGGCCGAAGCCGCTTACAAGGCGCTCCATCCCGTCATGCCCGGCGTGGAAACAATGGGCATGGTCGGCGGGCTGGCGCTGGCGGCGAATCTTGTCTGCTTCCTCATGCTGTACCGGCACCGCGGCGACAACCTCAACATGAAATCAACCTGGTTATGCTCGCGCAACGACCTGATCGCGAATGTCGGCGTGCTGTGCGCGGCTGCCGGCAGCTACCTGTTCTCGTCGCAGGCACCCGATGTGGCGGTCGGGCTGGCGATCGCTAGCCTGTTCCTTCATTCCGCGTGGCTGGTCGTGACGCAGTCCCTTCGGACATGGGGAATGGCGTGATCCCGGTGCCGATCGTCGTTCCTGGAAAAAGTCTTTTGTACGAGACTTCAGAATCTTGTCAAGTTCGTGGTTCGAATCCATCCCGGGGAGCCATACATTTCCGGGGTGAATTCTCCGTTTGCCGAATGTGGCCACCCCGTTATTTAACAGCCCGGGCAGAACTCCCTGACGATCACCTGTCGGGGGCCTGTCTCACTATTTGCCATAGACGGATCGCAGTGGGGTTGAGGATTCCGCGCTCTAGGCGACTAATGTAGGTGCGGTCAAAACCACACTCGGTATTTTGCGAGGCAGAAACCCACCTATACCTGAACGAGGTTCCGGTTTGCGCGGATTGTGCCGAGAAAGAGGATCTTAGAAATCTACCGCCTCCGCCAACCACCAGAGAAGCCGGGAGGGGTGGAAGGGTACCTCAAAAGCACAGAGGCCCCCGGCCCTCTCGGAAGATACTCGTTTGAAGGAACTCACGGCCCGAATTGAAAAGCGGTCCACTAATTAGCCAGCCCCGCCATAACTTGATTGCGATAGGAAAACTTCGCCGATTCCTTGACCGACAAACTCTGCGCTTACGTGTTCAATAACCGCGCGCTTTCTCGCTGGATCCGCTTCAGGTCTTCGGGAACGATTCCCCTATTCAGAAAGTCATCAAGGCGAGAGTGTGCCTTCAGCATTTCAACTCGCGCGAAGCTCAGGGCGCGCGATGCATTAAGGATGCTCTGAGTACCATCTGGCTGAGGTAGGCCGCTGGCTCCAGCGCCTTGAGCAGATCCCGTTCTTCGTCGGGTACGGCTTGGTGCTGGAGCCCTGCACTGGAGGTATCCTCCGTTCCAGTCCGTTGATATAGAGGCGGGGAATCGAAAATGGTTTCGCGCCACGCTCGAATTGAGAGTACTGGAACCGCTATCCGCTCCGCTTCAGATCGTCCGGCACGATGCCATGCTCCAGGAATTCGTTCAGTCGGTTGTGGGCTGTCATCATTTCGTCGCGTGCCACCTTCAAGGCACGCGAGGCGTTGTGGATCCGCTGCGTCCCGTCCGGTTGGGGGATATAACTTGGAATGTCGCCGGTGACCGCATGGAACGCAGTAGTCGCCGCTTCAGCCCGAAGCGTTGCTTCATGAAGATCGCGCATTAGGATCGCCCGAACGTTAGGAGCGTTGGGCTTTCTGGGCCGGTGGCGGGGCCTGCTACCGCTCCGCTACTCGAAGCGTCTGACCAAATTACGTCAAGAATCATCTAATCGCCATGGCTCAACCGCGAAACCCCAGCATTGTCTTCACGCGATAGTGGGCCTTAGCTTGCTGACTAAGGCTGCCGCGCAAAGGGGGTACCGATGAGTCATGAACAGCGACTGTTGGATATCGAGACGGCACGAGTGCGCCACGCTGGGCGAAGGCTCAAATCTTGGGCGATGGAGAAACGCCAGCACTACTGAGGTATCTGAAAGAATCTTTCGACGAGTTGGCCTTGTTGAAGGCTAACGATCTGAAAATGGGATCGGCCTAACATCGGATTCCACGACGCCTGAGGGCGGTCACCGGCGGGATAAGGGACGGCACCCTTCCAGGAGCACACTAGCAGGAGAGTGCCACCCCTTCGCGCTGTGGAACGTGCCGCAGCGCATGGGCCTGACCGTGAGACAGAACCGCGTCCCGAAATGTTTCAGCCAGTCCGCTTGGCCCGACACTTCCTCGAACTCCCTGATGGCTTCGCTATTACGCGCAGTCGCGCTAAGCAAGTCTTGAAGCAAGATGGTGCGGATATCTTGGGTTGGAGTTGGTAGTACTTTCCGCTTGGTTTCCCGTAAATCAGAACATTTTAGACAGACCGGGACACCACTGGAGTACGGCTCTGTTTCAGATCCGCAGTCAGCAAATTTGGCCATGTTGCAGCTCCCAATGTTAAAGTTTGCGAACAGTTTTGGATGTTGAGTTTTGAGGGACGACCCTCAGAGAAATTTTATTGCGCCTTGATTGGACCGTCAAGACAAGAAGAATATGATGACGGCGCACAATCGCCTTGATAGCTTTCTGGAGACCGGCAGTGTGCCGGAAGATCTGAAGCGGAGCGGGTGAGCGCGAGCTTGCCAAACATGCCGAGCGTGCCGGAAGACCTGAGGCGAATAACCCTCTGACGGAGCCGATCCTCCGACTGGAATTCGGCCCGCTCGATAGGACAGGAGCCTCTTCAAAGATCTACTCCCGTGGCGGGGACCTCGGAGGAAGACCCGCCGTGCCGAGTATAACTTTTGATGGAGGCGAAATGCCCTCATCGGTTCCCGCCCTCTGCGGCGCTACAATGGAATCAAGTTGTACGAGCAGTATCTTCCCCCGGCGTTTTTCCCGCCGCCGCTTCCATACCGTTCTTTTCGCACCATGCTTGCCAGCGATCCACTCGAATCCAACAGCGCGTTCGCGGACCCGACACCATAACTCTCTGCTCCTCACGTTTCAGGACGCGCCATATCTGGCCCATACCGCGAAGTTCGTCGCTCGGTTGTGGATCGGTGCGGGGATCGCGAGTGGTCATCGTCTCCATCGGGCGCGCCCTGGTGGCGCTCAGAAACTTGAGTGTCGCGCCACCTTCGCACGAGGACGCGGATTGCGCCAATCGAAAAACTGTAACCGGCACGAATTGCAATGATTGATCGGTGCTCCTGTCAAAGCCATAATCAAACCAAGGGGATTGTGCGTAAAACCGTCCACTTCATCGCGTTTCATCAAGCGTCGTACCGCCTCCGATCCGCAGCGAATGCACCGTGAATGTCGGGAAAATATGAAGCGCCAATGAGCGTATAGGAAAGGATGGTAGATGCCCGTTCTACGTTTGCATGTCGGGCACGCATACATTTCGGACCATATCAGTTTATCGGCTAAAGTCCGATGGACACGGGTGAGGTGCCCACCGCAATCACGACAGGTTGGTTCCGAGAACTCCGTAGAGCCACCATATGCGGGTTCAGATAAAGATAGCCCCGGCATCCAATTCTAGGAATTCTAGACCTAATCGAGATTGTTGACAGCCTATCTTTCGATTCGCTATCAAGCATGGTGACGCGCGGATAGTGGGTTCATTTGAGCATCGGTAAAAATTGACCGTTAGATAGGCTACCAAATTCGCCTCAGAGTGCCGATAATACCAAGCGAGGCGGACTTCTCCTCCAATCGGTTCTCCTTAGAAGAGGAGTGCCCCGCTGATATTCGGGTACTCCTCCTCCCTCCACCGTGCAGAAGGGCGGCCTGTTCGTGTACATGAAGATTGTCACAGATGGTGTAGCGCACCACTTGCTCTTGATGGATCAAGTCTCGAATGAATCAAAGACCCTCTGCGGGAGTACAGTGACCCGGAATCATAGCTGGAAGCGGATCAGTGCGCTAGAAGGTGATGAATGTCCGCAATGTGCCGAACTCGCGTTTAATGGCAACGCCAAAAGAGCGGGTGCCTAAACCCGCATTGTGCAGCGCCGGGATACGAAACCGGCGATTAAACCCTCTGGCGAGGGCGAAACCTCCGATTGGAATTCGGCTCCACGCGATAGCCAGGAGCGGCCTCCGACAAAACTACTCCAGTGGCGGGGACGCTTCGGAGGAAGGAAGACCCCGCCGGTCAGTAGTATAAGCGCGGGCGAAGTGGTTGCCGCTGTGCACTAGTACCTCTATAAATATCGAAAGATAGGCGTACATTCCTACCTCGAAAAGCTATACTGCTCATCACGGCGGCGTTCTCTCCTCCGGGAACAACCCTGCCGCAGGAGCGGCCTTTCGACAAAAACTCGCTCCTGTCCTATCGAGCAAGGCCGCGTCCAGTCGGAGGATCGGCCTTGTCAGAGGGTTACAAGCGGGTGCTTAAAGGCACCCGCTTTTTTGTTCATGCTCAAATTGAGCCACTACTTCCGTTTCGGTGTTCCGGCACGCGGCTATTACCGTTCGCAGCGGTGTTTCTCTATATGTGCATCCAACCGCTTGCGAGCCTTCAGGAAGGCATTGCGCGCGTCTTTCGCCCTCTGATAGCTGTGCTCAAACTCTTCGGGCTTAGAGCGCTCCAGGTGCCACAACTATCGGGCCGGAAGAGGAGATCTGTCGCGCAATTCGTCAGTGCCGCGGCGGACTACTTTGTCGCCGGGATGGAGATCGCCCATCACTTCGACCAGGTCGCCATCGGATGAGCCTTTGCGAACGTTCACCCACTCCGCTCGTCCACTGCGATCGCGAATGACGAAGGTGCGCTCGGTCGTGGTGACCACGCTGGAGGCGGGGACAAAAAGTGCGGGGCGGGAGCGGCGGATCGGCCATTTGACGGTTGGGTACATCCCCGGCGAAAGCGAACCGTCATTATTCGTGACATCCAATTCGACGGGCATAGTGCGGGTTTTGGTATCGAGCGCGTGGGCGCTGCGGGCGATGGTTCCCGAGTAGGTGCGCTCAGGGAAAGCGGGGACGTGAAATTCAACGCGCGCGGCGGGCGCGATGCTGCCGGCGTTCTCTTCGGGAACCGCAACGACTAGCCGCAGCTTTGAGATCTGCTGAATGGTGAAGAGTGGGGAATCCGCTCCAGGTCCAACCAAGGCGCCGGGATGCATCAGGCGCTCGGTGACGACGCCGTCGAAGGGGGCGGTGATTCGCAAGTATGCTTGCATTTCTTGAAGCGCTTTGAGGTTGGCGGCGGACGCTCGGCCGGAGTCCTGACGAGAGCGAATGAGAGCGCGCTGGGCGTCGACTTGCTTTTCCATCTGCACCAGCTCATTTCCGGCGATGGCGCCCGGTGTTTCAGCGGCTTGCTTCAGGCGTGCGTAGGTGGCCTCAAGAGCGGAAAGCTGCGCTTCGGCCTGTAGGCGGTCGGATTCGAGAGCTTGCACCTTGGACTCGGCCTCGGCGATCTGCGCGGCCATTTCCGGGGCGCCTAATTCGGCGAGGAGCTGTCCTTGCTTTACAACGCTGCCGCGATCCACCAGGATCTTTTCGATATAGCCAGGCACTCGTGCGTGGAGGGCAACGCTTAGGAACGGGAGGAACTCGCCCGGCAGATCGACGCTTTTGGAGACAGGTTTTGAGATGACGGCGGCAAGCAGATCGTCGCTTCGCGGCGAAGCGGGCGCAGCAAACAGAGCGGCGTAACTGAGGAATAAGAGATTATTTCGAATCATAGTATTGGCTCGTGGGGTCCGAGGGATTGAGAGATACAGAAGCAACGGACGCCTTGGATTGAAGGATTGCGTAGGTGGACGGCAGGATCGTGAGCGTTGCGAAAGTGGATAAGATTAGACCGCCGATCACTGCACGGCCGAGAGGAGTGGACGGCGATCCGCCTTCCGAATAACCCATCGCCATAGGGATCATTCCAAAGACCATCGCGGTGGCCGTCATAAGAATGGCACGCAGACGGCCGCTGGCTCCAGTGCGTGCGGCGTCGCGAGGAGAGACTCCGGCAATTCGCGAACGCTCGGCGAAGCTGACTAGCAGAATCGAATTGGCAACTGCGATGCCAACCGCCATGATCGCTCCCAAGAAGGACTGGAGGTTGAGCGTAGTGTTGGTCAGAAGCAGCATTAATAGGACGCCGCACAAGACCGCTGGAACTGTGAGCAGAATTGCTAGCGCAAGGCGGATCGACTGGAAGTTGGCCGCGAGCAGTAGGAAAATTACCAGAATCGCCAACAGAAGACCAGTCCGCAGACCAGCGCTGGTTTGATCCAATGCCGGGAGCTCGCCACGGAAGCCTACGGTGACGCCTCTTGGCGGAGTGCCGGCTCGCGCGACGGCGGCGACGAGTTTCGGCTCGGCGTCGCCCAGAGTTAGACCGTGTAAATTGGCCGTGAGGCTGATGACGCGCTGGCCGTTGTTGCGTTCGATGAGGCCGGGCATAGTTCCGGATTTCAGCGTTGCGATATCATCCAGGCGCAAATCGGGACGGCCTTCCTGCATTACGGGGAGGGCACCCAACTCGTCGGAACTCTGCAGGCGGTTCTGGGGAAGTTCGACCTGGATCTGAAACGCGTTGCCCGAGTTCGGATCGCGCCAGTAATTAGGTTGGGTGAAGCGCGAGGACGAGGTTGCCGGGACGACGGAGCGTGTGACGTCGGCCACGGTGAGTCCAAATTGACCGGCGCGCTCGCGGTTGATATCGATGTCGAGCGTGGGGTAGTTGACGTCTTGCGCAATCTGGAGATCGCGCAGGAAGGGGAGCGCGGCCATCTGGATCTGGATTTGCTGGGCAAAGGTGTAGTCGTTCTGAAGATTGCCGCCGAGCACGGTTACTTCAATGGGCGTGGGAGAGCCGAAGCTCATCACCTGACTGACGATGTCGCCGGCCTCGAAAGAGACTTGAGTGCCCGCCAGTTCCTTCGCGAGATTGGCGCGCAGGTGTTCGCGAAGCTCTTCGCCATGCGGGGCGCCGGGCTTGAGCGCAAACTGGATGATGGCTTCCTGGGGGCCGCTGGTGAACAGATGGATCAGGTCGACGGGATAGCTAGAGGGGACGACGCCGACGAAATCGCTAGTGATTTCGAGTTTATCCGCACCGACTTCCTGTTTGATCACGTCGAGGGCGCGCAAGGTGATTCGTTCGGTTTCTTCCACGCGCGTTCCGATGGGGGCACGGAGCCGGATGCGCAGGAGGCGGGCGTCGGTATCGGGAAAGATTTCCGTGCCGATGCGCGGAAGCAAGATGTAGATGAGCCCGATGGACGCGGCAAGATAGAGGAGGGCTATAGGCCATCGGAAGCGTAGGATCAAGTTCAAATAACGTTCGTAGACAGAGCGAAAGGCGTTGAATAGGCCGTGCCGCTCAGTATCGCTTCTTGAGGGCCGCATCAGCCACGTGGAAAACACAGGGACGAGTGTGCTCGAAAGCAGGTAGGACGCGATCATTGCGAATCCGACCGCGAGCGAGAGCGGAACGAAGAGCTGCCGGGCCACTCCTGCCATAAAGAACGACGGCACGAATACTGCGAGAATGCACAGCATCGAGAGCAGTCGCGCGACGGCGGTTTGCCTGGAGGCATCGAGAACGGCACGCGCGCGTGACGTACCTGGCCGCATTTGG
>Ga0105248_10007087_pt1 | contig 12278 bp, 12 predicted proteins | sample KBSS34metaG_FD_81524 | JGI IMG/M metagenome (GOLD analysis project Ga0105248, IMG submission 81524) | Switchgrass rhizosphere microbial communities from Kellogg Biological Station, Michigan, USA - KBS S3-4 metaG | ecosystem: Host-associated > Plants > Roots > Rhizosphere > Soil | place... | reverse complement strand
CGCTCGCGTGCACAGTGCTCGGGGTGCTCCTCGCGACCACCGCGTGTGCCCGCTCGCTCCGCGTGTGCGCAGATCCCGACAACTTGCCGTACTCCGATGTCGCCGAGCGCGGCTTCGAGAACCGGCTCGCGCGCCTGATCGCCAAGGATCTCGACGCCGATCTGTCGTATTACTGGTTGCCCCAGTGGCGCGGATTCACGCGCAAGACACTGCTGGAAGGCAATTGCGACGTCATACCGGGCGTCCCGGTCGACTCCGCGAACGTGCGCGTGACGAAACCGTACTATCGCGGCGCCTATGCGCTCGTGTTTCGCGCCGATCGCGTGCCGGGCTTGAGCGGCCTCGACGACGCGCGTTTGCGCACGCTGCGCATCGGTGTGCCGCTCGTCGGCATCGACGCAGCTCCGACACCGCCGGGACGCGCACTCGCCCGCCGCGCCATCTACGACAACGTCGTCGGCTTCCCCGTCGTCGGCGACAAGCCGGCTGCTGAACGGATGTTCGCGGCGCTTGCAACCGATGCCATCGACGTGGCGGTCGTGTGGTCCCCGCAGGCAGGGTACTACATGGCGCGCGAGCACGCGCCGCTGTCGATCGTCCTGCTCGAGCCGGAGGAACGGGATCCGCGCTTCGAATTCGCGATTGCGATGGCCGTGCGGCCGGACGACGCGGCGCTCCAGCACGCACTCGATGCGTCGCTTGCACGTTTGCAGCCGCAGATCGAAGCCGTGCTCCGCGAATATGGCGTCGTGCAGCATGACGACGACGTCACGCTCGGAGGGCAGCGGTGAGCACGTTGGCTTTCTTGTCAGCGCACGGTCGTCGGCGGGCGAGCGACTCCGTGAACAGCGTCGTTGCCGTCGCCGGTTTGCTCATGCTCGCGATGATCGCCGGATGCCAGCGCGAATCGCGACATTTCGAGCCGACGGCGGGACCGGGCATCACACCACCGATGGTACGGATGAGCGAGCTGCAGCCCGCGCAGGTCAACCCGAAGCAAAGCATCGCGCCGCGTTACGAAGTGAACGCCTATTCGCTCGCCGAAGGCAAACGGCTCTTCGAGTGGTACAACTGCAACGGTTGCCATGCAAACGGCGGCGGCGGCATCGGCCCCGCATTGATGGACAACGTGTGGATCTACGGTGCCGAGCCGGAGAACATTTACGCGACCATCGTGCAGGGACGGCCGAACGGAATGCCGTCCTTCGGTGGTCACATTGCCGACGAGCAGGTGTGGCAACTCGTTGCGTACGTGCGGTCGATGAGCGGGCTCGTGCCGCAGGACGCCGCGACGAGCCGCAACGACGACATCCAGTCGAAGAAGAGCGAGAACCGCACGGACCCCGAGCATCCGGTCCCCGCCGCGACGCCGTCGTCTTCGGAGCGCTCGCAATGAGGATCGCCGCGGCGCTGTTTTCACCCGTCGCCATCGCATCACCCATGCAGGATGTGCTGCAGCCGGCAGGGCCGCAGGCCGGGCACATACACGCGCTGTGGCTCCTGATGCTCATTGTGTGTTCGATCGTGCTGGTCGCCGTCACCGTCGCCATGCTGCTCGCAGTGCGTCGTGCTTCGCGCGGCGACGAGTCGACCCCTGGCGACGCGGCGCTGCTTACGCGTGACGAGCACCGGATTCATCGCGTGGTCGGCACCGCCGTTGGAGTCTCGATCGCCGGGTTGCTGCTCGTGTTCGGGGCGACGGTCATCACCGACCGGGCGCTTGCCCAGTTGCCGCTGAACGACGGCGTGCACATTCGCCTTGTCGGGCATCAGTGGTGGTGGGAGGCCACCTACGACGATCCGCAGCCCGCGAACGTCTTTTCAACCGCGAACGAGTTGCACGTTCCAGTCGGCCGCCCGGTCGTTCTGACACTCGAGGCAGACGACGTCATCCACAGTTTCTGGGTGCCGAATCTCCACGGCAAGAAGGATCTGATCCCAGGCCGCACGGCGACGTTCGCGTTTCGCGCGGACGTGCCCGGCACGTATCGCGGGCAGTGCGCGGAGTACTGCGGTTATCAGCACGCGAACATGGCGCTGCTGGTGATCGCAGAACCGTCGGACCGCTACGAGCAATGGGTGACGCGCTCGCGTTCAAGTGCGCCGCAGCCTGCGGACGACACGACGAAGCGCGGGCAGCAGGTCTTCATGCAGTCGACGTGCGCGATGTGTCACGCAATCACCGGCACCAATGCCAACGCCAAGCGTGCGCCCGATCTGACGCGCGTTGCATCGCGCGAGACGCTTGCTGCGGGGGCGATCAGGAACGACCCCACCGCGCTCACGGCATGGATCGCCGATCCCCAGGCAATCAAGCCGGGAACGCACATGCCCGCCAATGCGTTGCCGTCGAGCGACATGGAGGCGCTCATCGCGTATCTCGAGACACTGAAGTGAGCACGAGCCACGTCGCGCACGGCAGTCCCGCCGGTCCTCGCAGCGCCGCCGAGGCCGCGATGAGCGCTCGCGCGAGCAGGCCATGAACGGTCCGACGATCGCCGGCACATTGCCTCCGGGCGCCCATAGCGGCCCGGGCAGCGACCGAGCCGCTGCATTCGATGTGGGCCGCTATGGCGCCTGGGCGGACAAGCCGGGAATACTCGGCTGGCTGTCCGCGGTCGACCACAAGCGCGTGGGGCGCCGATTCATCGCGACCGGCTTCGCCTTCTTCGTGCTCGGCGGAATTCTCGCCGGCCTCATGCGCCTGCAGCTTGCGCGCCCGGAAAGCACGCTGATCGGGCCCGATCTGTACAACCAGCTCTTCACGGTGCACGGCACGACGATGATGTTCGTGTTTGCGGTGCCGATCATGCAGGCGATGGGTGTGTACTTCGTGCCGCTGATGCTGGGCGCGCGCAACATCGCGTTCCCGCGAATGAACGCGTATGCGTACTGGGTCTACCTGTTCGGCGGAGCGATGCTCTACGTCGCGCTGGTGCTGAACATCGGCCCCGACGCCGGATGGTTCAGCTACACGCCGCTCGCGGGTCCCGAGTATGGCGTCGGCAAGCGCAGCGATTTCTGGGCGCAGCTCATCACGTTCACCGAGGTGTCGGGACTGCTCGTGTCGATCGAGATCATCACGACGGTATTCAAGCTGCGCGCGCCCGGCATGACGCTGAACCGGATGCCGCTGTTCGTGTGGGCGATGCTCGTCACATCGTTCATGATCATTTTCGCAATGCCGGCCGTGATGATGGCGAGCACGTCGCTGATCCTCGACCGCCTGGTCGGGACGCACTTCTACAACCCCGCCGAGGGTGGCGACGCGCTTCTCTGGCAGCACCTCTTCTGGTTCTTCGGGCATCCGGAGGTTTACTTCATCTTCCTGCCGGGCCTGGGCTTCGTCTCGATGATCGTCGGCGCATTCGCGAAGCGACCGGTGTATGGCTACGTCGCGATCGTCCTTTCGCTGATCGCAACGGGGTTCCTGTCGTTCGGACTCTGGGTGCATCACATGTTTGCGACGAACGTTCCCGAGCTCGGCAAGAGCTTCTTCACCGCCGCGAGCATGGTGATCGCGATACCGACCGCGACGCAGATCTTTTGCTGGATCGCGACGCTGTGGACGGGACGGCTCGTTCTGCGAACGCCGCTGTATTTCATCCTCGGCTTCTTCTTCATCCTCGTGCTGGGCGGATTGACGGGGATCATGCTGTCCGCGGTCCCGCTCGATCTGCAGATCCACGACACGTTCTTCGTCGTCGCGCATCTGCACTACGTGCTGATCGGCGGGGCCGTCTTTCCGCTCTTCGGCGCGTTCTACTACTGGTTTCCGAAGGTGACGGGCCGGATGCTCGACGAGACGCTCGGCCAGTGGAACTTCTGGCTGTTCTTCATCGGCTTCAACGTCGCCTTCTTCCCGATGCACATCCTCGGGCTGCAGGGGATGCCCCGGCGCGTGTACACGTACGCAGCCGAGAGCGGCTGGGGAACGCTCAACCTGATCTCGTCGATCGGCGCGGCCATCATCGTCGTCAGCGTGCTGCTCTTCATCGTCAACGTCGCGCGGAGCGTTCGCAGCGGCACACCCGCGGGCGCAAATCCGTGGGGTGCGAGCACGCTCGAATGGGCGACCGAATCGCCGCCGCCGCCCGGCAACTTTCATCCTCCGCTCGCAGTCGGCGGTCGCGAGCCGCTTTGGGAACAGGAGGGGATCGTCGGGCGCGTCGATGGTTTGAAGAACGATCCGCCCGAGGTGCTCGTGACGACGCTGCTCGATGCGTTGCCGCATCACCGCTTCGCGTTTCCGACGCCGACGTTGTGGCCGTTGATCGCCGCCATTGCGACGACCGTGATGTTCGTGTCCTCGATCTTCACGCCGTGGGCGGTCATCTGGGGGACCATCCCGATCGCGATCGCCCTGATCGCCTGGTTCTGGCCTTCGCGCGAGGAAACGGAAAAGCACAAGCGCATGGAGCGCGCGCCGTGAGCGCGTCATCGAACGTTTCCCGGATGTCGCGGCCGGCGGTCGATGCGGCGGCGCTGCCGAGCTTCGCATTCGGACATCAGAGCCTGATGTGGTGGGGCACCGTCGGCGTCATGGCCATCGAGGGGACGGCCTTCGCGCTTGGCATCGTCATGTATTTCTACGTCTGGACACGCGTCGACGCCTGGCCGCCGGACGCGCTTCCACCCGAGCTGCGGTGGGGCACGCTCAATACGGCGATCCTGCTCGCGAGCGTTCTGCCCAACTATTACACGAAGGTGGCGGCTGAGAAGTTCGACCTCCGCGGCGTGCGGGTCGGGATGGTCGTATGCCTGCTCTTCGGGCTCGCGTTCCTCGGCGTACGTGTACTCGAGTTCACGGCGCTGAACGTGTCCTGGGATACCAATGCGTACGGATCCGCGGTCTACCTGTTGCTCGGACTCCATACGACACACCTCGTGACCGACGTCGCGGACACCGCCGTACTCGCAGTCCTGATGTTCACGGGCCCGCTCGAGAAAGGCCGTTTCGTCGACGCGAGCGAGAACGCGATGTACTGGAACTTCGTCGTCGCCGCATGGATACCGATCTATGCCGTCATCTACCTGATGCCGCGCTGGCTGTAGGGGACGTAACCATGGTGCAGTGGGCGTCGATCATCGTTGCTCCCCTCGTGTTCCTCACGAACCTGTCGCTCGTCTACGCGCTCGTGCCCCTGGCGTGCCAATCGCAGCAGACGTGGCCGCTGCATCTTTCGAATGCTGTCTCCCTCGTGTTCGCGATCATCGCTTCATTGCTCGCATGGCGGGCGATGCGGAGGACCGAAGCGCCGCGGGGCATACCCCGTGACCAAGTTGGCCATGCACCGTTCCTGTCGCACATCGGCGTATGGGTGAGCGCGTTGACCGCGCTCGCGATCGCGCTGCAGTGGAGCACGCAACTGCTGCTCTCGCCGTGTTACGGCTGACGCTTGCCGCGCTGGTTTTCGCGATCGCGGACGTCGCCGTCGCGCACGTCACCCGCGCGTCGAGCGGGACGGCGGCGCCCGGTTCTTTCGATGTCCGGCGTGCATTCCCGAATACGAGTGAATGGGTCGCGGGAGATGCCGCGGCGACGACCTGCATCGTCGTCGCACTCGTCTTGTCGGCCGCGCTGTACACGCTTGGCGTGTTAAGGCTTTGGCGCGCCGCCGCGCCCGGGCGCGGAATTACCCTGCAAGAAGTGGCGATGTTTTGCGGCGGCTCCTCTGTGCTCGCTTGCGCGTTGCTCGGGCCCCTCGATGCGTGGGCGACGCATTCGTTCGCGGCCCACATGCTTCAGCACGAGACGTTGATGCTGATTGCCGCGCCGCTGCTCGTCGCCGGCCGCCCCCTCGCCGTGTGGACGTGGGCGCTTCCTGCACTGGACCGCCACCGTGCGCGAGCGATTATTTCGGTGCCCGCGTGGCGTGCGACGTGGCGCGCGATGACCGGCCTCGCGGGCGCGACGATCATGCAACTCGTTGCATTGCTCGCATGGCACGTTCCCCGATTCTTCGATTACGCGACTATGCACGCGGCCGTTCATGCGCTTCAGCACACGTCCTTTCTTGCCTCCGCACTTTGCTTCTGGTGGGCGGCAGGTGTGCCCGGGCGCGGACGCGTCGAGGCCGCGAGTGCGAACTCCGGCGTGGCGATCGCGTGCCTCTTCCTGACGATGCTCGGCACCGGCGCGCTCGGCGCATTGCTGACCTTCGCACCCGCGGCGTGGTACCACGGGTACGACGGCGCTGAGCCGAGCTTCGCCGCGTCGGCGCTCGAAGATCAGCAGCTCGGCGGTCTGCTGATGTGGGTGCCGGGCAGCATCGCGTACTTGATCGCCGCGCTCACCCACGCGTGGCGGCTTCTTGCAAGGCGGCCCTCGCCATCGACGCGTCGGCACCTCTCGATCGACGCCGCGCGCCCTGATTCGTTGTCGAACCGAGCCGCCAACGTGCAACGCGCATTCATTGGAATGCGGGGCGGGCAATGAAGCGACACGTCGCGCATTGGACGCGATCCCTGCAATGGGCTCTTGTCGTGTCCGTGGGCGCGACCCTTGGCGTGGTCGCGTTCGGGATCGCGGGCAGTACGCGGGCCGACACGACATACATCACCCTCGGCGAGCTCCGCTCCAGGGCTGCGGAGCTTCGCGAAATTGCGCATGAGGCATCGGCCGAGCGACTGACGGTCACGTTTACCCGCGCGCAGGGCAGACAGCTCGAGCAGCGCGTCGGATCGCTGCGCGACGACCTCGACAACACGCGGCGTGCGCGACCCTCCGATGACGTTGGTCCTGCGCTCTTCCTGGCCGGACGGCTGTTGACATCGTCGCATGCCCTCGTAGACCGGGCGGATTCGTCGTCCGCCGCGCGCGAGCTCGAGCGCGAGTTCGAGGCGATCGTCGCGGCATTGATTCCGCTCGAGCGGCGTGCGAGACCGTGATGGATAGAGCGCGCGCGGACAGACAGACCATGATCAACAGTGCGTACTCGGACAGACGATGACCGATAGGGCGCGCGCTCGAACGCTTCGCGGGGCACGGCATTGAATTCCCACGTGGGCGCTGTCCTCGTGACCGTTTCACGCCAATGAACATCCTCGAGCTCTTCCTCGGCATTCTCACTGCGATGGGAGGCTTCGTCGAAGTCGGGGAGCTGACGTTCGCCGTCAATGCGGGCGCGAAGTTCGGCTACTCGCTGTTATGGATCGCCGGCATGGGAACGGTGGGCATCATCGTGTACGGCGAGATGGCGGGGCGCGTGGCCGCAGTGCGCGGCCAGCCGGTATTCAATCTGATCCGCGAGCGCGGAGGCTTCGACGCCGGACTCGTGACGCTGACCGCCGCCACTGCGGTGAACGTGCTCACATGTGCGGCCGAAATCGGCGCCGTCGCGCTCGTGTGGCAGTTGCTCGCCGACTGGCCTTATCGCCTGTGGGTGGTCATCGCGTTCCTCGTGCTCGTGCTGTCGGTGTGGGTCCTGCCGTTTCGCTGGATCGAACGCGTTTTCGGCCTTGGCGGATTGCTGCTCGTGATCTACCTGGTCGTTGCGCTCGTCGAAGGTCCTGCGTGGGGCGACGTCGGGGCTGCGCTCATGCCGAACGTCCCGGTCCTCGAATCGTCCCAGCAATACATGCTCTACGCCTATTACGCGGTGGCCCTGACGTCGTCGATCATGCTTCCGTACGAAACGTACTTCTATTCGTCGGGTGCGGTCGAGGACAAGTGGAAGCCCTCCGACATCGCGCTCAATCGGGTGATCGTCATGGTCGGCTTCGTGCTCGGCTCGCTTCTATGCGTATCGCTGATCATGATCGGCAGTCAGTTCTTCGGTCCGCGGCACGTGGAGCCGCAGTTGCCGGGCGTGGTGGCAACGAGTGCAGCGGCGCAGTTCGGCACGGCGGGTCTCCTCGTTGCGGTTCTCGGAATGTTCTTCGCTTTTGCGGGCGCTGCGATCGAGACGGGCCTCTGCGGCGCGTACAACATCGCGCAGTTCTTCGGCTGGCCGTGGGGCAAGTTTCGTCGTCCGCGCGAGGCATCCCGCTTCACGCTGACCTGGCTTGCCGTGTTCGTGCTCTCCGCGATCGTCATCCTCGCGGGAGTCGATCCCGTGTCGGTCGTCGAATACTCGATCGTCTTCTCGGTGGTGATCCTGCCACTCACGTACCTGCCCTTGCTGCTCGTCGCCAATGACGAGCGCGTCATGGGCGCGCATGTGAACGGCGTGCTTGCGAAGGTGCTCGGCTGGATCTATCTGGCGATTACGACGGTTGCGGCACTTGCGGCAATTCCACTGCTGGTTCTGACGCACGGTGGACAAGGATGAGCGACGACGCGATTCATCTGGTGCGCGACGTCGTCGATCACGAGGTCGTCGACGTGCATCAATTGCCTTGCGGCGTCGTCGACGACATCGAGCTCGACTTCGTGCCGGGGCGCGGCTTTCGGCCCGTGGCGCTGCTGCTCGGTCCCGGCGCGTGGCAGCGGCGATTGCCGCGGTGGATGGCTGCGATCGCGCGATGGCTTTCGGGAAGCGATGAGGCGCGTGTTCCGTGGTCGGAGATCGCATACATCGGCGAGCGCGTTGCGCTACGGAAAACTGCGGCCGAGCTTGGCCTCGGAGGCGCCGACCGCAAGTGGGGAGCGCGGTTGTCCCGCGTGCCGGGCGCATGACGTATCGTGTCACGTTGCTCGAGCAGTTGCGCGTCGTGCGCGAGGACGGGAACGATATCGGGCGGTTGATGGATATGCGCATTCGCGCGAGATTGGGACCGGTGCGGCATGCGGAATCGCCGCCCGTGGATGCCCTTCTCGTCGGCGCGAAGGAATGGTTCGAGCGACTCGGATTTCGACAGTCGGCGAGCAACGAAGTGGAACCTGAGACCGTTTCCTCGATCGAGCCACAGTGCATAGTCGTACGCGCCGCGGCGTTGAGGAAGAGGAGGAAGCGCGGTCAGGGAAGGCGTCCTTGAAGGTACTTGAGCGAGGCGCGAGTGTGGTGAACGCGACGTGGGTACGTGCGAGGCGCACGGTAATCGACGCGACGTTTCAATCGGTCAGGCCACTGGACCGGACGTACAGTGCCATCGTGTTCGCGCTTCGCCGCGTGCTACATTTTTGAGTCCGACGATCTTTTCAACTCTTGTGTTCGAAGGCGTTGCAAAAATGAACAGCAGTGAGCAGGTCGCTACGCTTTCCGCGTCGGTAAATGCGCCGCACGACGTTCGACACGCCGGATTGCTGCGCTGGGTAGGCGAGATCGCCGCGCTCACGCGTCCTGCACGCATTGCGTGGTGCGACGGCAGCGGCGCCGAATACGATCGGCTGTGCGAAGCCATGGTCGAGTCGGGAACATTGCATCGACTCGATCCGCAAAGGCGCCCCGGGAGTTTTCTCGCGAGATCCGACCCCTCCGATGTCGCGCGCGTCGAGGATCGCACGTTCATCTGCTGTGAGCGCGAAGAGGATGCGGGTCCGACCAACAACTGGGTCGCCCCCGCGAAAATGCGCGCGACGTTGGGCCGGCTGTTCGATGGCTGCATGCGCGGCCGAACGATGTACGTGGTGCCGTTCTCGATGGGGCCGCTCGGCAGTCCCATCGCGCACATCGGGGTCGAAGTTACCGACAGTCCCTACGTCGTGGCCAGCATGCGCATCATGACGCGCATGGGATCTCCCGTGCATTCGGTTCTCGGCACGAGCGGCGCGTTCGTTCCCTGCGTGCACTCGGTTGGCGTTCCAATCGACGATGGCGCGCGCGACGTGCCGTGGCCGTGCAACCCATCGAACAAATACATCGTGCATTTTCCTGAGGCGCGCGAGATATGGAGCTTCGGGTCCGGCTACGGCGGCAACGCGCTGCTCGGGAAGAAGTGTCTCGCGCTGCGCATCGCTTCCGTGATGGGCCGTGACGAAGGCTGGCTCGCCGAGCACATGCTGATCCTCGGCGTCATGTCGCCAGCAGGCGAGAAGCGTTACGTCGCCGCCGCGTTTCCGAGCGCGTGCGGGAAGACGAACTTCGCGATGCTCATTCCTCCAGTGGGCTTCGAAGGCTGGCGAGTGACGACCATCGGCGACGATATCGCGTGGATCAAGCCGGCCGAGGACGGATACTTCCACGCGATCAACCCGGAGGCTGGCTACTTCGGCGTTGCGCCGGGGACATCGTACGAGTCGAACCCGAACGCGATGGAGACGCTGCGCGCGAACGTGATCTTCACGAACGTCGCCCTTACCGACGATAACGACGTGTGGTGGGAAGGGATGACCAAGACGCCCCCCGACCACCTGATCGACTGGCAGGGCAAGTCGTGGACGCCGGGAAGCGGTCGGCCCGCCGCCCACCCCAACGCGCGTTTCACCGTCTCGGCGACTCAATGTCCATCACTCGATCCGCAGTGGGACAACCCGGCGGGCGTCCCGTTATCGGCGCTGGTGTTCGGCGCTCGCCGCTCGGATACCGTGCCCTTGGTGTCGGAGGCGCGGAGCTGGGACGAAGGGGTGTACAAGGCCGCGACGATGGGGTCGGAGACGACGGCCGCCGCAAGCGGAGCCGTCGGTGAAGTGCGTCGGGACCCCTTCGCGATGTTGCCCTTCTGCGGCTATCACATCGGCGACTATTTCCAGCACTGGCTCGACATGGGAAGCGCCGTTGCGCGTCCACCGCGCATCTTCAGCGTCAACTGGTTTCGCAAGGACGACGCCGGACAATTCGTGTGGCCAGGCTTCGGGCAGAACATGCGCGTGCTGAAATGGATCTTCGAGCGATGCGCAGGGCAGGCCGGTGCGGTTGAGACGCCGCTCGGTTTCGTGCCGCGGTACGACGATCTCGACTGGACCGGCTTCGACTTTCGTCCCAATGAGTTTTCGACGGTCATGCGCGTCGACGTGGACCAATGGGAACGCGAGCTCAATTCACATGACGCATTCTTCGGCCGCCTTGGCGCGAAGAAACCGCAGGCGCTGATGAGCGAGCGCGACCGGTTGGCCGGCCGGATGGCGATGTAAACGCTTGTATTTTAACTAATACTGCTCGAATTAGGTGAGCCTCCCGGCTAGCCCTCTTGCTGCATCCTGAGCGCGGAGATAATCTCGCGGTGGGCGCTGGTCAGTTACGTCACCATGTGTTTCATCTCCAATCCATTCCTCGCCGGAATGGGCGCAACGGTCATTTCGAGCGCTGAAGACGTCGGTTGGGCGCCTCCCCGCCGCGGATGGCCCGCCAATCCTCCGCGCCCGGTCCTCTAGTACTGAGCACTCGAAGGCATTTCGACGGCTACACGACTGACGGCCGTTTCCGCTAAGCGACGCTGACGGTGTAGCCTTGGGAGCAGGGCGAGCCTATCGGCTCAACGCGTGCGCGTGGCCTTCAGACAGCGATCGTAGAGGGCGAGCCAGTAATCCTCGCCGCGTTTGCCGTGGTCCCCTTGCTTGAACGTGGCGGCCGCGATGTGCTGCATGAGGTCGTACGCAACGCGCTCCGACGAATCGGCGCACGTGGTTATGACGCCCGAGATCTCCCGGTCCGAGTTACCCATCGAGCATGTACCTTTCAGTAACAGTGCGGATCGATGTCGCGCGGCTTCGGCCGCACGACTGATGGAGAGGCCCGACGATCTCGATCACACTAATGGCCTTATCCGCGTGATTAAAGCAATCGGCGCGCCTAGGTTCCGGCTCTCCAACTCGTCGGGCTGTGCGGCTCTCCCGGCTCGTTCACTGCTTGTCGTGTGCGGTGCTGCTCGACGAGCATGAAACCGCGCGTTGACGCCGCTGGGGCGGGAGTTGAGTGGGTGTTCACCTTAACGGTTGAATGAGGCAACAAAGTCGACGTTCACCGAATGGACGCGGGACGGAACGTTCCGGCATCCTTGGTTCCGGGTTGCGGAAGACAACCGCGCACGCGACTCCTGCGCGAAGAACCGGCGGACGCCGCGCCTTATGCGGCGAGCAATTCATTCCGAGCCACCGGTTAGGTCGCGGCTCGGGCCGGGTCCCGCCTTGCGGGCTCCCTTCGCAGTCTTTGTTGGCGTGAACTAAGCGGGTGCAGCGGTCGATGTTGTCGCAGGATTCCGATGCTGAGGCGCCGGTCTGGTGGGCAATCTTGTTCGCGTTCAACTGGCGAGCAGCAGCCGCTATGCAGCGCCGGGTACCGTGCGACGCCGCTCCGGTCTCGCGGGTTTGTTTCACGTGAAACTTCGGCAAGGAGCGCGCCTTTCGCCGTGCCGCGTCCGGTCGTCGTGCGCGCGCGGCATCGCAACCTTGTTTCACGTGAAACCGACCAGGTGCGTCGGCCGGTCGTGTATTCCGGCAATCGTCGAGCCGATGTACT
>Ga0105248_10007085_pt1 | contig 12279 bp, 16 predicted proteins | sample KBSS34metaG_FD_81524 | JGI IMG/M metagenome (GOLD analysis project Ga0105248, IMG submission 81524) | Switchgrass rhizosphere microbial communities from Kellogg Biological Station, Michigan, USA - KBS S3-4 metaG | ecosystem: Host-associated > Plants > Roots > Rhizosphere > Soil | place... | reverse complement strand
GGCACCGTTGCCGCCCGCGCCGCCGCCGCCGCCGCCGCGATTCGTATTGGTGGCACCGCGCCGCCCGGACCCTCCGCCGCCACCGCCGCCGACGAGAAACACGTGCGTGAACCTGGGCGTGAACGCCGTCGGTTTCGTCCACGTAAAGTTGCCCGTCGTCGTGAAAATCTGGATGTCTATCAGTTGCCCCTGAACCGTCCCGACGGCGGTCCCCATGACCGCCTGAATTTGCGCACCCGTGAGCGCGCTCGGGGCGGCAGTGCCCGCGCCGACAGCGCCGCCTAGCAAGGTCGGCGCGGTAACGTTCGCCAGCTTCGCCAACGTGATGTCGCCATTGGCGATGCGCGCGATAGGGAGCGTGCCGGTTCCCAGGTCGGACGCACTGCCCGATGTCGCAACGGTGGCCAAGGTGACCGCCAGTTTGGCGAGTGCAAGCGACCCGTCGGCGATGCGCGCCGCCGCGAGTGTGCCGGTGCCGAGGTCTGACGCGCTCCCCGACGTCGCAACCGTGGCCAGGGCGACCGCGAGCTTGGCCAGTGGCAGCGACCCGTCGGCGATGCGCGCCGCCGCGAGTGTGCCGGTGCCGAGGTCGGACGCGCTCCCCGACGTCGCGACCGTGGCCAGGGCGACCGCGAGCTTGGCCAGTGCAAGCGACCCGTCGGCGATGCGTGCCGCTGCGAGCGTGCCGGTGCCGAGGTCGGACGCGGACCCGCTGAAAGCGACATCATCGAGAGTTGCCGAGAATGCAGCGATTGCGGCGGCAACGTCCGCGCCGCTCGCGACCACGGCGCCATTGACCTTCACGGTCGTCGCCGTGATTTCAATCGCCCCGAATTTCATCAGAGGTACCGCGCGCTCAGGTTCGACAGTACGCCGATGCGCTCGCTTGTGGAGAGGACCCGACTCCACGGCAACGCCCGCGCGACGATGGCGGCGAGACGCCACGAATCCGGGAAGTAAACGCCGTCGTCATAGCCCATCTGAACGAACGCCGTGGTCCCCTCGGCAAACATGCCGTTGTCGAGCGTGTACTCAACGCCATTGACCGACAGGTGTAGCGGGTCGCCGATTCCCCCATCGGTCCACAGCATGATGACCGCCTTGTTCCCCGACAGGTCGATAAACGTGCTCACGTTGCTGATATCGCCGCCGTTTGCTTTCCAGACGAGTTGCGGCGTCGTCGTGCCGTTAATTTGCAGGTTGTATGAGGCGACCGTCGCGCCGCGAACGTGGAGCAAGCACCCGACCTCGATGGCGGTCCCCTGGACGACCCAAGCGAACGTGCGCGGGCCGTTGGCGGCGAGCCAGGTCGGCGCGTTTTTCTTCAACACTTCGCTCCCGGCCGTCTGAGTCGTGCGCGAAAACTGGACGCCGGCGTCGGCATTGAAAGCATTTGGGACAATCGCCGGGACGTTCGCGAGCAACGTGCCGCCTGAGACGAGGTCGTTTCCGTTGGCGGTATCGTCCAGCCATTGCCCGAAAAAGTCGCCCCCGCCCGCGTCTTCGATTGTGTAATTCTCCGATGCCCAATCCGCGAGCAATTGCGACGTCGGAATGGGCGGCGGCGGAATCGGCGTTCCGGTCTCCGACCCGCTCAGAATCATCTCGCAGCGAAGTGTCGACGCGTCGTCGATGCTGGCCCCGTCGAGACGAACGCCGATGTTGCTCACGCCACCGACGATGTCGACGGCACCGCTGATTTCGAGCCATTCGTCGGCGTGCGCGCCGGCGGTGAGCGCGATTTGGTAAATGGTGTCGACGCCGTTGATGGTGACGATAAAACGCGGCTCGTCCCCCGACTCGTCAACGTTGATTTGAGCGGCGTCGATGTAGACGAGCAAGCCGATGAACGAGATGTCCCGTCGGGTCGGCCATTCGTGTACCTGGTCGGCGAGCGGCGACAGGTTGACCGCCTGTGGCTGAAACCAGAACGATTCGCCGCTCGCGAGCGCGTCGTTTCCCGAATCGCCCTGGCCATACGACAACGCCAAGTCGAAAGTCGGCAGCTCGCCGGGGTCCGTACTGACGCTCAGGTCGACGACCGGACCAGTCGGATTCGTAATGGTGACCGTGCCATCCGTTGACGTGATTTCGGTGATGCTGCCCGCGCCGCCACCGCCGCGCGGCTCACTGCCCGCGACCTGGACGTTTCCGCTCCCGAGCAGACCGCCGCCGATGGGCACTAGGACACCCCCGCGACGCGCCACAAGCGCAAATCGCCGTCGACCAGGTCGTCAAGGTCGTCGACTAGCTCGGACCCGCCAGCGACGCGCTTGGCGGCGACCGCGTCGGGGTCTTTTTCACCCGACGGCCGGTCGAATTGATTCGCCCCCTCGGTCACGTCGGGGATGGTGCCGGCGAGGACGCCGGACGCGATTTCGATGTCGCCCGTGTACGGGTCTTGCGCGGTCGAAATGTAGCGGTCGGACCCGTTGTAACCGGCGGTCCCTTCCTCGATGTTTCGCTGCGTCCCGTAACGTCCAGAATGCGCGGACAGCTTGGCGTGGGTGACGAGCGCGAAGATAGACGAGCCTCGACGCGCGGCTTCGTTCTTGATGGCCCACGCGACGACCGCTTTCGTGGTCGCGCTGGACGACCCCTCTTCCGACGAGATGCCCCGGGCGAGCGCGTACGTCTCGTCGTCGACCCCGGCTTGGGCGGCGAGCTGGTGCGGGTCGCACGGCACGACGCCGGTCGTCTTGTCGTACGGGCACACGGTCACGCGCGCACCGCGCACGATGCCCGATACGGCGTCGAGGAAGAGTTGCCGCACGTCACCCACGACGCCGCCATCTTCCGAGTCGCCGTAGAGAAACCACACGGCGGCGCCAGCGACGGCCGCGAGAATGAGCATCAGGCGTGTGGACACCGCCCGTCATTCCCCCTGCTCGAAATTCACGACGGGGTCGAGCAACACGACCCCGCATTGCGCCTTGATTTCGTCCCACTCGTTGCGGGGGAAGCGAATCGACTCGGGGATGTACGTGACCTGCAAGACGAGCTGCCCGCGCCCGGTGAGCGTCAACGACTCGTAATTGACGGTCCCTTCAATGGCATCGCCCGCCGTCACGAATTCCTTGCCAAACGCGTTCAATCCCAGGTCTGTGACGGGCAAGCCCGTCGCCGGGTTGATGTCTCCGGGGATGGGACCCGGCACCGCCGACGTCCCCCACAGGTTGGTGGTAGGGAAAAACGTGCCCGTCTGGACGCCACGTTCCGTGTCACGCAGCCACAGCGTCAACCCCTTGTCGGAGATGACGAAGTCGGGCGACCCGGGCATGGGTTGCGGTACGAGGACGATTTTTGTGCGCAGTCGCGAGTCGGGCACCAGCACGCGGAAGGTCACCGACCCGCCGGGACCGCCGTCGTCGTCGTTGAAAAAGTTGCACAGAATCTCGGGGGTCAGCACGTGCCGCTGCCGCCCCTGCCCGCCGTCGTCGGTGGCATTGGACGGCGTCCCCGGGTTTTCCCACTGGGCGCCACGGCTGCGTGGCAATACGGGCACGTTTGAAGTCATTTGGCTACTTTCTTGATGACCTTGATGATGGGCTCACGAAATAGGTAGATGAGAAACCCCGCGACACCGATGCCGACCAGGACGTAAACGGCGTCGAGAGACGGGATGAGCGGCTGCAACTGATTGAGCAAGTGCGCCCCGAAAGAATCCTTGTCGCCGGTCGACGGGACGACGACGCCGCCCGGTAGCGCATTGCCGGACGCGCTCTGATACTGCTGCGCGAACGTCTGAAACCGACGCTCATATTGGATGAGCGTGTCACGATTCGCGTCGTCGAGCGCGGCGCCCAAGTTGGTGAAGAATCCGCCGAACGTGTCGGTGTACCACCCGCGCCATTCCGACATGAACGCCGTCCACGCGTCGAACAGTTCTTGTGGTGGACGGTCCCAATTCGCGTTGTCCAGCGCGTTGATTTGGCCGTTCAGAATTCGCGCATCGGTCGCGAGCGCGTCGGGTGAAAACACCGACGACGGTCCAACGGCATATTCGGGTGCGGCTGGTCCGGCCATGTCAGTTGCTCAACCCCTGGACGCGTCCCGCGAAGTCTTTCAGGTCGGCCACGGTTTCAGGTGACGCGCCGAGTTTTTCGGCAATGCCACCGACGGTCAATTCGAGCGCGTGGTTCTTGAAATACCACGCGACGAGACCACCGCCGACGGCGACCCCCACCGCGAAGTAAAGCAGCTTTCCCATGGTCTAGTCACCGCCGAGCGTGGTCGTGATACCCGAGTTGTCGTAGACCCCCGACAGGTCGACGGCGCCCGTATCCTTGTCGGTGACGGTGTCGAAAATTGCCTTGTCGCCCGAGGACAACGACGGCCCCGACGTCGAACGTCCGAACAGGTTGGTCAGGCTCGGACCGACGGCCGCGATGCCCGAGATGACTTGTCCGAGCGTCGAGGTCGGCGTTCGGACCGTCGTCCTCGATGGGGTGCTCATGAACTTGACGAGCACGTACGCGCCGACGGCGACGCCGCCCGCGATGAGAAGTGTCTTGCCGGTTTCGCTCATGACTTCAGTACCTCACGGGGTTGATGATTCGGGTGAGCATCGGTTGCGGCCCCATCGAGCTGGCGCCCACGCCCCACGTCGCGGCGCCGCCGAGAACGTTGGCGGTGTTTTGCACCGGGGGATGTGTGACGGGCGACGGCGGAATCGCGTCGGTGATGATGGCGAGCGCCGTCGACCCCGCGAAGCGACTGGTCGTCATGTTGTACGCGGAAAACCCGTTGAGTCCGGGGTTACTCGCCGCACCGATTTGCGACTTGACCGATGCGAGCGCCGCCGATGTCGTTGCCGCCGCCGACGCGGTCATGTTGGCGACGCCGGGCCCGGCCGGACCCGACGGCAACGTGACGGACGTCCCCGAGCTGCGAAAGTAGAGAAACGCGGCGACCGCGACGGCCCCGATGATGAGAATGTCTCGCGAGTCCACGTTGAGCCTCCTAGAAAATGTGACTGAGTGACGACACGACCCCGGCTGCCGTGCCGGCGACGCCGCTGGTAAAACTGGTCGCGGCGTGGTACCCGGTCGACGGAATTCCGGTGATGGCGTTGCCGACCGCCCGCGCGGTGGTCGCGTTGAAAACCTTCCCGAGCGTGTTTTCGATTTTTCCGACGAGTCCCGGACCGGGCGCGGCGGCGGCGGCGGCGAGCGCGGCCGCTTGGTCGCTGCGACTCTTGAAATACAGAAACGCGGCGGCGCCGACGCCGAGCACGACAATGATTGTGCCAGTCCCGTTCATAGCCTCTCCCCCGTCGCGCCGAATACTTTCGCCCCGAGCAACGGACCGCCTGTGGCGACACCGGCCGCCGTTGCCCCGATGGCGAGGACATCGCCCAGCCCGAGTGTCGCGCCGGCCTTTTGTTGCTGAATCCTCCGGACGGCCGTCATCGTCGCCGCCTCACCCTTGCGATTCAAGTAGAACGCGAGGGCGAGCGCGGCACCGGCGAGGACTATGGCGACCCCCGTGCTCATGGCACGCGCCTAGATAAACTGATGCGGGAGGTAAGTTTCCTGGTCGACGGTGGTGACGTGCTTGGCCGTCGGGTAACGCAGGGGCAACCCCTTGCCGTTCTGGTCGGTGACGCGCTTCAACACCTCCGCCACGATGGACGGTTTCTGGAGCACGCACGTCGCGAGCGAGTTGGCGCCGCCCCGGACAATCTGAGCGACCCAGTCGCCCATCTTTTCCGGCGTCCACACGCGCGCGTACTCTGCCAGGATTTGATGGTTCCCCGGCGTCGTGAATCCACCCGTCTGGGTCAGGTTGAAAGTCTGGTCGGTGTCGGCCGTTTGCAGGTCCGACAGTTCCAGCTCGTCCCCGCCCATGACCAGGGGGAAGAACTTCAGGTTGACCAGGTCCGGGCTCGCCCCGGCCGCATCGACGTTGTTGTCGGTGTACGGGAACCCCGAGAAATCGTTGGTCCGGTCGGCCGTCCCCTGAATCGTGCCCGCCGACATTTGCGGCCGGTCATTGGGCAAAAGGGCGATGTGTTGCTGAATCCACCCCTTGATATCGTAGGTCGTCGCCTGACCGCGCCACGGAAACGAAAAATCCGTGCAGGACGACGGCAGAACAACGCCCGGTTGTGTGGTCGGCGTCGCGGTGAGGTCGGCGAGGAAAGCAACGCCGCCCTTGATGGCGACACCGTTGACTCCGGCGTTGCGGCCGAAACCTTCGATGGTCACCTGAGGACCACCCGAGATGGGCGTGTGGAGAATCCACTCCATCGGCGTTCCAAGCACCAGTTCCTGACGCGGGTCGAGCTGCGCGGTAACGCTCATGCTCATGCTCGACAGGGATGCCCCGGGCGAGAACGTCGTGAGCGCGGTGGTCGACGCCATCGTGACCGAAAACTGAGACGGCTGGAAAAGCGCCGCGAGCTGCGACGTCTCTTTGAGCAGTCGTCCCCGGTTGTCGTTGAGCGCCGGAATCCGGAGCGTCATCGAGAACGTATGTGCGCCGTTGGCCGAGTCGACGTTGTTGATTTGCCGCTGGCCATACTGGAATCCGCCGCCGACGAATTCGACGATGGGCAGGGTGAACCCCTTGGCGTACTGGAAGTTCAGGACGGGCCCCATCCACGAATTTTGCCAGTTGATGGAGTTGATGAGCAGCGCGGGCAGGACATCGCGCGGAATGGCCACACCCGTGCTCCCCGACTGCGTCAGCGTGCCCGTGATGGTGAGCAGCAGCGCGGTTAGGTAGTACGCCAGCGGCCCCGATGGGGCGCGGTCAGGAATGTCGTTGAGCTGCCAGTTGTACGTATTGCCCGCCGTAACTGTCAGTGAGTTGGAACCTCCGGATTTGAGGTTCCACTGATTTCCTCCCGTGCCCGACTTAATCATGGTCGTTTACCTGTTCCCTTCGGTTTGGTTGTTGGCGCCCGAAGGGCGATTAGCCGCCGACGACAATCGACTTGATTGCCGGCACGCGGAAGATGATGGCGACGACAACGGCCGTGCCGAGTGCGGTGATGAGAATGTGCTTGGCGGTGCCCATGATGAAACTCCTGTGGTTGGTTGGATGCGAGCATCAAAATTATCGCGAACGCCCGCGTGAACCCGATATACATTTTCACTTGACCGCGACGACGCGTCGTGAATCGAACCTATAAACCTTCTGGTTCCACGGTTGCCCGCGTACCAAAACGAGGAAATACCCGCGCCGCGCGGGCGGCAATTCAGTGCCCGGCAATCGCGGAATCATCAGGTGCGCGCCACCTTCGGTGTAACCGCGTTTCGTGAGCAGTCGAACCGGGTTGCCCATCATGCGCACAACGATGATGCACGTCGCCTGATTGAACGGTTCGCGCGGCACCGCCTCAGTCTCCTGCGTGCCGGCGATGGACCCCGCGCCGACGCCGCCGCCCTTCCCGTATGCCCAACCAATCGCGCTCGGGTTTTTCTGCCACTGCTGCCCGGACGCCGCGCGGTCCAGCTCGTCATAAACCGCGAGAGACGGCCGACCCTCTCGCGCGAGTTTCCACTGATAGGTGGCTATCCCTTCGTACAGCTCCGCGTTGCTGCCTCCGGTGATTTCGTCCTGGTCGCCACGAAACACCAGCACGCGCGGCTCACGGCGCGGTGGTCGCTTCAAAATCTCCGAAGGGTCCTTGTAGTACTGCCCCGAAAATTGTGGTTGCCGGGGGTTCTTGTCGTCGCCGACCAGGACGACGCCGTTCCGCTCGCGTACGAGGTATCCGGCGACTAGCCGCTTGACGATTTCAGTCTTGCCGCATCGGGTGTCGCCGAGGACGAGAATCCGGGGAGCCTCGCCATACGTGAGAGGTTCGAGCGCGATGTCGACCGCCTCTTCCCCCGGCGTCGTCTGTAGCGGCGCATTGCTGCCGCCCGCCTCGCCGACTGCCATTTCTCCTCGCACGATTCGCACCGTCCGCCTCTACTTTCCCGACCGGTCGGCGTAAGCGCGGTAGGCTTTCCGCACCAGCATTCGCCACGTCGTTTTCGACGCGCCGAAAAGTCGAACGTACATCGCGCGCACTCTATGGCTTCGCCATCCCCCACATATCCGCATCGCGGGCATGTCACGACACATCCATCATCACGGGTATGTGTGGCGACGGGCGCGCGGGCTCGACCGGTGTCGTGGGCGGCGGCGGAGTGGCGGGGGTCGGAGGAGCAGAAACGGTCGCGGTCGTGACGCTCGGGAGAACCGGCACACCTTGCTTGGGTTTCGGCGTGAGCGGCTTTGCGTGCTGGACCTGAATCGGCAACACCTGCACGGCGACCAGGGCAGGCGCCAGAACCCAATCCGGCAAGACGAGGTCATCGGGACACACCCGCTTGCCGAACTGTTCCCACATTTGGCGCCCCGCTTCGCGCGGGTCGGTGTCGGGCCAGGGTTGACCTTGTGCCGCCATGAAACCGGCGACGTCTTTCGGGATGTTTTCGTCCCGAATGGGGTCGAGTTCCAGCTTGAAAAGATGCCGGGCGACCAGTACGTGAAAGGCGATTTGGAGTTGCACCGCGACGCGCGACGCCATCACGAAAACAGACTTCATGATGGCGATGTCCCTGATGCGGACTTTCCCATCGTCGGGTGGCGTTTCAGGTGTCGGTGTGGCGGTCGTCGCGGGCACTGGTTCAGTGGTCGCCCCCGGCGCATCGGTTGCCCCGGCCGCGCGGGCGGCGTCGACCGTCCAATCGGTCGCCGGGGTTTCGGCGACGCCGTTCGACGGCGGAGGGTCGGCCGGGCGCTGGTCGAGTGGCGCGGGCTCGGGCGGAAGCACGATGGGGGTCGAGACCGGGTCGCCCGCGACAAGCGGCGACGCGATGAACGGAATCACGGGCGCAGGCTCCGGTGCTCGCGGGGTCGCTACGGCGGTTTCATCATCGTCGTAACGGAAATCGGTTTTGCCGGTCGCGACGGATTCGGCACGCCGAACCTTGGCTTTTTCGAAGTCCTTCGTTGCCAGGTTGATTCGCTTGTACTTCTGTCCCCCGGCGGGGTTTCTCTCGCCGGGAATTGCCAGCCACATGAAATAAGAACCGATGTGCCCGCCGTGCTTAGCGCGGGCGCGCATGATTGCGGGAGGCTTGCCAGGGGGACGCGACATCAACGACTCCTCAGGATGAGAGACCACACAGCAATGACCAGCGCAACGGCGGCGGCGCCGATAATCCGCCGCGACCATATGAGTGCGCGTAGCTTCCGGCGCTCGGACGTCAACAACTCGGCGGCAAGGCCCGGGTGCGTGCGCATGAATTCCCGGCGGTAACTGCGCGGGCGCATCCACCGCTTCTTGCCCGACTGCTTGACGTGCCCCGGGGTCGTCTTTTCCTTCGGCAACGGCGGGGGTTGAGGGGGGCGAAGCACGACCAGACGTTACCATACATGTATATCACGTCGCTGTGTGAATTGTCCGACATCACCACACACGCGCGTGCAAATGACGCGAATATGAAAAACACTGCCATTCGACGTTCTCGACCCGGGCGATGGGTCGGTGGCCAAAATCGCTCATCGCCTCGCCAGCGCGAGCTAATGCGGTTTGGCGGGCATGTGAAAAAACAACTCATATCGAACAATATCAACGACTTACAGCGCCGCGGCGGGCGCCGCGTCATAATGACCATATGTTTTCGTGCTTGATTATTTCCTGGACTAGTATCTAAGCACCTACAGACACCCACATACTCGAGCTATGGCCATACGTGACCATACGTGGCCCTATGTGACACCGCGCGAATCTCGGAAAATGTTTTTGCCAGCGGTCGAGCTGTACTTCTAAGATGGTCGGCGGCGAGGACATCACAAACGATGGGGGGACCCGGCCGCTCGGGTCCTCGCCGACATCCCCCGGGTGGTTGGGTCCCCACTACAAAGGAAACGGCATCATGAGCAAAAAGAAGAACAAGAAATCCGACCCGGTCACTGGCGAGGTCATCTCGGACGACGGTTTCGAAATGCTCGGGGGCGGCGTCGGAAAAGAGATGGCCATCGGGGAAGTCGTCGTTGGCAAGTTCGGCGGCGTCGTTCGCGAGATGCCGAGTAAGCGCAAGGGCGAAACGGTCCCGTTCTACCAGGTCGGCGACCGCACGTTGCTCGGGTCGACCGTCCTCAGGTCGCGCATCGAGGAGGGGATGAAATCCAACAAACTGGAGGTCGGCGACACAATTCGTGTCACGCGCGTCGAGGACGCCGCGAAAAAGCGCGGGCAAAACCCCGCCAAGGTGTACACGGTCGAAGTCAAACGGGCGAGCTAAGACGTGGGCCCGAAAGAGCAGGCAACGGCGGTGAAGTTGTTGTTGCGGTGGCGAGTCGCGTGGAATGATTTCCGCACCACGAAGGACATCGACGTCGAACAACGCGCCATCGCGGAGCTGGACAAACTGAACAGGGAGTCCAGCTCGTTTATTGTTCTTTCAGTCGACCGACTCCCCGGAGTTGGCTAGTCGTGCGGAAGATTCGCGACCACGACCCGGCGCTTACGCTCAGGCGTGTGCTCCTGGTCGTCAACGCGGTCGGTGAGTCGGTCCCGCAAAAGGTCGTCGACTGGATTGTGACGACCATCGACGGGACCGACGGCGACATCTTGAAAATCAAGTCGTTCGCGCTCGCGGCTTGCACCGTGCGCAACGATGATGAGAACAAGGTGTTGCCGTCCGAGGCAGTCGCGGTCATTCGCGACGTGTGCGTCCGCCGCTTGGCGGTCGCGCTGTGACAACCCGGGGCCGTCGTCGCGCGGCGCGTGTCGACGGCCCCGTTATTTCCCCGTTCGTCCCCCGCTACGCGGTCAAGTGGCACCGCGTCCACGATTGGGCGTACGCGGTCGTTGCGTCGCGCGCGGGCACTGGCAACGACGTCGAACCAGCCGAGCACCCGCGCAACACGCGCATCGCCGGTTGGCGCGGTCAGTGGGTTTTCGACGTCAACAACGAGGAAGAGGCATTCGAGCGCGGCGTGCCCGTCGAGTGGTTCGGCGAAATCCCAGACGGCCCCGCGCGCGACCGGGGCGGCGCTCGCCGGGTTTCGATTCGTCTCTTTACTTGGGTCGTCAACGCCGGCCGACAGGGCGCGTACGACCCGCAGTGGATTACGTCCGGGTGGGGCATGAGCGCCCGCGCCGCCGCGCACGCTCACGGGCGATGGGTCGACGCCTACGGCGACGCAGTTGCCAACGGCGTCGAGTCGCGCCGCCTCATTGCGACCGCCATCGAGGTCGTGCTGTGGACGGCCGGGCCGACGACGGACTATGTATGAACGCCATCCTTCGATTCTTGGGTTTCAATCAGTGCATCGCCTGCCACAGACTCATCTACTTTTGGCGGGTCTGCCGTCGATGTCTCGCGCGGGCGGGCTACCTTGACTAGCGAGCTGCGCGTTGACGCAATCTGGGACATCGAAACCGCCAACTGGGACCAATTCGCCGTCGGTGCCATGTGGACTCGTGATAGAGGTACTGAGGTTTTCCGCACTGAGGATGACCTCGCTCACGCTCTACTGTCGTTGCCCCCAAAGTCGGTTGCGTGGGCACATGCTGGCGGACGGTTCGACGTCCTCTGGTTGCTCGATTGGTGTCGTCGCTCCGGGTCTATACCTCCCGCTCAAATACGAATGAGCGGGTCGTCGATTGCGTCACTCGCAATCAAGCGCGGCCCCGTGTTGCGCGATAGTTGTCGCCTCATCCCAATGAGCCTCAAACAGGCTTGCACGATGTTTGATGGCGTCCGAAAAGAGGCTCTAGAGCTGGCGTGCGTGTGTGGTCGTGCGTGCGGCGGTTACTGCTCGATTCGTCTCAACATGGCGGGCGCCGAGCGCCGCCGGGTCGAGGATTACTTGGTCGCGGACATCGAATCGCTACGCGACACCATGCTGGGTCTGGTCGACTACGCGTCGTCGCATTCACTCGACCTCGCGGGCACCGTGGCATCGACCGCGTGGTCGACGGCCAAGAACCGTTGCGGTCTAGAGGACGCCGATTGGGACTTTCGCGCGTACAAGCTCGCTCGGGCGGGGTACTACGGCGGGCGTGTCGAAGTCGCGCGACTGGTTGCCGCCCTGGTCCAGCGTTTCGACCGCGCGAGCGCGTACCCGGCCGCGCTCACCCTACCCGTCCCGTGCGGCGCGATGCGAATCCTCGACGCGCGCACGGCACGTCTCGCGTGGGCACGCCAGCGACCCGGCATTTATCACGGCGTCGTACGCGTTGCCGACCAGCTCGCCCCGCCACTACCCGTCCGGCATGGCGCGCGACTTGTCTACCCGTCGGGGTTGCTCCACGGGGCGTGGACG
>Ga0105248_10007082_pt1 | contig 12281 bp, 9 predicted proteins | sample KBSS34metaG_FD_81524 | JGI IMG/M metagenome (GOLD analysis project Ga0105248, IMG submission 81524) | Switchgrass rhizosphere microbial communities from Kellogg Biological Station, Michigan, USA - KBS S3-4 metaG | ecosystem: Host-associated > Plants > Roots > Rhizosphere > Soil | place... | reverse complement strand
GTCGCGTTTGCCGACCGTCGGCCGCTGCGAGAGCAGCGCGGCGCCCGTGCGCTCGACCTGGTCGAGGATCCGCATGCCGCCGAGCCAGGTGAAACGCAGCTCGTGGCGCAGGCGGCCGCGCACGCCGTCGCAGACGGCACGGCCGGCGTCGTACTGCACGCGCGTCTGATCCACGCATTGGCGCAGCGCGGCCGTCCACGCGTCGTTGAGGAACGGGCCGCTCAGATCCATTTCGCGCGCGCGGCAGGCCGCCGTCACGTCGCGCGGCACGTAGAGGCGTCCGATGATCCAGTCGTGGCCGAAGTCCTGCCAGAAGTTCGTCAGCTGCAGCGCGGTACACAGTGCGTCCGATGCGCGATCGAGCGCCTCGTCGCGGTAGCCGGCGATGCGCAGCACCAATCGCCCGACCGGATTCGCGGATCGGCGGCAGTAGTCGAAGACGTCGGCCCACGAGTCGTACCGGGTCGTCATGGTATCCTGACCGAACGCGCTCACGAGATCGTCAAACAGCGTGATGGGCAGCTCGAGCGATCGGATTGAATGAGCGAGCGCGACGACAATCAAATCTTCATGGGCATGTGGCGCCGCTTCCGACCGCTCGACGGCGACGGCCGCGTGCAGGCGCCGCTGCCACGCGTCGAGCTTCGCCAGACGCTCCTCCGCCGGCATCGTCCCCTCGTCGGCGATGTCGTCGGCGGTACGGGCGTAGGCGTACACCGCCGCGACGTGCGGACGCATGGCGGCCGGCAGCAGCCTCGATGCCACGGGAAAATTCTCGTAATGCGCTCGGGCCATCGCCTCGCACGCCGCGTAGGCGCGTGCGAGCGGCTCGGGCCAGTGGGACACCGACGCATTTTAGTCCGATATGCGTGACGTCTTCGCCGCCCTCGTCGCGATCGTCCTGCTCGTCGTGGCCGCGAGCCTCGGCACGACGCTGACGGCGTTCCGCCGGCGCCGGCTGCGCGCGCGCGATTCCGAGCGCGCATTGGGCCGCACGGTCCTCGCCGAAATCCCGGCCGACGACGACCTGCGGCTGTTCAGCGAAGATGAGGTGCGCTTCTACTATGGCGAGGCGTCGGTGGACAAGGATCTGATTGTCGCCGTCCGCGTGCTGATCAACGGCTCGCCGATCGCCGCGTACGTGTCGAGACGGCATCCGGTGGACATCGCCCGCCAGGCGACCAGCTTCGAGGATCGCCCCGAAGGGATCGCACGCGATCGCTGGGACGTGGCGATTGAAACGGTGAACGGGATGATGCTCGTCGAATGCGGCGCGATCAGAGAACGGGTCTCGCAAGAGCTCGCCAGGACCGTGTTTGACGCCGTCAAACGAGAGCTCGAGCGCCGAGACGCCTCGTAAATCTACAATTCACCATTGTGAATTTACAACCACTCGGTCTCCGGCACGCCTGCGCGATGGTTGGCCACGCGGGCGAGGACGAACAGCAGGTCGGACAGGCGGTTGACGTAGCGCAGCAGGACCGGATCGATCGGCGGATCGAGCGAAACGATGCGGCGCTCGGCCCGGCGGCAGACGGTGCGGGCCACGTGCAGCGCGGCACCGGCCGTGGTGCCGCCGGCGAGGATGAAGCGCCTGAGCGGCGGCAGATCGGCTTCGAACCGGTCGATCAGCTGCTCCAGCCGCAGGATATGGTCGTCGTCGATGACCGCTTTTTTCACGCGCGGCGCGAGCTTGTCGGCGGGATCGGCGAGCTGGGCGCCGAGGGCGAACAGATCGCGCTGCAATGTCACGAGCTCCTGGTCGAGCGCCGGATCGAGTGCTGAGGCGCGAGCGAAACCGAGCCAGGCGTTGAGCTCGTCGATTTCGCCGTACGCGTCGACGCGCGGATCGTCTTTCCGCGCGCGGTCGCCGCTGAACAGCGACGTCTCGCCTGTGTCGCCGGTGCGCGTGTAGATTTTCACGGACGAATTATACGAAATGCCCGTCAAGAAGAAGAGCGCCCGCGCGACCCCGCGACCCGTGCCCGTGCCCGCCGATCGCCGCCGCTTCCGGCAGCGGCTGCTGACATGGTACGGCCGTCACGGTCGCGATCTGCCGTGGCGCAAGACCGACGATCCGTACCACATCCTCGTGTCCGAGATCATGCTGCAGCAGACGCAGGTCGATCGCGTGCTGCCGAAGTACGCCGAATGGCTCGACAAGTACCCGTCGATGGAGTCGCTCGCGGAGGCGCCTGAACGGGACGTCACGAAGACCTGGTATCCGCTCGGCTACAACATCCGCCCCAGGCGCCTGCAGTCGATCGCGCGCGAGTCGGTGGCGAAATACGGCGGCCGCCTGCCGTCGGACGAGGCGACGCTGCTCTCCTTCAAGGGCATCGGCGCCTACACGGCCGGCGCGATCCGCAGCTTCGCCTTTCGTGAGCGGGCCGCGATCCTCGACACCAACGTGGCACGGGTGCTGTTCCGCGTCTTCATCGCCAAGGGTGACCCGAAGAGCCATGCCATGAAGCAGCACCTCTGGAAAATCTCCGAGACGGTGATGCCGCATCGTCAGGTGTTCGACTTCAACCAGGCGCTGATGGACTTCGGCGCGATGATCTGCGTCGCGCGCAACCCGAAATGTCTCATCTGCCCGATGGCGAAAAGCTGCCGCGCCTATCCGTTCACGCCCGACAAGTGACCGGCGACCAATGACCAACGACCAATGACTACCGTGGTCGTCACCGCAGCGGTCATCGAGATCGCCGGCCGGTTTCTGGTCACCCGGCGGCAGCAAGGCGTACACCTCGAAGGGTTCTGGGAATTTCCCGGCGGCAAATGCGACAGGGACGAGCCTCTGAAGGATTGTCTCGCGCGCGAGCTGTTCGAGGAGCTCGACGTCTCGTCGCGCGTCGGTGAGGAGCTCTTCGCGACCACCCACGCATATCCGGATCGATCGGTCGAGCTCCACTTCTTTCGGTGCGAGCTGCTCGGAGAGCCGCGACCCGCGCTCGGTCAGGAGATGCGATGGGTACGGCGCGAAGATCTCGCGGCGCTGGCGTTTCCGCCGGCGGACACCGAGCTGATCCAGATTCTGACGCAGGGCTAAAAGCCCTGCGCCACGGGCCTGACAGCCTTGAAAGAGTGGAGCCGTGGGGCAGGGCTTCAGCCCTGCCGGTGGACGAACGGCAACGCTGTCACCGTCGCGCTCTGATCGCCAACCGTCACGGCCGTGCCCGGCTCGAGGAAATCCCGGTGGACGTAGGCGAGCGCGATCGGCCGCTTCAGTGCCGGCGAGGCCGTACTGCTCGTCACGTGGCCGATCTCGCGATCGCCGCTGCGGATCATCGAACCGGCCTCGGGGACCCGGTCGCCGTCCAGTGTCAGCCCGACCAGTTTGCGCGCGACGCGGCCGTGGCCGCGATGCAGCACGCGAATGATGACTTCCTGGCCGACGTAGCAGCCTTTCGAGAAGCTGATCGCGCGCGCCTCGATGCCGGCCTCGAGCGGGATGGTCTCCTCGTCCATGTCGCGGCCGAACAAGGGCGCACCAGACTCCACGCGCAAGGCTTCTGCGGTTGCGGCGTCGAGCTCGACCACGCCCGCGTTGATCAGCGTTTCCTTCAGCGCGCCAGCCTGCGGGTGGTCGACGTAGAGATCGAAACCGGGCTCGCCGAGGTCGGTGACACGCGTCACGATCGCCGCGCCTCCGGCCCACTCTCCGCGCACGTTGGCGTGTTCAGGCATCTCGTACAGCGCGTCCTCGCCGACGCCGCTGACGATCGAGGCGACGGCCGCCGCCGCTCCCGGCCCGACAATCGCGATTTGCGCGAACGTCTCGGTCACGTCGCCGAGCTGCACATCCTCCGAGAAGATGAACTGATCGAGCTTCGCCATCACGCTGTCCTTGACGCCGCCAGTCACGGCCAGGAGCATGACGTGCCCGAGCTCGTACGCGTAGAGGTCGGCGATCATGCGGCCCTGCGCAGTGAGGTACGCGGCATAGCAACCCTGACCTGGCTTCAGCGCGACGATGTCGTTGGTCAGCAGGCCCTGCAGGTAGGACGCGCGCTCGGCACCGGAGACGACGATCCGGCCGCGATGCGAGCGATCGAGAAACGCGGCACGATGGCGCGCCGCGTCGTACGCGGCGGCCGAGACGGCCGGAATCATGGTGTTATGCTGAGACATGCTCTCGCTCCATTCTATCCGTGCGGCGGTCGCGGCGGCGGCGCTGGCGGTGCCGCTCGGCGCGGCGGCGCAGGTCGTCATCCCGCAGCCGCTGGCGGACACGACCGGGACGAGCTTCTCGATCTTCCTGCGCGGCGCGCCGATCGGAACAGAGCAGATCGCGGTCAACCGCGTCGCCGGCGGCTGGACCATCGTCAGCTCCGGACGTCTGGCGGCGCCGCTCGACGCCGTCGCGCGGCGGCTGCAGGTGCGCTACACCGCCGACTGGAAACCGCTCGAGTTCACGCTCGACGGCCTGATTCGCGGACAGACGCAGACGATCCACACCGTCGTCGAGGGCACGTCTGCGAAAAACGACGTCACCGCCGCCGGACAGACGACGCAGAAGGTCGACACCATCGATCCGAACGCGCTGCTGCTGCTGCCGACAAATTTTTTTGGCCCGTATGAGGCGGTCGCGGCACGGCTGAAGACGGCGCCGGCCGGCAGCGAGATCCCGGTTTACATCGTGCCGCAGGGCTCGATCACGATCGCCGTCGGCGAATCTTCGGCCGAGCAGATCCAGACCGCCGGACGCCTGGTCAGCGCGCGGCGCACGCGTCTGGCGCTCGTGCTGCCGGGCGGACGGCTCGACGCCGATCTCTGGACCGATGACTCCAGCCGCATGATCCGGTTCAGCGTGCCGCAGCAGTCGCTCGAGGTCGTGCGCGAGGACATTGCCGCCGTGTCGTCACGCAGCGTCACGATTTCCAGGCCGAACGACGTACAGATCAACATCCCGAGCAACGGCTTCTCGCTCGCCGGTACGCTCTCGCGCCCGGCGCAGTCCACTGCCGCGCGTCTGCCCGCCGTTGTCCTCGTCGCCGGCAGCGGACCCACCGACCGCGATAGTCTGCTCTTCGGCATTCCCATCCTGGGACAGATCGCCGGCGCCCTCGCCGACGCGGGCTACGTGGTCGTGCGCTACGACAAGCGCGGCATCGGCCAGAGCGGCGGCCGCGCCGAGGCGGCGACGCTCGCCGATTATGCCGATGACGTACGCGCCGCGGTGAAGCTCCTGGCGGATCGCAAGGACGTGGATGCCAAACGGATCGCCGTGATCGGCCACAGCGAAGGCGGGTTGGTCGCGCTGATGGCGGCCGAGAAGGACAAACGCATTGCGGCGGTCGGCCTGGTGGCCACGCCCGGAATGACCGGTGCCGACATCATCCTCGCCCAGCAGAAACGCCTGCTCGACCGCTCGAAGATGACGCCGGAGGAGAAGCGGGCGAAGGTCGACGAGCAGAAGAAGATCCACGAAGCCGCGACGACTGGTAAAGGCCTGGAGCTGCTGCCGCCCGCCGTCCGCCGCAGCATCGATAATCCCGAATTTCAAGGCATCCTGATCAGCGACCCAGCCAAGCTCGTGCTGCCAGTGCGTCAGCCGCTCTTGATCGTGCAGGGAGGCCTGGACACGCAGGTGGAGCCGGGCAACGCCGATCAGCTCGAAGCGATCGCGCGAAAGCGTAAGAACGCGCCGGCGGTCGAAGTCGTGAAGGTTGCGGACGTGAACCACCTGCTCGTGCCGGCGACAACCGGCGAGGTCAGCGAGTACGGCGATCTCAAGGACAAACACGTCAGCGCGGCAGTGGACCAGGCGATCGTTGCATGGCTGAACAAGACGCTCTCGGCCGCGCGCTAGAGATCGCGCGGGCCTACGCGGCGTCGCGCGGCGGCCGTCCGGTGTGGGCGACGGCGACGCTCACCGAGCTGCGTTCCGCGCTTGGCGGACCGCTTGCGGCGTCACCCATCGATCCGACCGATGTCATCGACGCGCTCGCGCGCGCAGCCGAGCCCGGCCTCGTGACGACGACAGGCCCACGCTATTTCGGGTTCGTCACCGGCGGCGCGCTGCCGGCGACCGTCGCGGCCGAATGGCTCGCAAGCGTGTGGGATCAACCGGCGGCGCTCTACATCATGTCTCCGGCCGCGGCCGTCGTCGAGGAGGTGGCCGGCGCGTGGCTGCTCGACTTGCTCGGACTGCCCGGCACGTGCAGCGTCGGCTTCGTCACCGGCTGTCACATGGCGAATTTCACCGCCCTCGCGGCTGCGCGGCACGAGCTGCTCCGCCGCGCCGGCTGGGACGTGGAGGCCGACGGGCTGCAGGGCGCACCGCCGCTTCGCGTGATCGTCGGCGAGGAAGTTCACGTGTCGGTGATCGGCGCGCTTCGGCTGCTAGGAATCGGTTCCCGGCAGATCGTTCGGGTCGCCGCCGACGATCAGGGACGGATGCGGCCGGAGGCGCTTGCCGCGGTACTTGCAGGATCCTCTACGACGGTCCGCCTGAAGGCGGACACTAGCGAAATCATCCCAACGATCATCTGCGCGCAGGCGGGGAACGTGAACACCGGCGCGTTCGATCCGCTCGAAGAGATTGCCGATGTCGCCGGCCGACATCAGGCCTGGCTGCACGTCGACGGCGCGTTCGGTCTGTGGGTCGCGGCCAGCGACGCGTTGAAGCATCATGTACGCGGCATCGAGCGCGCGGATTCGTGCGCGACCGACGCGCACAAATGGCTGAACGTGCCGTATGACTCCGGTCTCGTCTTCGTCGCGCATCCGGCCGCGCACCGCGCCGCGATGAGCCTCAGCGCGGCGTATCTCGTGCGATCGGCGGACGAACCGCGCGAGCCGATGGACTGGGTGCCCGAGTCGTCGCGTCGGGCGCGCGGCTTCGCCGTCTACGCCGCGCTGCGATCGCTCGGGCGGAGCGGCGTCGCGGATCTCGTCGACCGCTGTTGCCGGCTTGCACGGCGGTTCGCTGAGCGGCTGCAGCAGGAGGCGACGATCCGGATCCTCAACGACGTCGTGCTGAATCAGGTGCTGGTCCGCGTCGTGCCGCCGGCCGGCGACGCGGACGCAGCCACGCGCGCCGCGCTTCGGCTCGTGCAGGACGAGCGCGTCTGCTGGCTCGGCGGCTCGCGCTGGCACGACATGGACGCGATGCGAATCTCCGTATCCAACTGGTCAACGACTGACGCGGACATCGATCAATCGGCGGAGTCGATCATCCGCGCTGTACGACGCGTCTTGTAGGACATCCGCAAACCGTCGTTCGTGGGGTCCGGCTTCAGCCGGACCTAGAGCGGTTTCGATATGGCTGTAGTGGCGCAGCCCTTCAGGGCTGCGAAAACGCAGGGCTGAAGCCCTGCGCCACACAAGTCGAAAGTGCCCCAGATAGACGATCGCGTCGCTGTGGGTCCGCCTGAAGGCGGACCCCACGTACCACACCGATCTGAAACGCGCTCTGTTCCGATCAATCCTGTCGCAGGGCTTGCGCCGGATCGATGATCAACTCGCGGCGCGCCGCGAGCACGCAGGACGCGAGCCCCGCCGTACCAACGAGCACGACGACGGCCGCGACGATCAGTGGGTCCCGCGCCGGGACTTCGAACAGCAGGCTGGCGACGAGGCCCCCAATCGCGAGCGCACCGGCGGCACCGGCCACGGCCCCGGCCGCAAGCGGTCCGCCGGTCTGACGGATGATGAGCCCCAGGACCTCCGACGCCTTCGCGCCAAGCGCGACGCGGATGTTCATCTCCCGCCGGCGCCGCGCCACGCTGTACGCCGTCACGGAATAGACACCCATCATCGCGATCAGGAGCGCCGCCGCGGCGAACGCGATGAACAGCGTCGTCTGATAGCGTCTGGCCGCAAAGGAGATCTCGACCAGCTGCTCGAGCGGCCGTGAATCTCCCAGCGCGATCTCCGGATCGATCTCGTGCACCACTCTCCTGACGGCGGGCAGCAGCACGGCCGGATCGCCCTGCGCCTTGATCAAGAGCGACGCGGATGCCCGGCTGCGCCACCAGTACGGCGCGTAGACCATCAATGGCGGCGTCCGCTCGATCGAGGTGAGCCGCGCGTCGGCGACGACGCCGACGACCTCGAAGCCCTGTTCGTCCGGATATCCGCGGCTGAACCGCTTGCCAACCGGATCCTGTCCCGGCCAGAGCCGCGCCGCCGCCGGCTCGGAGAGCAGCGCGGGCGCCGGACGATCAGGCGCGCGCTCTCCATCGGTGAACGATCGGCCGCGGACGATCGGGATGCCCAGCGTCCGGAAATACTCGGGGGCGACGAAGCGGAAGTTCGCGGACGGCAAGGTGAAGATCGGTTGCGTGTTGCCGCTGACGGCGACGAAATTGACCTGCCCGGATCCGCTGAGCGGCAGCATCGACGTCGTCGCCGCTGCCTGGACGCCCGGCAAGGCGTGGATGGCGGTGAGGATCCTGTCGTACGCCGCTTGCCGCACCGGCTCCTCGGCGTAGCGCGCCGCCGGCAGCGCGACGTCGACCGTCAGCACGCGTTCGGTATCGAACCCGCGATCGACGCGCAGGAGCCGGCCGAAGCTCAGGCTCAGTAGCGCCGTGACGACGAGCAGGGTGACCGAGAGTGCGACCTGCAAGGCAAGCAGCATCGCTCGCGTGCGGAGGCCTTCTCGATCGCCGGTCGTCGCGCCGCCGGCACGCAAACCGGCCTGCACGTTGCCTCCGGCGATGCGCCATGCGGGAAGCATCGAGACGATCAGGCCCGCAATGATCGACACACCGGCGGCGAACGCCAGGACGCGGGCATCCAGCGTCACCTCGTCGACACGCGGAAGGCTTACAGGCGCGGTGCGCACGAACAGCGCGAGACCGGCCCACGCCAGCCACACGCCGAGGAGGCCGCCGGTGACCGACAGCAGCGCCTGCTCCAGAGCTGCGCGCCCCACCAGCCTGGCTCCGCTGGCGCCGAGCGCCGATCGAATCGACGACTCGCGCAGGCGCGCCGCCGTCCGCGTCAGGCCGAGATTCGCGAGGTTCGAGCACGCGATGAGGAGCACTGCGCCGATTGCGGCGAAGAGCAGGAGCAGTCCACGGCGCGAGCCGCTGACGATCGATTCGGCCAACGGCATGACGTCGCTTGCCAGCGTCACCGGCTCGTGTGCCTCGCGCGTCGCGATCGCGCTGACCTGCGCCTGCAGCACGTCGAGCTCCGCGCGCGCTTCTTCGGCCGTTACTCCGGCCTTCAGGCGGCCGATCGCCTCGTTGTTGTGATCGCCGACCCAGCCGACGCGCTCGGACGCCATGCGAATCGCGACGAATCCGTCCAGCTTCGCGGTCAGCTCCGTGCGGTTTGGCAGGCGAAAGTCGCCGGGCAGCACGCCGACGACGGTGTGCGGGATGGAGTCGAGCGCAATCGCGCGCCCGACGACTACCGGGTCCGCGCCAAAACGCTGCCGCCACAGACGATCGGTGATCACGACCGCCCGCGGCCGCTCCTCGCGCTCGTCGTCAGGTGTCAGAGTTCGGCCGATGGCCGCCTTCACCTGCAGCGCATCGAAGATCGATCCGGTGGCGCGGACCACGTCGATGCGTGCAGCGTCGCCGCTCCCGGTGAGGTTCACGGGCCTCACGATGTATTGCGCCAGCGATTCGAACGAGGTGGCGTGCGCTCGCCAGTACTCGAAGTGTTGCTCGTTGACCTCCATCGGCGAGACCCGCCGGTCGGCGCGGCGCCAGATCTCACGTACCGCCACGAGGCGATGCGATTCGTGGTAGGCCAGCGGCTTCAGCAACACGCCGTTCACGATCGAGAAAACGGCCGTCGTGGCGCCGGTCGTGAACGCGAGCGTCAGGATGACGGTGACCGCGTACGAGGCATCGCGGCGCAAAGACTTGAACGCGTCGCGCAGGTCGAAAGACAGGGAGCGCATACCGCGTTAGACGGATGGTCGTCCAGCTCAGTTGTCAGGGGTCAGACACCGTACAAGACGTGACAAACAGGAAGCGGACGAAGTGGAGCCGATTACTCGTAGCGCAGCGCGTCGATCGGATCGAGCTTCGACGCCTTGAGCGCCGGCAGGAATCCGCTGACGAGACCGACGAGCATCAGAATCGTCGAGGTGATAACGACGAGCCGTACCGACAGGACGAGGTGGATGTCCGTCACTCGGCTCGCGTCATCCAGCAGTTCGGCCAGGAATGGACGCGGGCTGAGCAGCCACACGAGGCCCCACGACACCGCGATGCCGACGACGCCGCCGGCGAACGTCGTCGCGAGCCCTTCCAGCAGGAACTGAAACAGGATCTCGCGCGGCCGCGCGCCGAGCGCCTTGCGGACGCCGATCTCGCGGGTGCGCTCCTGCACGTTCACGAACATGATGTTCATGATGCCGACGCCGCCGATCGCCAGCGTCAGCACACCAATGAACGTGAGCACGATCTTGAGGCCGCCGACGATACCGCCGACGACTTCCTGGTTTTCCTCCGAGCCGCGCATGGTGATCGCGCGTGTGTCGGCCGCGTTGTAGCGGTAGCGCTTGGCCAGGAACTCGCGGACCTGCACGAGCGCCTTTTTCTCGAGCACCGGCGACACCGCCTGCCACACGAACGTCCCGACGTACCGGTTCTCCGTCAATCCGCCCATCGTCGTCCAGGGGATGAAGACGCAGTACTTGTCCGGCTGGTTGTAGTTGGAGAGCTGCACCTTCTCTTCCATCACGCCGACGATCTCGAACGGCTGGCCTGCAATCCGGATCGTCTCGCCGACTGGGGGGATGCCGCCGAACAGCTTTCGCTGCACCTCGGTGCCGATGAAGGCCACGCGGCGGCGCAGGCGCACGTCCTCGTCGTCGAGAAAGCGCCCGCCGGGCTGCGCATGCTCCGCCCGCATCGTCCCGTACGACGCGGCGACGCCGCGAATCAGGTGACCCGACTGCTTGTTGCCGTAGACGATTGGGAACTGCTGCATGAATTCCGGACTGACGTTCTTCACCAGCGGCAGCTCGCCGATCGCCAGCACGTCGTCGGCGGTCACGCGGACGCGCTTGCCGGCACGCTCGCCTCCCGCCTGCATGCTCGTCTGCCCAGGGAACGCGACGACGGTGCCGTCCGAGAAGGCGCCGCGGAACCCGGCGTCGAGCGCGCCGCCGAAGCCGTCGCCGTACGACAGCAGCACGACAACCGAGATGATCCCCCATGAGATGCCGAGCATCGACAAGGCCGCGCGGAAGAGATGATGGTAGAGGCCGAAGCAGGCTTCGCGGACGATCTCGCGCGTCATCGTCAGCCGGCTCCATTGCCGATTCGACAAGGAGGAGACCAAGGGCACAAATGGAACGGGCGCAGCGTCCATGATCACATCTCGAACCGCAGCGCTTCGACCGGCGGCAGCTCCGCCGCGCGGCGCGCGGGATAAGTGGAGGTGGCCACGCCGATCACGATAAGCGTGAGCAGCGACAGCATGGCCGACTGCCACGACAGGATCATTCCGGAGAAGCGCTCCGGCATCGGCGCGAGGTTGATCAGCTGACAGAGGCCCAGGGCGACGAGCATGCCTCCCCCGCCGCTCAGCAGCGTCAGAAAGAAGCCTTCGAGAAAAAACTGCCGCTGGATCAACCTGGTCGTGGCGCCGAGCGCCTTGCGGACGCCGATCTCGCGCGTCCGCTCTTTCACCGCGACGAGCATGATGTTCATCACGCCGATCCCGCCAAGCGCCAGCGTCACGATGCCGACGATGGTGAAGAACTGCTTCATGTGGCCGATCATGCGTCCGAACATCAGCGTCTGCAGCGACGTGTCCCACATCGAGATCGCCTGTTTGTCGTCCGGGTCGAAGCCGTGGCGGCGCGCGAGAATCGCCCGGACGTTCTGCTCCAGCGGCCAGTCGACGTCTTCGATGCGGCCGGTGCGCTCGTCCAGCGCGCGCGGCAGCTGGGCGACGACCCAGTCCTTCGGGGCGACGATGATGTCCGACAGCGTTCCAGGCTCGGCGTCGCGCCGCGGCAGATCGCGTGACATCGCCGCGAAGGGCACGAAGATCTTGTTGTTGTCGGGACCGCTGTAATTGCTGTCCTGGGCCTTCTTGCGGATCTTGCCGACCACCGTGTACGGCATGCCGTTGAGCGTGACCGCTTCACCGAGGATGTTGCGTTTGCCGAACAGCTGCTCGGCCATGTCGAAACCGACAATCGCGACGCGGGACACCTGCTGCTCGTCCTGCCACGCGAAGTTGCGGCCGTATTCCAGCTCGATGGTGCGGATGTCCTGATATTGCGGCTCGATGCCGGTGACGCGCGCGGTCGCGGCGTTGTAGCTGCTCTTCACCCTGACGGCGCCGCGCTC
>Ga0105248_10007081_pt1 | contig 12284 bp, 5 predicted proteins | sample KBSS34metaG_FD_81524 | JGI IMG/M metagenome (GOLD analysis project Ga0105248, IMG submission 81524) | Switchgrass rhizosphere microbial communities from Kellogg Biological Station, Michigan, USA - KBS S3-4 metaG | ecosystem: Host-associated > Plants > Roots > Rhizosphere > Soil | place... | reverse complement strand
GTATAGAGCGTGAGAACCTGGCTGACGATTAACCCGCCGATGATGGTGATGCCAAGGGGCCGCCGCAGTTCCGACCCGGTACCAGCGCCAATCGCCAACGGGAGCGCGCCCAGCATCGCCGCGATCGTAGTCATGAGAATCGGCCGAAAGCGCAGGAGGCAGGCTTCGAAGATGGCATCGCGGGGGCTCTTGCCTTCGTGCCGCTCGGCCGCCAATGCGAAATCCACCATCATGATCGCGTTCTTCTTGACGATGCCGATCAGCAGAATGATTCCGATCATCGCGATCACCGTGAGATCGGTATGCGTGATCATCAGCGCCAGAAGCGCTCCGACACCGGCGGACGGAATCGTCGACAGGATCGTGATCGGGTGAACGTAGCTCTCGTACAGTACGCCGAGCACGATAAAGACCGCCGCCAGCGCCGTCGCGATCAGAACCGGTTCGTTGTCGAGCGATTCCCGGTAGGCCTGGGCGGTGCCGGCGAACATCGTGTGAATGGTTCCCGGCAACCCGATATGCCTGGCGGCCCGCTCGATCGCGCTGACCGCATCACCGAGCGCGATACCGCGTCCCAGGTTGAACGAGATCGTCACCGCGGGAAACAGTCCCTGATGGTTGACGGACAGTGGCGCGGTCGCCGGCGACCAGCTGGCAAAGGCGCTCAGCGGCACCGCCTTGCCCTGCGGCGACTGCACGAACAACCCGTTCAACGACGCGGCGCTCTGCCAGTACCGCGGTGCGACCTCCATGACTACGTGGTACTGATTCCGGCCGCGATACATCGTCGAGACCTGACGCTGTCCGAATGCGTCGGACAGCGTCGCGTCGATGAGTGAGGGCGCAATGCCGTATCGTGCGGCCTCCTCGCGGTCGTAGTCCACGAGTGCCTGCAGCCCGTGGTTCTGCTGATCGCTGTTCACGTCGCTGATGATCGGGATGTGCTGCAGCTCCTGCAGCATTCTGGGTGCGTAGGTTGTCAGATCGGTCAGGTTGTCGCCCTGCATCGTGAACTGGTACTGCGCATTGCTCTGGCGGCCGCCGACGCGGACGTCCTGCGATGACTGCAGGTAGAGCGTCGCGCCCGGTACCCGCCCCAGCCTCGGTCGAAGCCGCCTGATGACTTCGTCCGCACGCACGTGCCGCTCGGCGAGCGGCTTTAATGCGATGAACAGCCGTGCCGTGTTTGTCGGTCCTCCACCGCCGCTGAACCCGATGGTGTTCGCCACCGCCGGATCGGCCTTGACGATCGCCATCATTCGCAGCAACAAGTCATTCATCGACTGGAACGAGCTGCCCTGATCGGTCTGAATCGCTCCGTTGACGCGTCCGGTGTCCTGCTGGGGGAAAAACCCCTTCGAGACATGCAGGAAGAGATAGCCAGTCAAACCGATCGTGCCGATCAGGATGAGGAGGGTGACGACGGCGTAGCGCAGTACGACGCCGAGCGTGCGGCCGTACGCGCTGACGACGGTTGCGAACATGCGTTCGCTCCATTGGTAAAGCCGCCCGTGACGCTCCGGCGTCTTGAGCAGATGCGCGCACATCATCGGCGTGGCGGTCAACGAGACAACCATGGAGATCACGATTGCCGCTGCCATGGTGACCGCGAACTCGCGGAACAGACGTCCGACGATTCCACTCATGAGGAGGATCGGAATGAACACCGCCACCAGGGAGAGGCTCATCGACATGACGGTGAAGCCGATTTCCTTCGCCCCTTCGAGCGCCGCTTCGAGCGGTCCCTTCCCCTGTTCGCGGTAGCGGGTGATGTTCTCGATCACCACGATCGCATCGTCGACGACGAAGCCGGTGGAGATCGTCAATGCCATCAGCGAGAGGTTGTCGAGGCCGTAGCCGAACAGGTACATCGCCCCGAACGTGCCGATCAGCGAGAGCGGGACGGCGACGCTCGGGATCATCGCCGTTCGCGGGCTCCGGAGGAACGCGAACACGACGAGAACGACCAGGACGATCGAGATGATCAGCGCACGCTCGATGTCGTGCACGGATGCCCGGATGGTCGTCGTCTGGTCGACGACCACGTCAACGTCAATCGCCGGCGGGATGGCAGCCTTCACGCGCGGCAGCACCTCGCGAACGGCGTCGACGGTCGTGATGATGTTGGCGCCCGGCTGCCGGAAGATGATCACCATGACCGCCGGCTCACCGTTGACGTAGCCGGCCGTCCGGATGTCCTCGATCGACTCTTCGGCGGCGCCGACATCACGGATTCGGACCGGCGCGCCGTCGCGGTACGCGACGATCAGCGGCGAGTAGTCGATCGCCTTCAACAGCTGATCGTTGGCGCCGATCTCCCAGCGCTGGTAGCCGGCCGACACTTGCCCCTTGGGCGTGTTCGCATTGGTCGCGGCGATGGCCGCTCGGACCTGTTCGAGGCCAATACCGTACTTGCTCAGCATCGACGGATTCAGTTCGACGCGGACCGCAGGCAGCGCTCCGCCGCCGACCACCACCTGGCCGACGCCGCGAATCCGCGAAAGAGACTGCGCCATCACCGTCGAGGCGGCGTCGTAGATCTGTCCCTTGCTCAGCGACGACGAGGTCAGCGACAGAATCATGATCGGCGAATCGGCCGGATTCACTTTCCGGTAGTTGGGGTTCGACGGCAGATTCGCCGGCAGATAGCCGCGGGCGGCGTTGATCGCGGCCTGGACGTCGCGGGCGGCGGCGTCGATGTCGCGGTCGAGATCGAACTGCAGCGTGATGCTGGTCGAGCCGAGCGAGCTCGACGAGGTCATTTCCGTGACCGCCGCGATGCGCCCGAACTGCCGCTCCAGCGGCGCGGCCACCGACGATGCCATGGTCTCCGGGCTCGCGCCCGGCAGCGACGCCGACACCGAGATCGTCGGAAAATCCACCTGCGGAAGCGGCGACACTGGCAGTAGTCCGAACGCGACCGCGCCGGCCAGACCGAGCGCGACCATCAGGAGCGTCGTCGCGACCGGCCGGCGAATGAACGGGGCGGAGATGTTCACGTGCGTCCGGCCTCGGACGAGGTCTCGCGGTCCCTGGAGAACCGCGCGGCCAGGCGATCGAACCAGAGGTAGATGACCGGCGTCGTGTAGAGCGTGAGCAACTGACTCACGAGGAGGCCGCCGACGATGGCGATGCCGAGCGGACGCCGGAGCTCCGAGCCGGTTCCGGAACCGAGGGCGAGCGGGATGCCGCCCAACAGCGCCGCCAGCGTGGTCATCATGATCGGCCTGAAGCGAAGCAGGCTGGCGTCGCGGATCGCGTCGATCGGTTTCTTGTGCTCCACGCGCTCGGCTTCGAGCGCGAAGTCGATCATCATGATCGCGTTCTTCTTCACGATGCCGATCAGCAGCACGAATCCAATCAGCGCGATGATGCTGAAATCGGTGCCGGTCAGGAGCAGCAGCACGAGGGCGCCGACGCCGGCGGAAGGCAGTGTCGAGAGAATCGTCAGGGGATGGATGAAGCTCTCGTACAACACCCCGAGGACGATGTAGACAGTGATGATCGCGGCAAGTATCAGCAGCGGCTCGTTGCGCAGCGAGCTCTCGAAGGCCTCGGCGGCTCCCTGGAACTCTCCCTGAATGCTGGCCGGCATGGCCAGTTCGTCCTTCGCCTTGTGCACGGCGTCGACCGCCGCCCCCAGCGACGCCCCTGGCGCCAGATTGAACGACAACGTCACAACCGGAAACTGGCCCTGATGGTTCACCGTGATGGGGGCGGTCGTTTGTTCGACGCGAACCAGCGCGCTCAGCGGTGCCTGGTTGCCGTTGGGAAAACTGATGGAGGACGCGGCAGGGCCGCCGCCGAACGCGGTTGTGGCGCTTGCCGTCGCTATTGCGCTTGGAGATGTCGACGTCGCCGGCGTGCCGACGGGCGATCGTCCGGAGGTGTTGCCGGCGAGGCCGCCCGCGACCACGCCGATATTGGTGGACGGGGATGGCGCGGTCGCGACGCCCGAGCGAACGAAGAGGTCGCGGAGATCGACGCCATGCGCGCGAAACTGCGGCTCCAGCTCGAGGATCACACGATATTGATTCAACTGGCTGAACATCGTGGAGATCTGGCGCTGGCCGTACGAGTCGTAGAGCGTCTGATCGATGAAGGCCGGCGTGATCCCCAGGCGTGAAGCGGCGTCACGGTCGATCACGAGCTCTGCCCGGAGACCGAGCGCCTGCTGGTCGCTGGCGGCATCGCGGATGTCCGGCAGCTGCTGCAGCCTGGCCAGCATCCGAGGCGCCCACTCGTGCAGCTCGTCGACGTTCGGGTCTTCGAGCGTGTACTGAAACTGCGTGCGGCTGACCCGATCGTCCACGGTGATGTCCTGGACCGGCTGCATGAAGACGCGCAGTCCCGCGATGTCCGTCAGCGCCGGCTGGAGTCGGCCGATGATCTCCGTGGCGTTCGCGCGACGCTGTTCGAGCGGCCTCAAATTGATCAGCAGGCGGCCGTTGTTGAGCGTGGTGTTGGTCTGATCGATGCCGACGAACGAGGACAGGTGTTCGACCGCGGGATCCCTGGTGATGATGTTGACCGCCTGTTGCTGGAGCTTCACCATCTCCGGAAATGACACGCTCTCCGCGGCCACCGAGACCGCTTGGATGATGCCGGTGTCCTGCACCGGAAAGAACCCCTTCGGCACGATGACAAAGAGCAGCGCCGTCAGCGCCAGCGTGGCGAGGAAGCCGACGAGCATCGGCGTCTGATGGCTCAAGACGAGGTCGAGCGAGCGGCCATAGCCCCGGATAATCCGGTCGAACGCACGCTCGGACCACCGGTAGAACCGGCCACGGTCGTCATCCGGAGTGTGGGTCAGGAGCCGCGCCGACATCATCGGCGTCAGCGTCAGTGACACCACCGCCGAAATCAGGATCGTCACCGCGAGCGTCACCGCGAATTCGCGGAACAGGCGCCCGACGATGTCGCCCATGAACAGGAGTGGAATCAGCACGGCGATGAGCGACACCGTCAGCGAGATGATCGTGAAGCCGATCTGTTGCGAGCCATGCAGGGCCGCCTCGATCGGCGACTCCCCTTTCTCGATGAACCGTGCGATGTTCTCGATCATCACGATTGCATCGTCCACGACGAAGCCGGTCGAGATGGTGAGGGCCATCAGCGTCAGGTTGTTCAGGCTGTATCCGAGGAGGTACATCACCGCGAACGTCCCGACGAGTGACAGCGGAACCGCGACGCTCGGAATAATCGTCGCCGACGCCGTGCGCAGGAACAGGAAGATCACCGCGACCACCAGGACGATCGTCAGCATCAGCTCGAACTCCACGTCCCTGACGGAGGCGCGAATGGTGGTGGTGCGGTCGGTCAGAATGGCGACCGTGACCGCGGCCGGCAGCGATTCGGTCAGCGTCGGCAGCAGCGTCTTGATGCGATCGACGACCGTGATGATGTTGGCGCCCGGCTGGCGCTGGACGTTGAGGATGATGGCCGGCGTGTCGTTCATCGTCGCGACCTGGCGGACATCCTCGATGGAATCAGTGACGGTCGCGACGTTCTTCAGGCGGACCGGCGCACCGTTCCTGTAGGCGACGACCACCTCCGCATAGCCGTCGCTCGAGAGGAGCTGATCGTTGGCGCCAATCTGATAGTTTTGGGCCGGGCCGTCGAAGCTTCCCTTGGCCTGGTTGACGTTGGTCGCCGCCACCGCCGTCCGCACGTCTTCGAGATTCAAACCGTAGGCCGCGAGAGCGGTCGGATTGGCGCTGATGCGAATGGCCGGCTTCTGGCCTCCAGAGAGCGTCACCAGGCCGACGCCAGGCAGCTGCGAGATCTTCGGTGCGAGGCGCGTGTCGGCCAGATCCTCGACCGTCGACAACGGCATGGCGTCCGACGTGAGCGCCAGCGTGAGAATCGGCGCATCCGCAGGATTCACCTTGCTGTAGATCGGCGGGGTCGGCAGATCCGCCGGTAGAAAGGTGCCGGCACCGTTGATCGATTGTTGTACCTCCTGCTCGGCAACGTCGATGCTCAACTCGAGCGCAAACTGCAGCGTCACGAGCGAGAGTCCCGTCGAACTCGTCGACGTCATCTGCTGGAGCCCCGCCATCTGTCCGAACTGCCGCTCGAGCGGAGCGGTTACCGACGACGCCATCACGTCGGGGCTGGCGCCGGGGTAGGTCGTCGCCACCTGGATCGTCGGGTAGTCGACCTCCGGTAACGCGGAGACCGGGAGCTGTCGGTACGCCACCAGCCCGACCAGCAGGACGGCGACCATCAACAGCGACGTTGCGACCGGCCGGAGAATGAACGCCCGCGATGGGTTCATCGTTTGCTGCCGCGGCGGCCCTTCCCGGTCGTCGCCACTGCGCCAGCAGGGGGTTGATGGCTCGTCCGTGCGGCTTCGTCTTCGTTCTCGGGCAGCGAGATGGCGACCCTGCTGCCCGGCCGTAGCCGGTCCACACCCTGGATCACCACCAACTCGTTCGGCGAGATTCCCTGGACCACCTCCGAGCGCTCGGCATCCGCCGTCCCGAGCGTCACGTTCCGAACCGCCACCGTTTGATCACGTTTCACGACGTAGACGAACGTCGTGCGCGCGTTGCGCTGGACCGCGGCGTTCGGAATCAGCGTCACGCCGCGCCGCTCCTGAACCAGCATTCGTGCATTCACGAACTGGTTCGGAAACAGCGCGTCGTCCCGATTTGGTGCGGTCGCGCGGAGTTTCAGCGTGCCGGTCGTCTGGTCGATCTGGTTGTCGAGCGTGGTCAGCTCGCCGCTGGCGATAATGTCGGTGCCGTCGCGATCGAACGCGTCCACGCGGAGCGGCCTGCCGGTCTTGAGAGCCGCCCTCACCTCGGCGACCTGCTGCTCTGGAATCGTGAAGATCACGCTGATGGGCTGCGTCTGCGTGATGACGAGCAGCGGCGTGTTCGCGGCGGCCGATACCATGTTGCCGGGATCGACGAGACGAAGACCGATGCGTCCCGAAATCGGCGCGGTGATGTGACAGTAGTCGAGGTTCAACTTTGCGCTGTCGATGGCTGCCTGATCGGTTTTCAGCGTCGCCTCGCCCTGGGCGACGGTCGCGCGTTGTGTCTGCAGGATCTGCTGAGCGATGGCGTTCTTCGCGATCAGCGACTCGTAGCGCTCCAAGTCGATCCGCGCGTTCTGCAGGGCCGCCTGATCCTTGAGCAACTGCGCCTCCGCCTGCTGGAGCTGCACCTGAAAGGGGCGCGGATCGATCTCGACGAGCGGCGCGCCCCGCCGCACCATCTCGCCTTCCCTGTAGGCGACGGTCATGAGCTGGCCATCCACTCGTGTCCTGATCTCCACGGTGTTGATCGGCGTGACCGTACCGAGTCCGGTGACGTAGTCACCGATGTCGCCTGGTTCCGCTCGGGCGACAACGACTGGCACAGGCGGGGGAGTCCCTGGCGCCGCGATCTGCCTCGACTCGCTCCGCCGCCATACGAACGCGCTGGCGAGCCCGATCAGAAGGGCCAGTGCGAGCCACGCGAACCAATGCCTCGAGCCTGTGGTGGGACTTGATGCGGACGGCTTTCTCGTTGAATCAGGGCCTGCCGGCGAATTCGGCGGCGCGGGATCGCGTGTTTCGGCCATGCGCCGATGCGTCAGTCACAGACGGATGGCCTGCTGCAAGTTTGGTTCCGAGCCTCGCGCTTCTATCTTCAATGATTCCAACGATTGCGGTGTCCCGCGATTGGCGCGATCTCGTCGCTGACAACGCGTTGTCATGCAGTGACCCGGATAAGGTCGGCCCGCTGTCGTGTTGGCGGCTGAGCGTGGCTCCTGAGATTTCTATTCTCGACGCCGGATGGCCGGCAACGGTAAGGCGCTATCCTTCTGAGAACTTTAGACATCCGCGCGATGTTCCCGCCGTAAACTGGAGTCGTGAAAACCTCTCTTCGAGTGTTTCTCACCCTTCGTGCCTTCGTGATGATCGTTGTGGTGGTCGCGCTGCTTCAGTCTGCCCCGCGAGCCCAGCAACGCTCCGTGTTCCGTTCCGGCACCGAGCTCGTGCTGGTCAACGTCGTCGCGCGCGACAAGAGCGGCGCGGTCGTCCGCAATCTGTCGCGCGACGACTTCACCGTGACGGAGGACGACAAGCCGCAGACGATCACGAGCTTCGACTTCGAAGAGTTGGACGCGCCTGCGCCGCCAGCCGCAGACCGAGCGGCTTCGGCGACGCAGGCTCAGTCGATTCTTTCGTCTCCGGGCCGCACTGACGACGGGAACGCGAAGGCTTCAGCCGAGCGTCCGTCGGCGAACGTCGACATGCGCGGGCGTCGGCTCATCGTGCTGTTCTTCGACCTGAGCTCGTTGCAGCCCGAAGAGCTCGAACGCGCCGTGAAGGCTGCGCACGAGTACGTGGAGCACAAGCGGTCCGACGCCGATCTCATCGCGATTGCCTCGTTCTCGACGTCGCTGCAGGTCGTCCAGGACTTCACGGCCGACGCGGAAACGCTGGGCAACGCCATCGAGGGGTTTGGATCGAACAATGCCGCCGGCTTCGATAGCGGCCTGACCGGTGACGTCGAAGACACGCCGGACATCGGCAACGCGTTCACCGCCGACGACACCGAGTTCAACATCTTCAATACTGATCGCCGTCTCGAGGCGCTGCGGACGTTGGCCGACCAGCTCGCCGGCATCGATCAGAAGAAGTCGCTGATCTACTTCAGCAGCGGCATGAGCCAGCAGGGTCAGGACAACCAGGTGCAGCTGCGGCGCACCGTGGACCGCGCCAATCGCGCGAACGTGTCGATCTACGCCGCCGACATGCGTGGCCTGCAGGCGCTGGTTCCCGGTGGCGATGCCACCCAGGGCAGCCGGCGCGGGACGTCAACCTTTTCCGGCGCTTCGACGCGAAACCAGTTCGGCAGTCAGGCGGGCTCGCAGGATACCTTGACGACCATCGCGGAAGATACTGGCGGACGCGCGTTCTTCGACTCGAACAGCTTCGGCCAGGTGTTCGACCGCGTCGTCAGCGACACATCCGCGTACTACGTGCTGGGTTACTCGAGTACCAACCCCGCCCGCGATGGCCGCTTCCGCCGCATCCGCGTGCGGCTGAAACGTCCGGACTTGAAGCTGGAGTATCGGTCGGGCTACTACGCCCCGCGAGACTTCGCACATTCGACCAAGGACGATCGCGAGGAGCAGCTCCAGGATCAGCTCGCGTCCGATTTGTCCGCGACCGATCTGAGCGCGTACGTATCGACCGCCTATTTCCGGCTGGCGGACAACCGATACTTCGTGCCGTTGTCGGTCGTCGTCCCCGGTTATCAGCTGCCTATCACAAAAACCAGCGACAAGAACAAAGCGACGATCGATGTGCTCGGCCTGGTGCGCGACGAACAGCGGCGGCCCGTGGGACGCATTCGCGATACGGTCCGGCTGTCCGCGGATGCGGCCGACGACATCCGGAAGAAGACAGTGCAGTACGAAACCGGATTCGAGATGCCGCCGGGCAAATACCGCGTGAAGGTCGTGGTTCGCGAAAACCAGGACGGCGCCTTCGGTTCGTACGAAACAGACATCGTCGTGCCGGACGTCAAGCGCGACGCCGTGAAGCTGAGCTCCGTGGTCGTCGGCACCCAACTGCAGCCGGGGGCGCGCAAGAACGATCGCAACCCCCTGGTGCGCGACGGCCGCGAGCTGGTGCCGAACGTCACGCACGTCGTCTCGGCGGGCCAGCACCTCTACTTCTATTACGAGGTCTACGAGCCGGCGACGCCGGTGAAGCTGCTCACGAGCATCGCCTTCTTTCGCGGCCGCCAGCGGCTGTTCGAGACGCCGGTTGTCGAGACGACGCAGTTGACGGCGCCGGACAGGAAGACCGCCGTGTTTCAGTTCGATGTGCCCGCGGCGTCGCTGCCGCCAGGGTTGTACACCTGCCAGATCAACGTGATCGACGATTCCGCAGGGACTTTTCTTTTCCCTCGGATGCAGTTGTACGTCCGGCGCTGACGTCAGCGAACCCTCTTTTTTCTTTACAATGCTGCGCGTGCGGCGATCACGAGGACTGATTGTTCTTTGCGGTCTTGGCGTCCTCTGCGTTCTACCGTTGACGCGGCTCGACGGCGCAGAGCGTCGTATAGCGACGATCGAATTCTTCGGACACACAGGCATCGACACGGCCGTTATTCGCGCCGCCTTGCCGTTCCACGAAGGCGACGAGCTATCACAGGGAGAGGGAGCGAAGGAGCGTGTGCGCGACGCAGTCGTTCGCGCAATCGGCAAGCAGGCGACGGACGTCAACGCGGTTTGCTGCACGGCGGACGGCGGCATCCTCTTGTTCATCGGCCTCCCAGGCGGCTCGTACAGAGAGTTCGCCTACAGCCCGCAGCCGCAGGGTGACGCTCGGGTATCGACCGAACTCGAGCAACTCGACGAGCGGATGGGTAAAGCGCTCGTCGCGGCCGTGCAGAAGGGAGGCGATGCCGCGCTCGAGGATGACTCGCAGGGATATGCGCTCATCAGGGATCCGGCGGCTCACTCAGTACAGCTGACTCTTCGGCGTTACGCGCTCGCGCACGAGCCCGAGTTGGTTCGTGTGCTGGAGTCATCGGCCGATTCGCATCAACGCGCGATCGCCAGCCATGCGCTCGGCTACGCCCGCCAGTCGGCGCGTCAAGTCCTGGCGTTGTCGCGAGCGGCTCGCGATCCCGACGAAGAGGTCCGGAACAATGCTACACGCGCGATTGCCGTCCTGGTGCGCGCGAACGGTCGGTTCGCCCGCCAAATCCCTCCGGACACGTTCATCGAGATGTTGAACTCCGGTATCTGGACGGATCGCAACAAGGGCGCCCTGGTGCTCGAACGGTTGACAGTGAAGAGAGATGCGGCGGTACTGGCGAAGCTGAAAACCGTGGCGCTCGATTCACTGATCGAAATGACGCAGTGGCGCGAGGCCAACCACGCGTACGCTGCAAGGATGCTACTCGGGCGTGTGGCCGGTATCCCCGAACCTCGGCTTGAAGAACTGGCGTGGAAGGGGCCGCCCGAGACGATCGTCGAGGCGCTGGCCGGAAAACCCGGTGGCGTGCGATAGGTTATCTTTCGACCTGCTGCAAGGGCCTCCGTTGGGTTGCCGATCCGCAGGCGGGGCCGGTCGAAACCACACCGGCGTTCGAATCGAAGCTATAGTCACGGCGAGGAGCGCCAAACTCAATCGAGCCCGCTCCGATCATAGAGAGTGAATCATGATGAACTCGACACGGACGGTCGTTACGTGTGCGGGAGTGGCACTCAGCACGCTGCTGCACGGCCAGACGCGCACGCCGAAGACCCATCGCCTCGAAGCGACGCCGTCAACCGTTGCGTACGGGTACTACTGGGCCGAGGCGAAGCCGGCGCTGCGGATCGCCTCCGGCGACATCATCGATGTCGACACGCTGCTGACCAACAGTCCAACCGGACTCGCCCGTGCCGGTGTCCCCGACGACAAGATTCAGGCGTCGCTCAAGGCGATCGTCAGCGAGGTGACCGGCGATCGGCGAGGGCCCGGCGGTCACATTCTGACGGGTCCGGTGTATGTGGACGGCGCGGAGCCTGGCGACGTGCTCGAGGTGAAGATCCTGTCGATCGATTTTGCGATCGACTACGGCTACAACGGCTGCAGCGGCTTCATCCCGGAGAACTGCGATCGGTCGCAGACGTCGAAGATCATGACGATCGACCAGAAGACCATGACGTCGGAGTACGCGCCGGGCATCGTGATTCCGCTGCGGCCATTCTTTGGCAGCATGGGCGTCGCCCCTGCGTCGGATCTCGGACGCGTCAGCAGCAATCCGCCCGGCCGGCACGCCGGCAACATGGACAACAAGGAACTGGTCGCGGGTTCGACCCTGTTCATTCCGGTGTTCGCCACTGGCGCCCTGTTCGAGGTCGGCGACGGACACGGCGCGCAGGGCGACGGCGAGGTGGATCAGACCGCCATCGAAACCTCGCTACGCGGCCGCCTGCAGCTCACCGTCCGCAAGGACATGAAGCTGACATGGCCGCGGGCCGAGACGGCCACCGACTACATCACCATGGGCGCGGATCCGGATCTGGCCGTGGCAACGAAAACCGCCATTCAAGAGATGGTCGATTTTCTGGCGGCGACGAAGAAGCTGACGAAGCACCAGGCGTATCAGGTCGTGAGCCTCGCCGGCAACGTCGCGGTCACGCAGCTGGTGGACAAACCCAACGTCGGCGTTCACGTCAGGATGCCGAAGAGCATCTTCAAATAGAGGAGAGCGCTGGGCAGCTGCGTTGACGACCCGCAGGCGGGGCCGGTCGAAACCACACCGGCGGCCGCAATG
>Ga0105248_10007080_pt1 | contig 12284 bp, 7 predicted proteins | sample KBSS34metaG_FD_81524 | JGI IMG/M metagenome (GOLD analysis project Ga0105248, IMG submission 81524) | Switchgrass rhizosphere microbial communities from Kellogg Biological Station, Michigan, USA - KBS S3-4 metaG | ecosystem: Host-associated > Plants > Roots > Rhizosphere > Soil | place... | reverse complement strand
CGCAGTGTGGGCCATCGTGCTGCTGGTGGGCCTGTTCTGGCCCTCGCGGCTCATCGGCCCGCTCGACGGCGCGCCGCTGGATCAGCGGCTCGAGGTGGTCGTTCTCGGGATGCTGGTGCCGGCGCTTTGGTACCTGTGCCCCTCGTTTCTGCGAACAACTTTCGCGCGCGCAACGATTGGGACGCTGACGGTTTGGAAGATCGCGACCTGGTTTCTGGTGGCGCAAACCGGCTGGTGCGGCCTGTTCGCGTCGAAGTACGACTCACCAGTCGACAGCTACCGTATCGAGCGAAGCTGGGACGCGCGAACGTTCTGGAGCGGGACGCCGCCGACCTGTACCGCGATCGTCGCGCGTCCGTTCCGTTCCCAACTTGGCTACCCCGCCTGGATCCTCAACATTCCGTTCCCCGCGGACTACAACTTCAGCGGCCGCATGTACTCACTGCCGACCGAAAACCCAAGGCCGCCCCGCGGCGTCCATGCGCTCCTCGTGGACGGATGGATTTATCCCGGCGCGGACGGCGCGCTGGCCTTCGATGTCGGTTCGGATGTGACGCTCACCGGGTCGATCGATCGGGCGTCACTTCCGCCGCAGTCGGGCACCACGGTCCACGTCCCGCTCGCTCGGGGCGCGCACTCCATCGCGTTGCGACTCGACCTCGAGCGCCGCGACTGGCGCTTCGTGCCGACCTGGAACGGCTCGAACCTGTTCGACGCGCTGGGCACCAGCGTGGCGGAGAGAACGCCCGCGCAGTGGAGGTTCGTGCGCTGGGCGTCCTGGGTCACGCCGGCGCTGGTGGTGTTCCTGGTGGGTGGTTGGCTCGCTGCGGCGTATCGCGGTCTTGCCGCGCCGTTGCTCGTCGGGTGGGCCGCCGCGACCGCGGCTGTCTGCTTCGTCATCGGCGCGGACGTCAGCGGACCGTCCGGTCGACTGACGGTTGTCGCGTTACTTCTCGCAGCGGCCATCCGCGTGCCGGAGCGGCTTCGAACATGCCGTGGCGGTTTTCTGTTGGTCGGGCTCCCGTGGCTCGCGTTTATCGGGGGACGAGCCATGGTCGACGTGGGACGGTTTCAGCTGTATTTCTTCGGCGACGACTCGCTGACCTTTCAGCGCTACGCGCACCGGATCTTCATGCAGGGGTACTGGCTCGAAGGTGGCGAGCGCACGTTCTGGAACCAGCCGCTCTATCGCTGGACGAACGGCGTCCTGCACCTGCTGTTCGGCGATTCGAGCGTTGGAGAGATGCTGGCGGATGCTGCGGCGCTTCTGGTTGGTGGGCTGTTTGCGTTCGAAGTGGTCCGGCGTGTCTCGACGTTTCGCGCCGGCCTCGTGGCGGGCGTGCTGACGCTCGTCACCATAGCCCTGGGACCGAACTGGTATCTGATCGGCCGCGGCCTCTCGGAAGCGTCGGCGGCGGCGTGGGTGTATCTCGCGTGCTTCGCGCTGCTTCGAGCGCCCGATCACGGGTGGCCGGTCGCGATGCTCGCCGGCCTGTGCGCCATGCTGGCGTTTTTCACGCGCCTGAACCATCTGCCGCTCGTGCTCGCGCTCGTGTCGCTGACGTTACCGTTGTCCCTTCCTGCTGGATCGCTGACACGCCCGTCGAAGGTGTGGTCGCTGCTGCCGAAGCGCGCGGCTGCCACCTACTTGATCTGCATCGGGGTTGCGGTGGCCGCCTTCGCGGCGCGCACCTGGTATTACACCGGCGTGTGGAGTGTCTTCGCAGGCACGACCCGAGAGCACAACGCGACCGGACTGGCGCTTTCTTGGGGTTCACTGGTGTCCGGTGACGCCTGGCGGCGCGCTGCCGAGAGCGTCCTCATGATTGTCACGGTGCAGGACCCGCCGCGCTTCGACATCCGCGCTGTGTTGGTCGTGGCAGGCGTGGTTGCGGCGGTCGGCGGTGTGCTCAACGCTCCGTTCCTGCGGCGCTTGCCGCTGAGTCTGGTGTTGTGTTGCCTGGGGGCGATCGTGGGCGGCCTGGTCGCTAGAGGGGTCGCTTATCCGGGCCGTTTTTCCATCCAACTGATTCCGATTGCCGTTGCGCTGTCGGTGTGCGTCGTCATGCAGGCGTCGGATACGTTCGCCTACGGTTGGAAATGACATCCTCGATTGCGGTCGCCGCCAGGAGCAGGACGATCGGCATCGCCGGCAGGGATTGCCGCGCTTCCTTGAGCAGCGGAAAATGAACGGCCGTCACGTAAACGATCGGCGTCGCCAGCAGAGCCGCGGCATCGATTCGGCCGCCTCGCGCGAACACGTACACGCCATACAGCGCCGCGCCGACGATCAGCGCCTGGATCGCCCAGCCAATCCTGATCACGACGGGTGGGAGACTGTTGATGTCGCTGTAGCGAATCGGTATTTCACCGGCCCACAGAATGAAGACGCCACGCGCCAGGCGCCTGGCGAGATACGTCGTGCTCTGACGCCGGATGTTCTCCAGTCCCACACGCAGATACTCACGATCCGCAACAACGCGGGCCCGCGCGCGCTGGTTCGCGTCGGTGGGTTCCGTCCAGATGCGCCGGATCTCCTGCCACTGGTGCACGTAGTCCAGCATCGGCGCAGCGGGCAAACCCTGCCGAGCCGCCACTGCGGTGACGCGGTCGTCGAGGACGTTGCGATCGTCGATCTCGCCAGCCAGATCGGTGAGTTCGTCCTGGAGGCGCCCCGACCAGGCTGCCTGCCATGACCCTTCCCAGATTCCCCGTCCGACGCCACCGGCCGGAGACAAGGTGAAGGATCCGAGCGTCACGTAGTTGTACGTGAACCAGGGAAGCATCGTGACCGCAAAAGCGGCGAGCATGACGGTCCAGTTGACGAGGAGAGTCGGCCGCGCTGCGCGCCTGAACAGCGGGATGACGACACCGACCGCCGCCAACGCGAACGGAAAGAGTACGAACGCCGGTCGACTGAGGGCGGTGATGCCGGCGGCGATGCCAAGACCCACGAACGTGCGGGCGCGTCGATCATCGAGCGTTCGCACCGCCAGCCACATCGTGATCGCGAACCACAGCGTCGTCCAGACCTCGGTCATGACCAGGGGCACGAAGTACGGAATCGGGGGAAAGAGCGCCGTGAGGAGTGCCGCCAGGCACGCAGTCCTGTCTGATGTCAGCCGACGCGTCATGGCGAACACGAGAAGGCAGACCGCGACGAAGAGGCCCAGTTGGGCGAGCGCGACCGGAACCTGGCGGACGCCGAACAGCTTGTAGATGGTTGCGACGAACGTCGGGTACGCCGGTGTGCGAATGACTTCCGGCACGAAGGGGGTCGCCTCCGGAAAGCGCGTGAACTGTCCGGTGGCGGCGAGTACCTCGCCAAGACGGCGATATCCGCCCTGGTCCGTCCACGATGTGTCCCAGTCCGCGCTTTGGTACCAGATGAAAAACAACGCGTGCGCTGAAGCGACCAGACACACGATCAACAGGAAGCGGCGCGCCGGCATTGGCGAGATTCTAGTGCAGCAGTCCGCGATAGAGCCGATCGACGTCGTCGATCAAGCGATCGAGGCCATAGCGTGCCGACACCGCCTGACGGCCCGCCTCGCCCATGCGGCGTCGCTGCTCGGGATCCGCGATCAGCGCGCGGACGTGTCGGGAGAGCGCTGGCGCATCGCCGAACGGTGCGAGCAGGCCGACGCGATTGCTGTCGATGACGTCGCGCACACCACCAACGTCCGTGCTGACGCCGGGAACGGCAGCGGCAAGGCTCTCGATCAACGCCACCGGCGTGCCTTCATTGCGAGACGTCAGCAGGAATACGTCGGTCGCGGCATACAGCTCCTCGAGGTTGCGCTGCCAGCCCAGAAAGCGTACCCGGCCGCTGATGCCGATGTCACGAGCGCGCTGCTCGAGCGTCGATCGCAATTCGCCGTCCCCTGCGATGAGGAACACCGCGTGCGGGTCGGTGGCGGCGACGAGCGCAGCGGTATCGAGGAACAGATCGTGGCACTTGATGCCGGTCAGGCGTCCGGCCGTCGAGACCACATGCGCGTCTGCCGCCACTCCGACTGCCGCCCGGGCCGCGAGCCGGTCGTCCTCGCCGATGGCGGCCAGGCGCTGCAGATCGAAGCCCAGCGGGATCACGCGGTATTGATCGGGGCGGCCGATGCGATGTTTGCCGACGAGTTCGTCGTGAATCGTCGGCGAGATGGCGACCAGGCGATCGGTGACGCGCGCCAGAGCCCGCTCCATCGATATGAACAGATTGGTCCGCGTTGGCCCGAAGTATCCCTCGAGGACGTGGCCGTGGTAGGTGTGCACCACGCGCGCCGGCGAATCGCGCCCGGCCGTTCGATTGAAGAACGCGGCAGCCAATCGTCCGATGGTGCCGGCCTTCGCCATATGAGTGTGGACAATGTGCGGGCGGAAGTCGCGCAGTACGTCGAGGATCTGTCCAAACGCCACGGTGTCGTGCAATGGCGCGATCGGTCGTCGCAAGGTTGGAATGTAGCGCGCGGCTTCTGGAGACGTCATCAAGTAGCGCATGTCGCCTTCGCCCGCACCGAGGTGTCCGTGAACCAGGCGCGTCTCGAAGCCTCGTGCCGCCAATCGTTCGGTCAGCGTGATCGCCTGGATCGACGGTCCGCCGATGTTCAAGCGAGTGATGATGCGGAGGACACGTGTCATCGCGTGAGCAGCCAGACACTCTAACACCTGCCGCGGCGCCGAGCGTGGCAGGAGCGGCAAGCGTCGCGCGAACGCCAGTATCGAGAAGGCGCCGATGGGTCTTCATCGCAGCGGCGTTCCTGATCGCGATTCTCGTGCCGGTCGGCGCGCTTGCGGTGATCGATATCTATCTTCATACCCGGTTTCAACGTACCGGAGGCGTGAACGTCTGGGGCTATCGAGGTCCGATTGCCGCTCGGAAGCGGTCGGGAGAAAAGCGCGTCGTCATGCTCGGTGGCAGCTCGGCGTTCGGATATGGCGTGAGCTGGTCGGAAGCCATACCCGCCAGGCTCGAAACCAAGCTTCGTGAGGCCGGACAGCGCGCGTCGGTCGTGAATCTGGCCTACAACAACGAAGGCGCCTACTCGTTCAAGTTCACACTCGACGACTACCAGTACCTCGATTACGACTTGGCCCTTCTCTATGAAGGCTACAACGACCTGATGGGGGATCCGCGCGGACCCAACCTGTCTGTCTTCAGGCATGATTCGCCGCTGTTTCGCGTCACCGGCTACCTGCCGATGTTCCCGCTCGTCTTCCGAGAGAAGGCCGCCTCGGTGCTGCACCATGGCGACATCAACGAGTGGTACGACGAGCTGCGATCCGGCAAGAAGGTCGTGTTCGACGCGTCGCTATCCGATCGGGCCAAGGCTGGCGCGCTGACCGCGACGGCCGCCGTGGGGGATGCCATCCAGCGTCAGGTCGGGCGCATCTCGCCGCAGGCGCCGCGGTCGATTGCGACGCCGGACGCGAGCGGATGTCCCTATCCGTGGGCGGAATATTGTCAGTCGGTTCTCACGGGGATTGAGTTCGCGGTCCAGCACGGCAAGCGGGTGCTCGTCGTGACCCAGCCGTATCTCCTTGGAAAGTCAGGTGAGCGCCACCACGATCAGCAGCGTGCGATGGTGGATGCGGTGCAGCGGCGGTTCGGCTCGGATTCTCGCGTGGCCTACTTCGACGCCGGCCCGACGGTCGATCTGTCGGACCCGGCGGTTTCATTCGATCGCATGCACTTGACGGCGCTTGGCAACGAACGTGTGGCCGGCGCGCTTCTCGGACCCGTTCAAGGTCTCCTCTCGAAATGAACCTGGGGCGTACGCAGCTGCGGACGATCGGCCTCTGCAGCGCGGCGCTGTTCCTTCCTCTGTTGTATCCACTCTGCACCGGCAGGGTGTTCACGAGGGACGACTTCGCGGCGCTGCAACTGCCGTTTCGGTATCTGTATCGCGAAGCGCTAGCGTCGGGCGACTCGTTTCTCTGGACGTCGGCCTATCACTCCGGCTTCTACCTGCTTGGCGTCGGCATCGCGGGAATGGCGCATCCGCTCCATTGGCTGCTGTACCGGTTTGTGCCCCTCGGCCCCGCGTTCAATCTGGAGATTGTCACGCCGTTTGTCGCGATGTTTGCAGGAACGGGACTGCTGCTTCGCCGCTTCGGCCTCGCGCGCGAGGCGGCGTGGTTCGGCGCGATGGTCTTTACGTTCAGCGGGTTCAACCTGTTCAACCTGATGCACATGAACCACGCGGCAGTGATCGCGCACATGCCGTGGCTGCTTCTGGCGACCCATATCCTGCTGACGTCACCGGATCGAAAAAACCGGGCGCTGGCTTTCGCCGGCGTCGCGGTGGTCGCCGGTTCCGAGCATTTGATCGGCAACCCGCAGTACGTGTGGCTGACGTATGTGGCTCTGGCGTACATGGTCGTCTGCCTCTGGTACGCCGGAGCCCCGTCATCGAGAGTGGCACTGCTTGTCGCTGCGGGTGTCCTGGGCGCACTGATCGGCGCGGTGCAGCTGTTGCCGACGTTCGACTTTGCTCGCGAGTCGACTCGCATGGCGTATTCGCAGGACGAGGCGTTGTCGTTCTCGTTGTCGCCGTTGAATGTCGTGCAACTGTGGTCACCGTTTGCGTTTCGCTTCCGCATTCACGCGCCCGAATCGGAAGCGCTGATCGTCCATGAGTTCATCGTGTACAACGGCGCCTTCTGCACGATTGCGCTGGCGTGGGTGGCGATGCGCTGGCGGCAGCTGACGCGCCGCGGCCTGTTGGGTGCGCTCCTCGCTCTGGCCGCCATCAGCTTCGTTCTCGCGATGGGCCGCTACGGCGGCGTCTACACGTGGCTGGCGTACTTGCCCGGGCTGCGCAATCTGCGTGCGCCGGCGCGTCATCTCGTGCTGTTCCAGCTGGCATTGAGCGGTATCGCCGCCGTGGCATTGGAGGACTTGCTCGGCATGATTCGCCGCGGCGAGCAGCCGAAGATGCGGCGCCTGTGGCCGCTCGCAGTGCCTGTGGCGATGAGCCTGGCGACGATGGTACCGGTGTCTTTGCTGGTGCAGTCATCGTGGGCAGCGGCACACGGCCTTTCGCTTTCGGGTGTGATGCGTGCCGCCCCCTGGTCGGCCCTGATAGTGGCCGTCGCCGCGCTCACCGCAATCGCGGCGCGAGGGGCGCGCTGGGCCGTTCCCGTGCTCATCGTCTTCGTCGCCTGCGACCAGGGTTTTTGGGGCTATTCATATGCCTATCGCTGGGGACCCATCGAGCGAATCGACGACCTGAAGGCAAAGGCCGACGTTCCGGCCGCCGCGCAACGGGGCGAGCTGATCGCGCCGGCCATTCTCGGTGGATCGAGCAATGTTGCCGTGCTCCGCGGGCTCAGGCTCGCGTCGGGGTACACCGGCCTGGTGGCTTCGTCAGTTCTGGACCCGGACGATCGGACGACTCAAGAGATTGCGGGGGTTGCCTGGCGGGAAGTCGGATACACCTGGACGCGGACCTCGAACCCCATGCCGCGCGCGCGTCTGGTGTCGACGGTGCAGCAGAGCGCTGACATCAGCGCGGATGTTCGCCGTGTCGATCTCAGGCGGGTGGCGCTCGTCGACCATCCAGTCGCGGGTCTCTCGGATTCGGCGAGCGAGCGAGGTGGGCACGGCTCCGTCCGGATTCTCGAGGAAAGACCGGGAGCATTCGTGGTCGAAACGATCTCGGACGTGCCGCAGGTGCTGGTGTTGACGGAACGGTTTCACGCTGGATGGCGGGCAACCCACGACGGTGCCGCGCGTGAAACGATCCGCGTGTATGGCGACTTTCTCGGCAGCCTGGTCGATCCCGGACGACATCGGATCGCGCTGACGTTTGCGCCGGCCAGTGCGGCCTACGGCCTCGCCGCGAGCCTGGCCGGTCTTGCGCTAACCGTCGTCGCGACAACCGTCCTCTGGTCGGCAGGTGCAAAACGGCCGCTGACGGATGTCAGACCGCAATCCGACCACATCTTCTGATCATGTCCGGATCGCGTCATGTGAGATGGTGGCACGGCCCACTGTCGCTGTTGTTGACCCTGGTTCTGTGCGCTGCAACGGTGGAGGTGGCGCCGCGTGCGTACTGGCGGCTCGAATATCAGTTGTCGTTCCGCCGGCCCAATCACCCGCTGTATGCGTTCTATCCCGAACTGAAGTCGGCGGACGAAGTCCGACCCCGGCACGATGATCCGTACTATGACGTCCTCATGTTGGGTGCGTCGACCCTGCATCATAGCTGGGGCGAGGTTGAAGCGGCGCTCGCGGAGCGACTGGAAGCGGCCGGACTGCACAACGTGCGGATCTTTAACCTGGCCGTGCCGGCGCATACGTCGAGAGATAGCCTGCTGAAATACGCGGCGCTGAACGATCCGCGTTTCGATCTCGTGATCGTCTACGACGGTGCCAATGACGTGCGCACCAACAATGTGCCGCCGCAGATGTTCCGCGAGGACTATTCGCATTACTCGTGGTACTCGTACGTGAACGTTCTGGCGCCGTCTCACGGTACGGCCACGTTCGCCCTGCCGTATACCTTCCGGTATGCGCGCGCGCGCCTCCGGCAGCGGCTGGCACCAGACCAGTTCGTCCCCCTGAACGAGCCGCGCCCGGAGTGGCTGGAATACGGTCGCGAGGCGCGCAGCGCGAAGGTCTTCGAGCACAACATCGCGGCGATCCTCGATCTGGCGATGCAACGTGGCGATCCGGTGATGCTGATGACGTTCGCGACATGGGTCCCAGAGAATTATTCGCGGGACGCGTTCGCCGCCAAGCGTCTGGACTACGGTCTCCACCGCACACCGATCGAACTGCTGGGCCGGCGTGAGGACGTCGTCCGCACCATCGCGATGCACAACGACGTTCTCCGACATCTGGCGGCCGGACGCGCGAACACGATCTTTGTCGACCAGGCCCTCCTGATGGAGGGATCGGCCCGCAACTTCGACGACGCGTTTCATTTCACCATTGCTGGCTCGATCGCATTCGTCGACCATCTTATGGCCGTGCTGCGCCCCCATCTGCCGAAGCATTGAATGCCGGGAGCGGGTGGAATGCACCGGGCGCTGTGGGGCGTGACCTTTGCCGTGGCGCTTCTCTGGCCTGGCCGCGCGCTCTACCCGTTCGATGGACTCCCACTCAACGGCGTCGCCGACGCAATCGCGCTCGGTGTGGCGGTTCCGGTCCTGTGGATGCTGGCGCCGCGGTTTCTCGACGAACGATGGGTGCGGATGGCGATTGCGTGCCTCGTCGTACTGAAGATCGCCGAGTCGATACTCCTGACGCAGCACGGCTGGTGCGCGCGCTTCCAGACCACGGCCCCCTTTCATAATCGCGTGCTGACGATTCCGATCGACGAGCCCAACGGCCTCCTGCGCAGTTGGGACGTACGCGCCGACTGGCGGGCCGACGCGCCGGCCTGCACGGCCATCATCGACCGTCCATACACGACGTGGTCGGCGTTTCCAGCGTGGTTCGTCAATTTCACGGACTTTGTGGATTTGCCCGATCGTGTAGGGATTCGTACCGACGAGTCGGCGCGCCACTTCCGACTCGAGGTCACTGGCGCCTTGACAGTGGCAGATGCCGGCCGCTTTTCGATCGATCTCGACCGCGACATGACACTGGTGGGGCAGATCGATTCGACGCCTGTCGAATCCTCAGGCGGCGCTCCGATTGGCGTCGCTCTCGCGCCTGGTACTCATGACGTCGCTCTTCGCTTCTCGATGAGCGGCAATCGATGGAAATTCGTTCCACTGTGGAACGACCGCAATGCATTCCGCAGTGCGACTCTGACCACGGCGAGACCGGGCCTGGCCGATCGGCTCGCGCCGGTCTTTGGGAATGTGACCCCCGCCCTTGTTGTCGTCCTCCTCCTTGGCTGGATTGGATGGCTGGTGGCCCAGTACTCCGGCGAACCGGCGCTTCTCGCGTGGACCGTCGCCGCCAGTGTGCTGCTGGCGGCGGTGGCTCTCGGCGGCAGAGGGGAACGTGCCGCTGGATTCCTGCTGTTCGGAGCCGTCGCAGTTCCTGTGGGTACTTCCGCACGCAATTGGCGTAGCGCATTGATGCTCGTCGGCGTGCCCTGGCTCGTCTTCTTCGTTGCACGCACGCTTTCACAGATCGGTCACATCTCGATCTACTCAGTCGACGACTGGCTGACGTATCAGGTCGCGGGCTACCGGATCTACATGAACGGCTACTGGCTCGAGGCCGGTAACAGGGTGTTCGACTATCAGCCGTTGTACCGCTGGATCACAGGCGCGCTGCATCTGGCGTTTGGAGACTCCAGCGTCGGCGAGGTCTATTGGGACGCGGCCTGCCTGCTGGCTGGCGGATTCGTCGCTTTTACACTTGTCGAGCGGGTCGCCGGTTTCCGTTGGGCCGTTGGCGCGGCCGCCGCGACGCTGGCCATCTTCACGCTGGGGACGATTTGGTACTTCGTCGGCAGGGGATTGTCAGAGATTGCAGCGGCCGGCTTTGCCTTCCTCGCCGCGCTGACGATCGCTCGAGCGGATCGCCGGCCGGCCCTCGCGGTCATCGCTGGAAGCCTTGCCGTGCTCGCGTTCTATGCCCGGTTGAACCAGCTGTTGTTTGTCGCGTTTCTCGCCGCCTTGTGGTTGCCGCCTCACGTTTCAGCATCGTGGCGTGCGGTGTCGAAGGCCATCAGTCATCTGGATCTTCGGCGGCTCGTCGCATATTTTGCCGTGCTCGCGGCTGGCGTGGCGCTGTTCGCGCTGCGGACCTGGTGGTACACCGGAGTGTTCAGCGTTTTGTACGGCACCAGTCTCAGAAACAACGACACCGGCCTGCGATTGTCGACAATGGCATCGACGGACGTGTGGAGACGGGTCGCCCACAGCTTGAGCGCGCTGGTCTGGATGAACGAACCGCCGTCACCTGATCTGCGCGCTCTTGTGGTCGTTGCCGGCACCGTCTTGTCGGTGCTCGCGCTTCTTCAGGTGCCTCGCTTGTCCCGCCTGCCGGCATCGATTGCCGTGGTGACGGTTGGAGCCGCCCTGAGCTCGTTCGTCGCCCACACCCACGCGTATCCGGGCCGCATGTCGATTCATCTCGTGCCGCTCGCCGTGGCGATGACCGTGGTGGCGGTACGGGGGGTGTTCGGTGTTCAGGTGATGGACCTGCGGCGCGACAGTCTCGGCCGCCGGGCGCCAGCATGACGAATGCAACCAGGCTGGCCGCGATCTGGGGGCTGTTCGCTGTCACCCTTGGACTGGTTGCGTATGCGTCGCCGCTCCCGCAGCGCGTGACCGATCGCGACGTCTACGAAGCGACCGCGGCGCACGGCGTCGTCGTCGATTGTTCGGATATCCATTGTTTCCGCGTGCTGGTTCCGTGGTTGTTGGGACCGCTCCCCGGCGCATCGATCGTCAAATGGAAAGCCTATGCGGTGATGGCCAACGCCGCCTCTGGCGCGGCGGTCTTTGCGCTGTGTCTCACGCTCGGCTTCGAGAGACGCTCGGCGTGGTTCGCCTCGATTGCGTCGGCGTTCGGGTTCGGATCGCTGTACACGCTCCATGATGTGTACTCGTCCGATCCGCTGATGTACTTTCTGGGTCCGTTCCTCACGAACGAACTGATGAACGGCCGGGTCGTGCTCGCGGGGATGGTTGGCGCGGTCGGTGTGCTGGCCAAAGAGTTTGCCGCCGCGCCGTTCTATCTCATGACCTGGTGTCGGGCCGTCGAGTGCCGATGGAGCGAGGCCGCTCGCGTGTTCGTCGCAGCCAACGCCGTCTTCATCGTCTGGTTGCTGATGACGCTGACGCTCATGCTGCGCTTCAACTACACGTACGCCGGCAGCGCATCGGCGGACTTGGGCGGCGGTGCCAATCTGGTCGGGTGGCTCCACCGGCAGAGTTTGCGAGGTGTGGCGGCAGCGATGTTCAACGAGTTCGGCGTCCTGTACATCCTCGCGCCGGTGGGATTCTTCCTGGCGCCGCAGCGGCTGCGGCTGCTGGCCCTCCTATCGCTGCCGATCGCGGCGTTCTTCGGCTACGTCCAGCAACCCGACCGAGCGCTTTGGAATCTCCACTTCCTCGTCGTGCCGATGGCGGCGCTGGTGCTGAGCCGCGCTCCCACACTCGGTTCGCTCACGCTGGCAGCATTCGTCGTCGGCAACCTGCGTGTCGGGGCGCAGCTGCCGATTGGGTCAGCCGGAAAAACCGCGCTCGCCGCGTCGATAGTGCTGGGTCTGGCGACGATCGTCACGACGTTTCGTGGCACCGCTTCATGACAAGAGGCGTGATTGCGGCGCTTGCCGTCGAGACCGTCATGCTGGCGTTTCTGTTGACGATCGCGG
>Ga0105248_10007078_pt1 | contig 12289 bp, 8 predicted proteins | sample KBSS34metaG_FD_81524 | JGI IMG/M metagenome (GOLD analysis project Ga0105248, IMG submission 81524) | Switchgrass rhizosphere microbial communities from Kellogg Biological Station, Michigan, USA - KBS S3-4 metaG | ecosystem: Host-associated > Plants > Roots > Rhizosphere > Soil | place... | reverse complement strand
TGATCGCGCCGCCACGTTCATGTAGAAGTTGCCAAGAATCGGGTAAAGCTCGTCCTCAGGCAGAAGCTGCGCCAGGTTGTAGTGAATCTCCGGCAGCGGCGCCTGTCCCAAACTCTTTTGCGGACTGTCGTCCACCACTCCCACAATAGTCGACCACTGCCGATCGCCCTTTTCGTTCATCCGCACCTGCTGCCCGATCGGATCCTCGCTCGGCAGAAACCGCTTCACAAACGTGCGATTCACAATCGCCGTAGGCGGAGCGCTTGCCGAATCCGTCGTTGCGAACAACCGACCTTGCAGCAACCGAATCCCCATCGTGCTGAAGTACTCCCCCGTTGTCGCCCGCGCCTGCGCATCCGCATGCGCTGAGCGCTCGAACTTCGGGTGATGATTCAGCTCCACCGTCATATTGAAGTCCCAACTGCCTTGCAGCGGACGCACCGTCGTCAACCCCGCCGACTGTACTCCGGGCAGCGCCTTCATCTTCTCCAGCAGCGGCTGATAAAACGTCTGAATCATCGACGGCTGCTTCTCCGGCGCTGCCACTGAAAAGAACAGCCCTCCCGCATGGCTCGGCAGATAGATCTCTCCCGTCGTCACCTGACTTGCAACGAAGCCGGTGCGAGTGTGCCGCAGCGAAATCAGCGTCCGCACCATCAACGAAGCCGCTACCAACAGCGTCAACGTTAGCGCAATCTCGCCCACCACCAGCCCATCGCGCCAGCGCGTCTGTTGTTTGCTCACGCCCGTCGCTGCCGCACCATCGCGCAGCCCTTCCTGCGGAGACACCTTCGCCGCATGCAATGCCGGCAACAGTCCAAAAACCACCGCCGACACGCACGACGCCGCGAACAGATACAGGCAAACCTTGTAGTCGATATGAATCTGATCGCCAAAGATGATCGCGTTCGCCAGGTACTTCTTCAGCAGCGAAAGCGAAAACGCCGCCAGCAAAAGCCCTAGCGCTCCACCCGCAATGCTCAATAGAAAGCTCTCTGTAAGAAACTGCCGGACCAGCCTCCCTCTCTGCGCTCCAAGCGCAGTTCGTACTGCAATCTCGCGACGCCGATTATTCCCTCGCGCCAGTAGTAGTCCCGCCACATTCGCGCACGCAATCAGCCACACTGCAAACACTGCGCCATCCAGCGCGAGAATCGCCGGTCGCACCGAACCCGTCACCACATCCGGGTATCGCTCCACCTGGACCGGATTCACGCTCTCGTCCTTCGGATACTCCTTCTTCAGCTGCTCATGGATCGAGTCCATCTCACGCCGCGCATCCGCGATCGTCACGCCCGGCCGCAGCCTTCCAATTACGCTCAGCACCGCCGACCCGCGATCCTGCATCGCTTTATCGTCAACCGGCAGTGGAGTCCATATCGCGCTCTCGCCCGTGTTCGCCGGAAACGCAAAGCCATCCGCCATGACACCAATCACCGTATGCGGAACTCCATTCACCGAAACCGTGCGCCCGATGATCCCGCGATCGCCGTGGTAAACCTCGCGCCAAAGTGCTGCAGCCAGTACCACCACCGACGTGTGCCCGGCCTCGCCATCTGCAGGCACAAACGTCCTGCCTATCATCGGCCGCGACTCCAGCAGCTCAAACAGGTTCGCGCTCGACACGATCTGCGGCACCAGCTTTGGAGTCTCTGTCCCGCCCAGCGTCGGAACCTGCTCCGTGAAGTACGCGATCTGCTGGAACGAATGACTCCGCGCCTTCCAATCCCGTATGTCCGGCAGCGAAGTCGGCGCAAAGCTGCCGCTCTCCGAACGCACCGCCATCTGCACGACCTCATTCGCGCGCGGAAACGGCATAGCCCGCAACAGAACCTGGTCGACGACTGAGAACATCGCCGCATTGATTCCAATTCCCAACGCCAGCGTTAGAACCGTAGTCAGCGCGAACACAGGAGCATTGCGAAGCTGGCGAAGTGCATACCGCAAATCCTGAAACAGGGAACGCATCGGGGTCTCCAAACGAACCGCTCACTTGAATTGCATGCGGGCTTCCATTTCCGCCTCGCACAAATGCCATGCAATCATATGTTTACTCTCAATGGATCATTCACAGCTGTTCAGATTCGCAACATGTGTCCGAAAATGGACGGCTCCTCCGCTCCTCGTCTGTCAGTGGAAACATCTACCGGAAAACATTAGACAAACGTTTGACTAAGCTACTATAGTCGATACTCTCAACAACAGTTCTCGCCGGAAATCGTTTCAGGGTGACGGTGCGGATCAACACTTTGCCGTAAAACACAAGAAGGAAATCACTACAGATGCATACCTTCAACTGGCGCCTTTCACTCGTACTAGGCGCGGCAATACTTTTCCCAGCCCTGCCCGTGCACGCCGAGACTCCCGCTACGCACGTTGCTGATCGCCCGTGGATGAACACATCGCTTTCTCCTGACCAGCGCGCCGATCTCGTCCTCAAGCAGCTCACCCTCGACGAAAAGATCGGTCTCCTCCACGGCAACGGGATGGCCCACGCCAAACAGTGGCAGATGCCTCTCACTCCGCTCTCCAACGGCGGAGCCGGAATGACCACTGGCATCGAGCGCCTCGGCATACCCAACATCTACATGTCCGACGCCGCCTACGGGGTCCGCGACTCCGGCGAGAACGGCCGCTACTCCACCGCGCTCACCTCGCCCCTCGGCTCCGCCTCAAGTTGGAGCACCGAGGCCGCTTGCCAGTACGGCACACTCATCGGCCGCGAACTTCGCGCCCAGGGCTACAACATGACCCTCGGCGGCGGCACCAACCTCACCCGCGACCCTCGCAACGGACGCACCTTCGAGTACCTCGGCGAAGACCCGCTCCTCGCCGGAACCCTCGTTGGCAATCGCATCAAGTGCGAGCAGGCCCAGCACGTCATCGGCGACATCAAGCACTACGCCCTCAACGACCAGGAGACCGGACGCAACATCGTCGACGTCAAGATCTCCCACCGCGCCATGCAGGAGTCCGACCTCCTCGCCTTCCGCATCGGCATTCAGATCGGTAATCCCGCCGCCGTCATGTGCTCCTACAACCGCATCAACGTCGACTACGCCTGCGAGAACAAGTACCTCCTCACCGACGTCCTCCACACCCAATGGCACTTCCCGGGCTTCGTCATCTCCGACTGGGGCGGCACCCACTCCACCGAAAAAGCCTCAGCCGCCGGACTCGACAACGAGCAGCCCATGGCCGACTTCTTCGGCCCTAAGCTCAAAGAAGCCGTCGACGCAGGCCGCGTTCCCATCTCTGAGATCGACAACCACGCCCGCCGCATCCTCCGTTCCATGTTCCTCTCAGGGGTCGTTGATCATCCTCTCGAAAAGGGGGTCATCGACGTCGAAGATCACCTCGACATCGCCCAGCACATCGCGGAGCAGAGCATCGTCCTGCTCAAGAACGACAAGGCCATCCTCCCTCTCAACACCGCGAACGTGCATACCATCGCCCTCATCGGCGGACACGCCGATGTCGGCATGATCTCCGGCGGTGGCTCCGCGCAGGTTGATCCTCCCGGCGGAAACATCATCGCCCCTGAAGGCCACCGCGCCACCCATTGGCAGGATCACATCTGGTTCCCCACCTCGCCCCTCAAGGCGCTCAAAACCGCGCTTCCCTCCGTGAAGATCGACTTCAACCCCGGCACCGATCCCGCGACCGCAGCCGCCTTCGCAAAATCCGCCGACGTCGCTATCGTCTTTGCGCACCAGTGGACGTCCGAAGGCATGGACCTCAAGAGCCTTTCGTTGCCTGACGACCAGGACGCGCTCATCTCAGCCGTCGCCGCCGCCAACCCGCACACCATCGTCGTGCTCGAGACCGGCACCGCCGTCACCATGCCTTGGCTCGCCAACGTCGCCGGTGTCGTCGAAGTCTGGTACGCCGGCTCCCATGGCCACATCGCTCTTGCCAACGTCCTCACCGGCAAGGTCAACCCCTCCGGCAAACTCGCGATGACCTTCCCGCACTCCGAGCAGGATCTCCCGCACCCGACGATCCCTCAGCTTGCTAAGGAAGACCGCGGCGCAGGCAGCGGAGCCGTCAATGACCGCGCCCGCACCGCCTCACACTACTCCGTCACCTACGACGAGGGCGCAAAGGTCGGTTACAAGTGGTACGAAGCGGAGCACAAGCAGCCGCTCTTCCCCTTCGGCTACGGCCTCTCCTACACCACCTACGCCTACTCAGGCCTCAAAACCGACTCTGCCGCGAAGACCGTCACCTTCACGGTGAAGAACACCGGCAAGCGCGCCGGCGACGAGATCGCCCAAGTCTACGCCACCCTGCCCACAGCATCCGGCGAGACATTCAAGCGCCTCGCAGGCTTCGAGCGCGTCACCCTCGCACCCGGCGAATCCAAAACCCTTACCATCACCCTCAACTCGCAGGCCCTCTCCATCTTCGACGAGCAGAAAGAAGCCCTCCAGCTGCTCCCAGGCGCCTACAAAGTTGTAGCTGGCTCCTCCTCCGCCAACACGCCGTTGGAAGGAACTCTCAACCTTCCATAACCCAAAAGAACCCTCTCGCGCGCCTCAATGACCTGACCCTCTCCGGCTGCGCCACATCTCGATTATGAGATGTGGGTTCCTTCAAGCCGCAGCCAGCCCCAGCGAGGAGTTCACCTTCGCCACCGCGGCCTTCTCCTCCTCGGAGACCAGCGTCCCGCCAAAGCCAAGGAAGCCACCCTCCTTCGTCGCCTCCGCCGTCTTCTGCGCGATTTGTGCAAGCCACTGCTTCAGCTCCGTCGCCTCTTCCGACGTAGCTTTCTTACCCAGCAACTCCGAGGTCCGATGCAGAATCTCCGCTGCCGCCTGCTGCACCGCCGCAGGCGAAGCTCCCGGAGGCGGCTTCGGAATCGCGAACGTGCTCTTCATGTCCTCCGCCAGTGACTTCAATAGAGGCGTCCTCGCGGAATCCGCTGCATCAAGAATCATCTTCCCCGCGGCCGCCGACTCCTGCACCAATCCCACCGGTCCGCTCGGGCTCGCCGCCACCACCAGAATCGATGCCATCATGGGAGCCGTTCGCAACAGGTCCCACTCATCCGCGCTGTAATCTGCCTTCGTGCTCATTGGGTGGTTCCTCTCAGCCCACTCGAAGCAAAGCCGCCTGGTGGGCCGTGGATGTCATCGGCAAACAAACAAGGCCTGGCCCACCCCTTTTCGCCGACGCACCCCAGAGCCTAGTAGCGCGTCCTTCCGCGTGTCAATTCGCCGCCATGAACTTCCGAACAGATTCGTTGCATTCAACGTGCAATCTTCTCAATCACAATCGCGTGCGATCCCTTCCGCACGTAATCCTTCCCGGTCACAGTAACCTTCTCTCCGGCATACGGCATCAGCTTCGGGTTCTGTGAAGCAGACGGCGTCTTTGCATCAATTGGCAGAAAGATCGTTCCATCATCCCGCAGAATCACCAGCGGCGACCCATTCTTCGCGCACTCCTTCGCGCACGCCACCCCAATCGGCTTATCCAGCCCCTTCGTATACGCGCACGCCGAATCGATCACCCACCCCGACACCGTCACGCTCGCCGGCTCCACCGCCCCAGCCGAGTACGAAAGCGCACTCGCCACCACCATCATCTGCAATCCACGCATTGCGTAAGTCATCGAACACCTCCACGCAAACACTAATCCATCTCAACCCCACGCATCCACACCTACAAACTTCATCCCGCGATACCGCTCCACCAGCCGTTCCACCGCTGTCACGGTATCCATCCGCGCGGCCCCCAGCCCGTGCTGCCAGCCATCGTGCAGCACCACATTCGTCCCTACACCTCGCCGCCGATTTCGCTCCACCCCCCGCACCGCCTGCTGCAAGATTCCGTCGGCACCCAACGGCTTCCAGTCTTGGCAGATTACATTCCACTGCACCGGAATCATCCCCATCTCGCGCGCAATCCGCAACACCGCCGGCCTGCGAGCCCCATGCGGAGGGCGAAAGTACCGCACCCGCTCCCCCAGCGCATCCTCAATCGCCGCGCTTGCGCCGCCCAACTCCTCACGAATCCTCTGCTCCGTCTGCCACGCCAGCCACGGATGCGTCTCCGTATGGTTCCCCACCAAATGCCCCGCCGCCCGAATCTCCCGCACCAATCCAGGGCACTCCTGCACATACCTGCCAATCACAAAAAAACTGGCTCGCACCCCCGCCTTCGCAAGCATCTCCAGCATAGCGGGCGTCACCGCCGGATTCGGCCCATCGTCAAACGTCAGCGCAATCTCATCTGGCCTCTTCGGCGCGATCATCGTAGCGCCAAACAACTGTGACTCAGCCGATAGCGCCGCCCACACCACCGTTCCACCCGCAGCTATCGCCGCCAATCCCGCCGTAACTCCCGCACCAATCCCCACGTCCGGCCAACCTCTCCTACCCAAATCATCTCACTCCGCCCGCAGCGCCACCATCGGATTCACCCGCGTCGCACTCCACCCCGGCCCAAGCGCCGCTGCCAGTGCCGTCATCAGCAGCAGGCATGCCACAGCGCCCAAACTCACCGGATCAGTCGGCCTAACCCCCACCAGCATGCTCTCCACCAGCCGCGCCAGCACTACACTCAACGCCACGCCGATCAAAATCCCGACGCACGCCATCTTCGACGCATGTCCCAGTACCGACCGCAGAATCGTCGCGCGCTCCGCCCCAAACGCCATTCTCACTCCAAACTCAAACCGTCTCTGCGTCACGGCGTAAGCGACCGTACCGTACACGCCCAGCATCGCCAGCAACAGTCCCACACCGGCGAACAACGAAATCAGCGCCGCGCGAAATCGCTCCGTCGCCACTGACTTGTCTACCATCGCGTCCATCGTCGTGTACCGCCGCGCAATCAGCGGATTCACCTGCGCAATCCTCCCGTCCACCACAGTCATCAGGCTCAGCGGCTTCACCTTCGTCCGCAACACCACATGAATCTGGTTCGCATAAGCTGGATGCTGCGTCATTGGCATATACAACGCTGGCCCCGGCCGCTCCGCCGGCGAATCCTGCCTCACATCCCCCACCACACCAATCACCGTCATCCACTTGTTCGAGTCCAGACCGCAGTGAATCTGCTTGCCCACCGGATCCGCATCGCCAAAGCTCTGCTTGGCCACTGATTCGCTGATCACCGCCACCATCCCGCTTTCGTGCGTGTCCTCCGCACCAAAATCCCTTCCATTCTTCAGCGGAATCCCCATCACCCCGAAGTAACCCGGACTCGCGACTGTGAAGTTCGACCACGCCGGATGATCCGGATCCACCGGCAGCCCTCCACGCGTCTCGTAGTATCCGTTCGATCCATACGCTCCCGTCGGCAGCCCCATCACGCCCGCCACCCGCTCCACGCCCGGTAGCTGGCGTAGAGCGGCAAACATTTGATCGAACGTCTGCACCGCGCGAAGCGCATCCACCTCCCGCGTCGCTGGAGCGTCCGCGTCCACCACCAGCATCTGCCGCGTCTCGTATCCCATATCCGTTGCGTTCAACGTCATCATCGTACGCAGCAACAGACCCGCGCCCACCGCAGCACAAATGTCCCCGCCACCGCCGCCACCACCAGACCATCGCGCAACATTCCTGCACGATTCCGAGTCATCCCGCGCGACGAGTCACTCTTCAACGCCTCTGCCGGATCGACCTTCGCCGCACGCATCGCCGGCACCATCGCCGACATCATCGCCGTCACCACCGACAACGCCAGCGCGAACCCCAGCACCCATCCGTTCAAATGAATCTCGCTCGTTCGCGGCAGCTCTTTCGGAGCCATCGCCACCAGAGCCCGCACCGTCGGAAACGCCAGCAACACACCGGCCACTCCTCCGATCAACGCCACCAGCAGGCTCTCAAGAAACACCGGCTGCATCACCCTCCAGCGCGACGAGCCCAGGGCCCGCCGTATCGCCAGCTCCCTCTGCCGCTCCATCGACCGCACCAGTTGCAGATGCATCACATTCACGCACGCAATCAGCAGAATCAGACCTGCCGCAGCCCACAGAAACATCAGCGTCGCCCGCGAATCTCCCGTCAGCGCCTCCTTCAACGGCTGCAACAGCATCTCCTTGCCTTTGTTCTCCTTCGCATATGCCGCCTGCAATCGCTGCGAGATCGTCTTCATCTCCGTCTGCGCACCCGCAAAGCTCTCATCCGCGCGCCTCAGCGCCACTGCCTTGTAGTTGAAGCCCGTCCTCGACTTCCACTCCGGAGCACTCGGCGACGCCACCCACACCTGCGTCCCGTTCGGATAGTCGAACCCATCGCCCACCACGCCCACAATCTCCTGCGGCTCGCCCTCCACCCCCAGCACCTGCCCAACCGCAGCCTGCACCTCGCCAAAATTGTCCCGTGCAAACCGCTCGCTCACCAGCACTGCATGCTTTGCATCCGCGTCCGTATAAAGACGCCCCGCCACCGGCCGCAGCGCAAACACCTTCGCGAACCTCGCGTCCGCCATCGTCACTGCCGTGAACGTCGCATGGTCTTTCAGCTGAACCCCCAGGTTCCCTCCGCTGTAAAGACTCACCGCCTCCAGGCTCCGTGCCTGATCCCGCACGTCCGCCGCGTCAGGCCCCGTCACCCTCGGAATCGCCCTTCCCAGCTGGCTGCGATACGTCTTCAGCAGAGCCAGTCTGTCCGCGTTGTTGTACGGCAGCGGAGACAACAGCACCCGCTCCACCACGGTAAAGATCGCTGTGTTCGCCCCGATCCCCAGCGCCAGCGTCAGCACCGCCGTCACCGTAAACGCCTTGTGCTTCCAAAGCTGCCGCGCCGCAAACTTCAGATCATCCATAAAGACAGTCACGCCGTTCTCCCACCCGTACTCACTCGCCTGCTCCCGCGCCGCCGACATGCTGCCCGCCTCGCGCCGCGTCGCCTTCTTCGCCTCCTCCGGCGAAAGCCCACGCGACCTCCACTCCGCCTCGGCCTCCTCGAAGTACTGCGCCACCTCGTCGGCAACCTCCCGCTCGCGCGCGGACCTGTCCTTCAGACCGCGCCACCCAAACCGAAGCTGCCGCCAAAGAGACACGTCGTTAGCCCTCCATCTCGAGCAGCCGCGCGATCGCACCGGCCCGCCGCGCCCAGTCAGCCGTCTCCACCTCAAGCTGCTTCCGTCCCTCAGCAGTTAGCGTGTAGAACTTCGCCTTCCGTGAGTTCTCCGTCTGCCGCCACTCCGAATCCAGCCACCCCGCCCGCTCCAGCCGCTGCAGCGCCGTCAGCAACGACCCTGGATTCACCTTGAACACCCCACCCGAGATCTGCTCCACCCGCCGCCCAATCCCAAACCCATGCAGAGGCCGCAGACTCAGCGTCTTCAATATCAGCATGTCCAAGGTGCCCTGAATTACATCCGTATTCGCATCCGTCATAGACGCAAACACTAGCTTCCTACATCTTGATTGTCAAGATGTGATTCTCAACTGGAACCTATGCCTCCTTCTGCCCCCTTTGCCCGCCACTACCCGTCACTCTCACCGAAATTCCTGTCAACCCCCGTCCAACGCCTTGAGATCCAGCAACTCACACAAAAAAATCGACTTAGCCCCCAAAAATAAACCCGCAAAAAGCGCCGATCAATTCCCGTCAACCCGCTAAACTGGAAATAGTAGAAAAAGAAAAGCCCCGGCAAACTGTCCGGGGCTTTCTCGTTTCATATGAAGACTTTGCGTCAGATCATCCCGCAAAATCAGGACTTTACGCCTATCATGGATAGAAAGTCCAGACCTAAGTCATATCGATAGAAGACTTTGCACTAAATTAGGGGGGGACTACCGGCCCAGATAAGTTTTGTACTGAGTCTCCACCACACCAGTATTCCGAGCCAGAGCCAGCTTCGCCTGGTTGTACTGATACAGCGTCTCCACCAGCCGGCTCTGAGCCGACGCCAGAGTCGCCTGCGCCTGCACCACCGGAAGGTTGTCATCCACGCCCGCCGCAAAGCGGTCCGTCGTATCCTGCAGCGCCTGCGTCGCCAGCTCCACGTTGCTGCGAGCCACCTTCACCTGCTCGTTGGCCGCATCGACGTCCAGCATCGACGAGCGGATCTGCTGCTCGATCGTCACCTTCAGGCTCGTAATCTGCTGCTTCAACCCGGTCAGCTGCGCCGTCGCAACCTCGCGCTCGCCGCGAAGCTGCGCCTCCTCGAAGATCGGGAAACTCAGCTTGCCCATCGCAGAAAACACGCCATGGTAGAGTCCCTGCGTCTCGCCCACCACGCCGTAGAAGCCCTCAGCCGACAGTGAAGGAAGCCGCTCGTACTTCACCGCCTTCAGCGTCCGGTCAGCAACCTCCATCTGCGACTGCAACGAACGGAGGTCCTTGCGCCGCTCCATCGCCAGCTTCATCGCTTCATCCAGCGGTAGCTCCGCAAACTCCGCATAAGGAGCCGAGTCCGTCAGCGTCAGCTCCTGCTCCGCAGGCAACCCGATCAGCCGGTTCAGCGCAATCTTGTCCTTCGCAAACGTGTTCTCTGCGTTGATCAGCGCCTGCTGCTGCGTCTGTAACTGCACCCGCGCGCGAAGCACGTCGAGATTCGTTCCAACTCCCGCATCGTGCGAAGCTGTCGCCTGGTTCAACGCAACTTCGTCGGCCTTCAACAAAGCCTTCGCATTATCGATCTGCGACGCATCCGCAACCGCCCGCAGATACTGCGTGCCGACATTCAGCGCCACTGTGCCGCGCTGGTTCAGCATCGACCACGATGCGACATCATCGGCCTTCTGCGCCGCGCGATAAAGGTAGTAAGCAGGAACGTTGAACAACTGCTGGCTCAGGTTCATCTGCGCCGAAGTAACGTCCACCTTCACGATCGTGGGAAAATTGGCGGTGAAATCGATCTTTCCTGGCTTGAAGCCCAGCGCCGCAAGGTTGACCTGCTGCGCCGAGGTCTTCGCCACCGCAGTCAGGCTCGGCAGCAGATTGTTCTTCACCGTCAGAACCTGACCATGCACCAAGCGCTGATTCTGCACCTGCAGGAGAATCCCAAGGTTGCGCTTCAAGCCAAGATCGATCGCCTCATCGATGCTCAGCGGCATTGTCCCTGGAGTCGCCCGTTCCACCTTCACATCGCCCGCCAACGTCATCACCGACGGATTCGGCGTTGGAGCCTGCGGCAACTCCTCCGGCTTCGGCTGCTGCGCACGCCCAACGGCGCCGAGCGCAAGACACGCCACAACCGGCAAAAGCATCACTTTCAGTACATCTTGGGGGCTGATTTTCATCGGGAAACGGCGCAGCCTGACTGAAACTGTCTTCTTATCACCACAATTAGATTACCTGCGCGTTCCTAAGGTTGCGAAAATCTCCCTTCTAAATACCGGCCCAAAAGCGCGGTCGTCTAAAATACAAAGAAGATAGCCATGCGTCCAACCACAATGAATCGGATCGTCCTCGTCGCAACTCTGCTTGCTGCCGCCTGCCTGCCCGCCACGGCCCAGTTCTCGGCTCCGCCAAACACCGGCAGCACATTCAAAGACACCTCCATGCTGAAGCCGCCGGCCGGAGCCAAGATCGCCATCTACAAGTTCGAAGACCTCGAGTGCCCCGCCTGCTCGCACGCCTACCCCATCGTGCACGCCGCCGCCGAGCGCTATAAGATTCCCATCGTCCGCCATGACTTCCCGCTCAAGATGCACATCTGGAGCCGCGACGCCGCCATCACCGCGCGCTACCTTCAGGACAAGGTCTCGCCCGCAACCGCCGAAGAATTCCGCGGAGCTGTCTTCGCCGCCCAGCAGTCCATCGCCTCCAAGGAAGACCTCGCCAACTTCACCCGCAAGTTCTTCCAGTCGCACAAGCTCAACCAGCCCTTCGTGATCGACCCCGCCGGCCTCTTCGCCGCCGAGGTCAACGCCGACTACACCCTCGGCGAGCGCATCGGCATCACACAGACCCCAACCATCTGGGTTGTTACGCAGAAGAACTGGGTTCAGGTCACCGACATCAACCAGCTCTACTCCACTATCGACTCAGTGCAATCGCAGATCGCGCAGAGCACCCCGGCACCAACGCCGAATTCAAAGCTCAAGCACGCTACTGGCACGCAGAAGTAACACGGCGCAAAACTTCACGGGCCTGATTGCCGACGCAGTCAGGCCCGAAGCTTTTAAGGCTTTATCAGGTAGTAGCTGGTCTGCCGCGGAAGAAACGTTTTGAAACCCTCATCCGAGAGATAGGCATCGTCTTCCATCATCACGAAGACCTTCTGCCCATCCCACTCCGGAACTGCAGTCAGCGTATTCAGCTCGATCGAAATATACGATCCATTTCGCAGTCGCTTGCCTTCTCTCGCGTTCTGCTGA